>Ga0114931_10011233_pt1 | contig 10603 bp, 7 predicted proteins | sample 2SBtaG_FD_89579 | JGI IMG/M metagenome (GOLD analysis project Ga0114931, IMG submission 89579) | Deep subsurface microbial communities from Kolumbo volcano to uncover new lineages of life (NeLLi) - 2SBTROV14_V59a metaG | ecosystem: Environmental > Aquatic > Marine > Volcanic | place: Kolumbo...
CGTGCGCCAAGGCCTCCAGGTGCTCGTCGTGGACCAGCACGTCGGAGGCCCGCGACGGCACCTCGGCGAGCGCCCCCGAGAGCCGGGCCTCGGTCTCGCCGTCGATGGCGCCGCGGGCACGCGCGGTGGCGATGGCGAGACAGGCCAGCGCCACCAGCTGGGTGGTGAAGGCCTTGGTCGAGGCGACCCCGATCTCGGGCCCGGCCAGGGTCCTGAGCACGAGCTCGGATTCGCGCGCCATCGAGCTCTCTTCGACGTTGACCAGCGAGACCACGCGCTGGCGCTGATCGCGGCAATAGCGGAGCGCCGCCAGGGTGTCGGCGGTCTCGCCCGACTGCGAGATGAACAGCGCCAGCCCGCCCTCGGGAAGCGGGGTCTCGCGGTAGCGGAACTCGGAAGCGATGTCGATCTCGACCGGGACCCGGGCGATCCGCTCGAACCAGTATCGGGCGACCATCCCGGCGTAATACGAGGTGCCGCAGGCGATGATGGTGAGCCGGGGCACGCTGGCCAGGTCGAAGGGCAGATTGGGAAGCCGCACCCGGCCCCATTTCGGATGGTAGAAGCTCGCCAGGGTATCGCCGATGACCGTCGGCTGCTCGTAGATCTCCTTGAGCATGAAGTGGCGGTAGTTGCCCTTGCCGATGGCCGCGCCCGAGAGCGCGGTCTCGTGGACCGGGCGCTTGACCACCCGGTCGCTGGCGTCGTGGACCACCGCGCCCGAGTGCCTGAGCTCGGCCCAATCGCCCTCCTCGAGATAAGTGATCCGGTGGGTAAGCGGCGCCAGGGCCAGCGCATCCGAGCCGAGGAACATCTCGCCGTCGCCATAGCCGATGGCCAGCGGGCTGCCGCGCCGGGCACCGATGATCAGGCCGTCCTCGCCCGAGAACAGGATGCCGAGCGCGAACGCGCCATCGAGGCGCTTGAGCGCGGCCGCGGTCGCCTCGGCCGGGCCCATGCCATGGTCCATGTTCTCCGAGATCAGGTGGATCACCACCTCGGTGTCGGTCTCGGTCTCGAAGACGTGGCCCTTGGCCTCGAGCTCGTCGCGCAGGGCCTGGAAGTTCTCGATGATGCCGTTATGGACGACCGCGCAGCGGCCGTTGGCATGGGGATGGGCGTTGTGGGTGGTGGGGGCGCCGTGTGTCGCCCAGCGGGTGTGGCCGATGCCGATCACCCCGGCCAGCGGATCGCCGGCCAGCAGGGCCTCGAGCGCGGCGAGCTTGCCCTCGCTGCGCCGCCGTTCGATGTGACCGTCGACCAGGGTGGCGAGCCCGGCCGAATCATAGCCGCGATACTCCAGCCGCTTGAGCCCGTCCATCAGCAGTGGCGCCGCCGCCTTCTTGCCGATGACCCCGATGATGCCGCACATGGCTTGGCCTCACTTTCCTTCGCTGGGGGTCTTGGCCTCGGTGCGGCGCCGGCGGAAGGCCCGCGCCCACCCGGGCCGGCATTCGTGCGCCGCCCGGGTGACGGCGAGCGCATCGGCCGGCACGTCGCGCGCGATCACGCTGCCGGCGCCGACGATGGCGCCCTCGCCGACACTGACGGGGGCCACCAGCGCGGTGTTGGAGCCGATGAAGGCGCCGGCGCCGATCACCGTCTTCGACTTGCGGAAGCCGTCGTAGTTGCAGGTGATGGTGCCGGCCCCGAGGTTGGCCTTTGCCCCGACCTCGGCGTCGCCGACATAGGCGAGGTGGTTGGCCTTGGCGCCGGCGCCCAGCCGCGCCGCCTTGACCTCGACGAAGTTGCCGACGCGCGCGCCCTCGCCGATCTCGGCGCCGGGGCGCAGGCGGGCGAAGGGGCCGACGGTCGCGCCGGCGGCGATGCTTGCGCCCTCGAGGTGCGAGAAGGCGCGCACCCGCGCCCCCTCCCCCACTCGCACCCCAGGGCCGAAGACGACGCTTGGCTCGATCACCACGTCGGGCGCGAGCACGGTGTCGTAGGCCAGGAAGACGCTTTCGGGGTCGACCAGGGTGACCCCCGCCGCCATCGCCCGAGCGCGCAGGCGGGCCTGCATCAGGCGCTCGGCGTGGGCCAGGTCGGCGCGCGAATCGACCCCGTGGAGCTCGTCGGCGTCGCCCTCGACGACGCGACAGGCGAGCCCCTCGGCGCGGGCGACGGCGACGATGTCGGTCAGATAGTACTCGTTCTTGGCGTTGTCGCAGTCGATCCGATCGAGAAGCTGATAGAGCCGGGCCCCGTCGATCGCCATCACGCCCGCGTTGCACAGCGGAATCGCGCGCTCCTCGGCACTCGCGTCGCGAAACTCGACGATCCGCTCGAGAGCGCCGTCCGCGGCCACCACCAGCCGGCCATAAGCGGCGGGGTCGGCCGGGCGCATCCCCAGCACCACCACCGCGGGCTCGGGGGGTGCGCGCCGGGCCGCCAGCATGCGCTCGAGCGTCGCCGTGGTGATCAGGGGATCGGCGCCGAACAGAACCAGGACATCGCCGGTGAAGCCGGCGAGGGCGTCGCGCGCCGCCAGGACCGCATCGGCGGTGCCGCGCTGGCCTTCCTGAACCACGGTCTCGGCCGGCACCGCCGCGGCCGCGACCTCGGCCATGCCGGGGCCGACCACGACCACGGTCCGCGCGCATCCCAGCGGCGCCAGCGCGCCCAGCACGTGGCCGAGCAGCGAGCGCCCGGCGATCTCGTGCAGCACCTTGGGGCGGCGCGACTTCATCCGCGTCCCCTTGCCCGCCGCCAGGACCACGGCGGCCGCCGGGCGCTCGACGTTTTCTCTCGCTTCCGACATCCCCCGGCTTCGGCGCTGGCTTCGCGGCGGCGACCTTGCCACAGCGACGGCAAGGGCGCCAATTCACGATTTGTGGCCGCATGTTACTGAACTTTGCCTTAACGCTGGTCGGGCTCGGCGCGGGCCTTGCACGGCGGTGTCGATGGAAGGCCGTTTACCTCGCCATCCCGGCACCCTAAGGTCCCGCCGGCGACGCGCTATCGGCTTGCAATGGAGGACGGACTGGCGACGAGCGGGATCACGACGGTGGTGCTCGATCTCGACGGCACGCTGGTCGACACGGTGGCCGACATCACCGCCGCACTCAACCGGCTGCTCGGCGAGGAAGGCCGCTCATCCTTCGACGAGCCCCGGGTGCGCCGGCTGGTGGGCGACGGCGCGGCACGGCTGGTCGGGCGCGCCTGGGAGGCCATGGGCGAGCCCCTCGACGACGACCACGGCGCCGCCCTCACGGCGCGTTTCCTGGCCCACTACGAGGCTTCCGTCTCAGGCCGCTCCCGCCCCTACCCCGGCGTCGCCGACAGCCTTAGGGCGCTGCGGGCGCGCGGCATGGCCCTCGCCGTCTGCACCAACAAGGCGGGCAGGCCGAGCCGCCGTCTGCTCGCCGACTTGGACCTCGACCGCCATCTCGCGGCGATCGTCGGCGGCGACGAGGTCCCCCACCGCAAGCCCGACGGCCGCCATGTGCTGGCGGCGGTCGCGGCGGCCGGCGGCGATCCGGCCGCCGCCGCCATGGTGGGCGACAGCGCCAACGACGTCATCGCGGCCCGGGCGGCTGGGATTCCGGTGATCGCGGTCGCCTATGGCTATGCCCGCGGGCCGCTGGCGGCGCTTGGTGCCGATCGGGTGGTCGAGCGCTTCGCCGAGGTCCCGGCGGCGCTGGCAGACCTCTGCCGGCGCCCGTGACGGCGACGTCGAGAGCGCCCGCCTGGGCGGTGGTCCGGTTGCAAATCGGCGCCGACTTGCCCATGATCGCAGCCGTCGTGGGGTTCCGATCGGAGCCCCTCCGGAGACCGACCGAGGCACCCCGCGTGCCGCATGAAGGGAGGAAGATCGTGACCAGGCTCTTGACCTCGTTGATCGGCATCGTGGCGCTGACGGCGTTCATGACGGCGGCGAGCCCGGGCGAAGCGAAGACCTTCCGCTTCGCTTTTCAGGGCGACGTCGCCTCGATGGACCCCTATGCGCTGGCCGAGAATTTTTCCACCGCCTTCCACCACAACATCCACGAGCCGCTGGTTCGCTATGACGCGAAGATGAAGCTCGAGCCGTCGCTGGCGACGAGCTGGGAGATCGTCAATCCCACGACCTGGTGCTTCCATCTGCGCAAGGGCGTGAAGTTCCACAACGGATCGAAGTTCGACGCCGATGACGTCCTGTTCTCGTTGAAGCGGGCCCAGAGCGAGGGCTCGGACATGGCCAGCTATGTCCATTCGATCGTCGAGGCGCGGAAGATCGACCCCTACACGGTCGATCTGGTGACGGAGAAGCCCGACCCGATTCTCGCCAACGAGATCGCGACCTGGTACATGATGGACAAGGAGTGGGCCGAGGCCAACGGCGCCGTCGAGCCGGTCAATCTCGGCAAGAACCGCGAGAACTATGCGACCCTGCACGCCAACGGCACCGGGCCCTTCAAGCTGGTGAGCCGCGAGCCGGGCGTGCGCACCGTGCTCGAGGTCAACAACGACTGGTGGGACAAGCCCAACCAGAAGTTCAACGTGACCAAGGTGGTGTTCACCCCGATCGGGTCGGATGCGACGCGGACGGCGGCGCTCCTTTCCGGCGAGCTCGACATGATGTACCCCGCGCCGGTCCAGGACGTGAAGCGGATCAACGCCTCGGGCGTCGCCCGGGTGATGCAGGGGCCCGAGTTCCGGACCATCTTCCTCGGCATGGACCAGGAGCGCGACGAGTTGCTCTACTCCTCGGTCAAGGGCAAGAACCCGCTCAAGGACAAGCGCGTCCGCCAGGCCTTCTATCAGGCGATCGACATCGAGGCGATCCGCACCAAGGTCATGCGCGGCGCGGCGACCCCGGCCGGGCTGATGGTCTCGCCGGGGATCAACGGCTTCGATCCGGCGCTCAACGATCGGCTGCCCTATGATCCCGAGAAGTCGAAGCAGCTGCTCGCCGAGGCCGGCTATCCGAAGGGCTTCGACATTCAGCTCGACTGCCCCAACGACCGCTACGTCAACGACGAGCAGATCTGCCAGGCGGTGGTCGCGATGCTGGCCCGGATCGGGGTCAACGTTAACCTGCTCGCCCAGACCAAGAGCAAGTTCTTCCAGAAGCTCAAGCGCCACGACGTGAGCTTCTACCTCTTGGGCTGGATCCCCGACGATCTCGACTCCGGCAGCGTGATCTCGAACCTGATGGTGCCGCCGGCAGAGGGCGGGCTGGCGTGGAACGGCGGCGGCTATGGCAATCCCCGGATCACCGAGCTGTCGAAGCTGATCGCCACCGAGGTCGACCCCAAGAAGCGCCAGGCCATGATCTCGGAATGCTTCAAGATCCTGAAGGATGACGTGGGCTACATCCCGCTCCACCAGCAGGCGCTCTCGTGGGGGGTGCGCAAGGGCGTCCACGTCGTTCAACGGCCGGACAACGCGCTCCATTACTGGTACATCACGATCGACTAGCCGCTTCGGCGCGGTCGCGAGCCCGGGTCGCATGACCCGGGCTCCGCTCGCCCTCGCCACGGGGTCGTGATGCTATCCTTCGTTCTCCGTCGGGTCGTTCAATCGGTCGTGGTGATGCTCGGCGTCGCCATGATCGCGTTCTCGCTGTTCACCTATGTCGGCGACCCGATCACCAACCTCGTCGGGATTCAGACCTCGGACGCGAAGCGCGCCGAGCTGCGCGAGACCCTCGGCCTCAACGATCCGCCACCGGTTCAGTTCGTACGCTTCGTCGGCCGGGCGCTTCACTTCCAGTTCGGCATCTCGTACCAGCAGAAGCGCAAGGTCGTGGACATCATCGCCGAGCGCCTGCCGGCCACCCTCGAGCTCAGCATGCTCTCGGTCATCCTCGCGCTTGGGCTCGGCGTCCCGATGGGCGTTTACACCGCCCTCCACCGCGATTCCTGGCTCTCGCATCTGATGCTCTCGCTGTCGCTGGTCGGGGTCTCGCTGCCGACCTTCCTGATCGGGATTACCCTGATCTTCGTCTTCGCGGTCCAGCTCAACCTGCTTCCCTCGTTCGGCCGGGGCGAGGTCGTCCACCTTGGTTTCTGGACCACCGGGCTGCTCACCGCGAGCGGCCTCAAATCGACCATCATGCCGGCGATCACGCTGGCCCTGTTCCAGATGACCCTGATCATGCGCCTGGTGCGCTCGGAGATGATCGAGGTCCTGCGCAGCGATTACATCCGGTTCGGCCGCGCCCGCGGCTTGACCAACCGAGCCGTCCACTTCGGGCATGCCCTCAAGAACACCCTGGTTCCGGTCATCACCATCACCGGGCTGCAGCTCGGCTCGATCATCGCCTTCGCGATCATCACCGAGACGGTCTTCCAGTGGCCCGGGCTGGGGCTGATGTTCATTCAGGCGATCAACGAGGTCGATATTCCCGTGATGTCTGCCTATCTGCTGCTGATCGCCTGCTTCTTCGTCATCATCAACCTGGTCGTCGACCTTCTGTACTTCGCGGTCGACCCGCGGCTGCGGGTGGCGCGGCCGACGGCGGTTGGCGGGTGAGCGCCTCGTCGGCAGCGCCCGAGCCCTCGCGCCTCTCCGAGGCGCTACGGCGTGCCTGGGACAGCGATCTCGCGTACAGCTTCCGCCGTTCCAAGGTGACCATGCTGGCCGGCGCCGTCACCCTGCTGTTCATCGGCTCGGCGCTGTTCGCACCGTGGGTGGCCCCGCACGACCCTTACGACATGGCGAGCGTCAACCTGCTCGACGCCTTCCAGCCCCCGGTCTGGGTAGACGGCGGCGATTCGCGGTTTCTTCTCGGCACCGACGATCTCGGACGCGACGTCTTGTCGACGATCATTTACGGCTTGCGCATCTCGCTCGGGGTCGGCTTCGCCAGCGTCTTCTTCGCGGCGACGCTGGGGATCACGCTCGGCCTCATCAGCGGTTACGTCGGCGGCACGGTCGATGCCGTGATCATGCGCATCGCCGAGGTCCAGTTGAGCTTTCCCGACATCCTGATCGCGCTTCTGATCGACGGGACGCTGCGCAGCTTCATCGGCCCCGGTGCCCACGCGAACATCGCCTTCGTGGTGGTCATCTCGGCCATCAGCCTCGCCTACTGGGTCCAGTACGCGCGGACCGTTCGCGGCGCCATCATGGTCGAGAAGAACAAGGAGTACGTCGAGGCGGCGCGCGTCATCGGGCGCAGCCCGGCCTTCATCATGCTCCGCCACCTCTTGCCCAATGTGATGGGCCCGGTGCTGGTCATCGCCACCATCAGCCTCGCGCTGGCCATCGTCACCGAGGCGACGCTCTCGTTCCTCGGCGTCGGCGTGCCGCCGACCCAGCCGTCGCTCGGCACCTTGATTCGGGTCGGCAACGACTTCCTGTTCTCGGGCGAGTGGTGGATCACGATCTTCCCCGGCGCCGCGCTCGCCATCATGGGGCTTTCGGTGAACCTTCTCGGCGACTGGCTTCGCGACGTCTTCAACCCGAAGCTGCGCTAGGGCGGCGCCGGTGGCCCAACCGCTTCTCCAGGTGAGCGACCTCCGCGTCGAGTTTCCCACCCGCTGGGGAACGCTAGTCGCGGTCGACGGGGTCTCCTTCCACATCGACCCCGGCGAGGTCCTCGGCGTGGTCGGAGAATCGGGCGCCGGCAAGTCGATGACGGGAAGCGCGATCATCGGCCTGCTGGAGCCGCCGGGCCGGATCGCGGGGGGCGAGATCCGGCTCGACGGCCAGCGCATCGACGGCCTCGCCTACGACGAGATTCGGCGCATCCGCGGGCGCCGGATCGGGGCCATCTTCCAGGACCCCCTGACCAGCCTGGACCCGCTCTACACCGTCGGCAGGCAGCTCGTCGAGACCATGCTCACGCATCTTCCGCTGACCCCCCGCCAGGCCCGCGAGCGCGCCATCGAGCTGTTGCACGAGGTCGGCATCCCCGGCCCCGAGGAGCGCATCGACCACTATCCGCACCAGTTCTCAGGCGGCATGCGCCAGCGGGTGGTCATCGCCCTGGCGCTCTGCGCCGGGCCGCGGCTGATCATCGCCGACGAGCCGACCACGGCGCTCGATGTCTCGATCCAGGCCCAGATCATCACCCTTCTCAAGCGCCTGTGCGCCGAGCACGGCACCGCGGTGCTGCTGATCACCCACGACATGGGGGTGATCGCCGAGACCGCGGACCGCGTCGCCGTGATGTATGCCGGGCGGATCGGCGAGATCGGCTCGGTCGCCGATGTCATCCACCGGCCGCGCTTCCCCTATACCGTCGGCCTGATGGGCTCGATCCCGGCGATCGGCGAAGAGGTCGCGCGGCTCACCCAGATCGACGGCTCGATGCCCCGGCTGAACGAGATTCCCACCGGCTGCAGCTACCACCCGCGCTGTCCCCTCGCCTTCGCGCGCTGCACCATCGAGCGACCCGAGCTGGCCCCCGTCGGTGGCGCCGCCGTGGCCTGCTGGCTCTATCACGACGCCGGCAAGGCGGGCGCCCCGGTCGGCCTCGAGCGAGCGCCTCGCGAGGCTTCGGCCGCCACCGAACGCGCCCGCCGCGAGCCCAAGCCGCTGATCCGGGTCGCCGGGCTCAAACGCCATTTCGACGTCTCGCCGCCCTGGATCGAGCGCCTTCTGGAGCGCAAGGAGAAGCGCATCGTCTATGCCGTCAATGGCGTCGACTTCGCCATCGCCCGTGGCGAGACCTTCGGCCTGGTCGGCGAATCGGGCTGCGGCAAGTCGACCCTGGCCCGCCTGATCGTCGGTCTCTACGGCCTCACCGCGGGGACCGTCAGCTACCAGGGGGTCTCGTTGAGCACGCCCCACGAGCGCGCCCACAACCACGCCTTTCAAGCGAAGATGCAGATGATCTTCCAGGACCCGCACGCCTCGCTCAACCCGCGCTGGCGGGTCTACGACATCGTCGCCGAGCCGATGCGGGCGCGCGGGCTGGTGTCGTCGGCCGCCGAGACCCGCGAACGGGTGGGTGAGCTGCTGCACCAGGTTGGCCTCTCGGCGGCGGACGGCCGGCGCTACCCGCACGAGTTCTCCGGCGGCCAGCGGCAGCGCATCTCGATCGCCCGCGCCCTCGGCGGCGAGCCCGAGTTCCTGGTCTGCGACGAGCCCACCTCGGCGCTCGACGTCTCGGTGCAGGCTCAGATCCTCAACCTGATGGCCGACCTCCAGGCCCGGCTGGGCCTCACCTACCTGTTCATCAGCCACGACCTCGCCGTGGTTCATCACATCGCGTCGACCGTCGGGGTCATGTACCTCGGCCGGCTGGTCGAGCTCGCCGACACCCGGCGACTGTTCAAGCATCCCCGCCACCCCTACACCCGGATGCTGCTCGACGCGGTGCCCGATCTGACGATGACGGGGACGCGGCGGATCCCGGTGGCGGGCGAGGTGCCGAGCCCGATCGACCCGCCTTCGGGTTGCGCCTTCCACCCGCGCTGCCCCTTCGCCACCGAGCGCTGCCGGACCGAGGTGCCGCGCCCGGTCGAGATCGACGGCAGCCGGGTCGCCTGTCACGCGGTCGAAGAGGCCCGGCTTCCCGACGGCCAGGCGGCTTGACCCCCCAGCGGAGGACCACGGATGCGGATCGCCGAGATGAACTGGATGCAGGTCGAGGCCTATCTCGAGCACGACGACCGCTGCGTGTTGCCGATCGGCAGTACCGGGCAGCACGCCTACCTCAGCCTCTCGGTCGACGCCATCCTCGCCGAACGGGTGGCGATCGACGCCGCCGCGCCCCTGGGCATCCCCGTTTTTCCCCGCATGAACTATGGGCTTTCGCCCTATTTCGGCGCCTATCCAGGCACCGTGACGCTGCGGGTGGAGACCCTGCTGGGGGTGGTCCGCGACCTCCTCGATTCCCTGCAGCGGAGCGGCTTTCGCCGGATCCTGATCGTCAACGGTCACGGCGGCAACAACCCGGTGGGGGCGATGGCGCTCGAATGGATGGCCGCCAACGGCGCCGCCCGCATCAAGTTCCACAACTGGTGGATGGCGCCCGCGACCTGGGCCAAGGTGCAAACTATCGACCCGGTCGCGAGCCACGCCTCGTGGATGGAGAACTTTCCCTGGACCCGGCTCGCCGGCGTCGCCATGCCCGAGGCCGAGAAGCCGATGATCGACCTCGCCCGCCTGCGCACGCTCTTTCCCGACGAGGTCCGCCGGGCCCTCGGCGACGGCAACTACGGCGGCGTCTACCGCAAGGCGGACGCGACCATGGCGGCGCTGTGGGCGGTCGCCGTCGCCGAGACCCGCGCCCTGCTCGAGAGCGGTTGGGGCTGACGCGACGTCTCTCCCCACCGCCGCCGGCGCAGCGGCCGGCTCGGCGATCACGTCCCGCGGCGGGCCACTCAGGGATCGCCTGCCGCGGCATGGCGCAAGGGCGCGGTCCGATCATGCCCGCGGCCACCCGGCGGCACCCTGACCCCGCCGGCCGCAGTCCGCCGCCCCACGCCCTCGGCCGCAGTCCGCCGCCCCATGCCCTCGGCCACCGACACCGCGCGCAGCCACCGCGCGCCCCAGCCTCCGGCACCCTGCTCGGCCGCTCCACGCCCCCGCCTCACGTGTCCACCTCACGTGTCCACCTCATCTCGATGCTTGAGGCCGGACCACCCGGACCTCGATTTCACCATCAGCTTGAGGGGCAGCCACCGCACCGTCATCATCGACGACGGCCGAGAACCCCGATTACCTC
>Ga0114931_10011234_pt1 | contig 10603 bp, 10 predicted proteins | sample 2SBtaG_FD_89579 | JGI IMG/M metagenome (GOLD analysis project Ga0114931, IMG submission 89579) | Deep subsurface microbial communities from Kolumbo volcano to uncover new lineages of life (NeLLi) - 2SBTROV14_V59a metaG | ecosystem: Environmental > Aquatic > Marine > Volcanic | place: Kolumbo...
GTCCTTATTTTTCACTTTGAAAACAGTCATTATATCAACATAACTCTTGTTTTCAAAGCAAAAACTAAGAACAAAATAATCAACCCAAAAACCTCAATTTATTTATTCACCGTTCCTAAGGTTTCTGGTTTTTCTTTTTTTTCAAATATTTCTTCCTCCATGAATTTATAGCCGCTTATCATCGAAGAAGTTTCGCCCCTTCCTTCAAATTGGTCGTGGTACAATACGAGGTAAAGATGGATGATGGTAAAAGCAGCGAACAACCACATCGTTGCATGATGAATTTCCCGCAAGGGATAATCCCCTCCAAACAACGCGGGCATCCAAGCAAATAATTTGGGAAACCACCAGGTACTTGTGTCAGCATACAATCCAAATCCCGTGAATATCATAACCAGGGTCAGAAAGAAAAAGCCAAAGTAACTCAGCCCGGCGAGGGCATTGTGCCCAACTGCCAGGTATTCTTCTCCTTTCATCAATAAAATATCAATTTTCAGGACTTTCATGATTCTCTGAAAAAAGCCCCAATTGACGGGAAGAAAATTTCGCCAATTTGCCTGCTTATTGCCCGCAAAAGCCCAGTAAAAGCGCATCACTAATGCAAATAGAAAAATATAAGCGGCGGTAAAATGAATAAAGCGGTTGATGCCGAACCAATAACTGAAGGAGGCTTCCTCGCCGGACATTATCGCCGGGGGATTGCCGATTAAGTAACCCGTCACCGCCAATACAAAAATGCAAAGGGCATTGACCCAATGGAAAATTCGCACCGGCAATTCCCAAACATAAATTCGTCGAAGTCGAGTAGTCTCCATGCCATTTTTTTTAATTTACAAAACCTTCACCCTACTCACATTCTTTCCTTCTTCATCGTACAAATGCACGGCACAAGCCATGCAGGGGGAAAAGGAATGAATGGTTCTCAATATTTCCAGGGGTTGTTCTTCATTGGCGATAGGCGTGTCAATGAGTGAGGATTCATAAGCCGACATCTTCCCCTCCGGGTCGCGGGGAGAGGCATTCCAGGTAGTCGGCACCACCATTTGATAATTTTTTATTTTTTTATTTTCAATGACAATCCAGTGTGCCAATCCCCCCCGGGGCGCTTCCATGTGACCTACGCCCTGTGCAAAATTGCTCCAATGTTTCGGGTCAAATTTGGAAGTATTTGCCATTCGGGTGTCGCCTTGGCGAATGTTGTCGAGCAATTGTTCGTAAAATTCCAGCGCCCAGTTTATTATCAGTTGTGTTTCCAATCCTCGTGCAAGGGTTCTGCCGAGGGTCGAAAACAAGGCGGATTTCGGCATTTTTAATTTGGCAAGGGCGCTGTCAACAATCTCTTTGAAATCCTCTTTTCCATGGGCATACCCGACCAGTATCCTGGCTAAAGGACCCAATTCCATGGCATATCCTTTCCAGCGGGGCGTTTTCAGGTAGCTGTATTTTTCGTCAAATTTGAGATGTTCGTAAGGCGGTTTCGGACCGGTGTATTTTAAGTTGGTTTCGCCTTTCCAGGGATGCAGACCGGCATCATCGCCATCGGCATATTCGTACCAGGATTTATAGATGAACTCTTTGATTTCATCGTCATTTTGCAAATCGACTTCGTGAAGTTCGTTGAGGTTTTTATTCAAAATGACCCCCGAAGGAATTCTGTAACTAGATGGGTCGCGGGAACCATTAGTTGGCAGGTCTCCATAAACGAGATAATTGCCCAACCCACCCCCAATTTTTGTCCATTCCGGGTAAAAAGAAGCAATCGCCAGCAAATCAGGCAGCATTACTTGTTCGATGAAACGCTTCCCCTGTTTCAACAAGTCGCCCACATATGCCAACCTTTCGGCGTTGATGGCGCTTGCATCATCCAGCCCAATGGAACAAGCCATTCCGCCTACGAGATAATTGGGGTGCGGGTTTTTGCCGCCGAAAATGGCATGTACTTTTGCAATTTCTTTTTGCCATTCCAGCGCTTCGATATAATGCGCCAAGCCGATTAAATTATATTCGGAAGGCAGCTTGTAGGCAGGATGCCCCCAATAGCCATTCGTAAAAATGCCCAACTGCCCGCTTTCCACAAATCGTTTTATCCGCTTTTGCAAATCAGAAAAGTAACCGGGCGAACTTTTTGGCCAATGAGAAAGGCTTTGAGCTATTTCTGAAGTTTTTTTTGGGTCAGCATTTAAAGAATCTACGACATCCACCCAATCGAAGGAGTGGAGGTGGTAAAAATGGACGGTATGGTCGTGCATGAATTGGGTGCAAAACATGATGTTGCGCACCAATTCCGCATCGGGAGGTATCACTATGTCGAGTGCATCTTCCACCGCCCGGCAAGAGGTCAGAGAATGAACCGAGGTGCAAACACCACAAACCCTTCCCACGAAAGCCCAGGCATCGCGGGGGTCCCGCCCCTGCAAAATGCGTTCGATAAGGCGCACCATCGTACCGGAACTGTAAGCATCTACGACTTTCCCATCCTCGATGTCTGCCTCTACGCGCAGGTGACCTTCAATTCGGGTAACGGGGTCAACGACAATCCGTTTACTCATTTTTTTTATTTTAAAAATAAGGTCCGGGATGTAACTTCACACGGGAACTTCCCCAAGCAAAAAGGAGAGGGCGTGTTTTGTTTCCAATTAATTTTTAGGCACGTTTTACAAGAGGCGAAAAGCAATTGACACTTTTTAATTTTAAATTTATCATTTTAAATTTAAAAGTGTCAAAACATAAGTATGTGCCAGAAAATGAAACATGCCATTTTTTTTAAAAAAATTAATTGAAAACAACCCCCCCCGGGTAGTTACACCATTTACTCAATTTTCAAATTTTAGGAAATCTAAAATCAGTTTTTTTCATCCAATTCCTTTGCGGATGCTTTGCTTTCCGCTTCCATTTTATCCGTATTCTTTTTCCGTCGAATCGTAGCAGCCACCGCGTGGGCTGCGACACCTGCAAGGGTAGCCCCGGCAGCAATCGCACCAATTTTGTCGGCATTGCTTTCGATGCCAAAGCCGGGAAAATTGGGGACCCGGGCGTAAAAAGAACCCTTATCCCAGAAATTTTCTTCGCTGCATCCTATACAGCCATGCCCGGACTGAATCGGATAACTGACCCCGTTATTCCATTTCATAATTCCACAGGCATTGTAAGTGGTCGGTCCTTTACAACCGACTTTGTAGAGGCAGTAGCCTTTTTTGGCGTTTTCATCATCAAAATGTTCCACGAACAAGCCTGCATCGTAAAACGGACGGCGGTAACAACTGTCGTGGACCCGTTTGGAATAGAAAGCTTTCGGTCTGCCGATGCGGTCTAATTCCGGGAGGCGACCGAATGTCACCAAATGTATTATTACTCCTGCCATCACTTCCCCGATCGGTGGGCAACCGGTAACTTTGATAATCGGTTTGTCTTTGATGAGTTTATGGATGGGCGTCGCCCCGGTGGGATTGGGTTTGGCTGACTGTACGCAGCCATTGCAGGCACAGCTACCCCAACAGATGATTGCCTTTGCCCCGGCGGCAGTTTCCTCCAAAATATTCAGGGCTGATTTCCCTCCTATGCAACAGTAAACCCCGTCTTCATAAACCGGAACGGAACCCTCCACACAAAGCACATATTTTCCATAGTTCTCCTTCATCGTTTGTTCTCTGGCCGCCTCTGCCTGATGTCCCGCCGCCGCCATCAGGGTTTCGGTGTAATCCAATGAAATTTTATCAAGAATAATGTCCGCAACCATGGGGTGGGAGGAACGTATGAAGGATTCACTGCAACAAGTACACTCCTGCAAATGCAGCCAAATGACGGGCAACCTTGGGTGGGTCATCAGCGCGTTGGTGATCTGCGCCACACCACTTGTTTCCAAGCCTAAATAGGCGGCAATCATGGTGCAAAATTTCATGAAATCCCGGCGGGAATAGCCTTTTCGTCGGAGTTCTTCGTAATAAGTTGGACGTTTGACGGGATTTGTTTTCAATTTTGAAGATTTTTGAAATTGAAAAATTGTCAAAATAATTTCACACAACCACCTTCAAATAAAAGCAGAATGCTCTACAATATTGATGACAATTATCAACCCGGTGTATGATTATGCTCATCTCATTTTGCACCCCACTTTTTTACATTTGCAACGAGAATTTTTTTTTAAAAAAAGTCCAAAAATCATGTTTAACAAGTTTGCTTTTTCCATTCTCCTTTTGTCCTTTCCCTTGACCATTTTTGCACACGGAGGACATGGGTTTTTCCATGGTTATGAATTGGCACATTATCTTACTTCCCCCATACACGCCATCCCAATTTATTTGGCAGTGGGTATTGCAGTTTGGATTTTTATAAAGAGAAAATCGAAAGATACTTCCTTGTAAATATTTTTTCTCATGCACGAACTTTCTTTGGTTATGAACATCGTGGAAATAGCCGATGAACAAGTGAAAATTCATGAAGCCAAAGAGGTAGAGAACATTGAATTGGAAATAGGAACCCTTGCGGGCGTAGAAATGGATGCCTTCCTTTTTGCATGGGATGCCGCCGTGCCGGAAACTGTTTTGGGGAAAGCAAAGCGCATCATTCATCGCATCCCAGCAAAGGCGCGGTGCATGGATTGTGGGTTGGAGTACGAAATCGGGCAATTGTTTGAAGCCTGTCCCGGCTGCGGAGAATATTTGAACGAATTGTTCCAGGGCAAGGAATTGAGGATAAAATCTTTGGTTGTGCATTAGAAACGGTGAGGTAATAAAGTGTGCTATTTGAATGAATTATCTCACCGTTCCTCCGTATTTCTCAAAATAAAAAACTCAATTATGAAAAACTTGGCGGTTATCCTAAAAAAAACCAGTTGGGTTTATTTTGCCTTTCTCCCGGCGCTTCTCTACCTAACCATGAGCAGTTGCGGAGAGACAAAAGCTACAAAGTCGGATGCAGAATTGGGAGAAGAATTTTACGTTTCCTATTGCCAGTTCTGCCACGGCGAACATGGCGACGGCGCAATGGCCAGTATGCTTAAAGTTCCACCCCCCGACCTGACACGCATTAGCAAAAGAAGAAACGGCGTTTTTCCAGTTGATGAAATTTACAAAATCATCGATGGGCAGGAAGCCCTGAAAGCCGGTCATGGCGACCGGGAGATGCCCATTTGGGGAGCAACTTTTAGTAAATCCGAAAACATTGACCAAGCGATGGTGCCGAAAAAAATCTATCAATTAATTGAATACCTAAAAACCATTCAAGAGTAAAACCTCGGCAATTGTAACATGACTGTGTGCCTGTTCCCTTAGGTGGTAACTTCGAATTCACCGCCTAACTTTGGGTCTTGTAACCCCAAAGCGCTATTCCAAGCAAAGAGGAGATACCTGTTTTATTTTTTACTAAAACCAAAGCCTTATGTGTAGCACTTGCGGATGCAACAGTTCTTCCAACACAATCACGATCACTAAAATCGGAGAAGAAGAAAAATACCAACATTTTCATACCCACAGCCATGTCGAAAACGGTCATCAGCACCCTCATTCTCATAGTAAACAATATTCACACGAATCAACCTTTACAAAAACCGTCATCGAACTAGAAAGGGATATTCTACAAAAAAACAACCTGCTTGCAGAGCGCAACCGGGGTTATTTCGAAGCGAAAAACATTTTGGCGCTCAACCTCCTGAGTTCGCCCGGTTCAGGGAAAACCACTTTATTGGAAAGAAGCCTGAAAGAGCTGAAAAATGAGGTAGTTTGCTACGTCATCGAGGGCGACCAACAATCGGCCAATGACGCCAACCGCATCGCTAAGACCGAAGTGCCTGTCGTTCAAGTCAATACCGGTCAAGGATGCCACCTCGACGCCGAAATGATTCGCCGTTCCCTCGAACAACTGAGGCCTGCCAACGATTCTTTGCTCTTTATCGAAAACGTGGGCAACCTGGTTTGCCCTGCCCTTTTCGACCTCGGCGAGACGCTCAGGGTGGTCATTATGAGTGTGACGGAAGGCGATGACAAACCCATCAAATATCCCGATATGTTCCATTCGGCAGACTTGTGCATCATCAACAAAATTGACCTGCTTCCTTATGTGCAGTTTGAATTAGAAAAAGCTAAAGAATACGCCCTGCGGGTCAATCCCAAGCTAAAATTCATCGAACTTTCCGCCACCGCCGGTACCGGAATCGAATCGTGGCATGATTGGTTGAAAAAGGCACGAAACTCGACTTTCTCGAATTAGGGCCAGGTTTAAAAAGGAATTGGTTCACAAAACCAAAAAATATCCAATGACCGCGATATTTTTGAAAATTTTGTAGGACTACAAAACTGATTTTCAAAAAGTTAGAAAAAAAACAACTGCCCAAAACATCCAACTCCGAATTGCACCCAACTTTTTGCCCCCCTTGCTCCTTCTTTATAACAGACCATTTGTTTTTTTTACCAATTTTAAAAAGCATGTCGAGAATAATTCCAAAAAGAAACCAAAGTCGCACTTTGCAAATACATTTCCTTTTCAGAAACCTCAATTTAGTCCTTTTTGCTTTGTCTTTGCTCACGGCTTGTTCTCCCAAATTAAAAGTCAGGCATCTGCGGCAATTGCCAAAAGTCATTTCCCAACCTGTTTATTTGACATCGCCCAGCAAAACCTACTCGGCACAAGGGCAAACCGTGACCTTCCCAGGCAAAATTGAAAATGTGGAATATTCGCCACTGGGAACGGCAATGATTGTGACTTACCGGGAAACCCAATCGAAACAACTGGCCCTGGCTTATTATAACCTGGAAACGAAGCAGGTTCAATGGGCAGGTGGCGGAAACCGGAATGCGAGGATGATGGGCGAGGATGTGGTTTTTTTACAAAATGGGGATAGGTCGGGTTTGGTCAATGCCTCCGATGGTTCCTTTATCCGCAAACCGAGGGATGGGGTGATTTTCATGGTGGACGACACAGTTGCCATTCAACTGTCGAAGGATATTTCCAGAATTGACCTTCGGACGGGTAAGAAGATTTGGTCGAGACCCGGCACCCGTTGGGACGGTTGGGCTTGGGATAAACTCGACGACGATTGGATGTTCCTCGTAGCCAACGGCTTGCATGCTTTTCAATTGGAAACCGGGCTTGGATGGCATAGCAATGCCACGACCACTTATACGACCAAAAATAGAATCGGAATCAATGTTCTGATTGGACTTTTCAATCTAGCGACTTTTTTTTCCGGCGATTACTATCCAATTGGTTCTGCTCAACCGAAATTTGCCCACAACGCCGTAGCCCGTCCTCTGCCAATTGGCGACAGCTTGTTTTTCGCTTCCCATAAAAAAATTACCTGCTTTGAAAAAACGACGGGGAAGGTGTTTTGGGAATCCGAAATAAACGAAAAATTGGGTGCGGTGGAATTGAGTTATTTCCCGGAAGGCTTGTTGTTGTTGGTCGCCCCAGGCTACCAATACGTTGATTACAAAAGGGAAGCGGCAAACAAACCAAGCCTCTTTTTATTATCGTCGAAAATGGGAAAACGGCTGGCCAAAAAAGTGCTGGAAGAAGAGCAGGTTTTCCTCGATTTCACCTCCAACGACCAGTGGTTGTATTTCCTTTCGGAAAACAAAATCTACTCCTTCGACAAAAGTTTGCACGCATTGGAAGTTTTTAAAATACCCAATAAAATGGGGCATCCGCTGCGCTTCTTGACGCCCTCCTTTTCAGAATTCGACCCCGCTGACGCAAAGGGAGGATTCCCCCTGACGGTCCGTACTTCGAAGGGCGTGTTGGCGCTCCATCCCGCTACTTTGGAAGCCTTGTATTTCAAAAATTTAGGCGCTTTTCCAAAAGAAAAAAAGTCCAAAAAAGAGCGGTCTTTAAGTTGGAAAGAAGCGCTGCAACTGGGCGATGAAGAAAAATCCAAAAGTTGGGCAGACCCCGAAACACAAATCTTTTGGCTCGCAGGCAACAAATCACTAAAAGCCGTAGATTTGCAAAATGGGGCAGAAGTTATTTGGAAAATTCCCCTTTTCAGCGCTAATTTTCGATTTGCCCCAAACAACGATTTGCTGGAAATTGACCGTCGAACCATCCGGGTTTTAAAAATTCAGAAAAAAAACCGATGAACCTCGCAAAAGAATTTGATGGACTCAGTAATAATTACACCTCCGACATACAGCGGTGGGTTCCCTACTATCGGGAGATGATTGAAGCCATAGGGAACAACCTTCCTTCCGGCTTTAAACCCAATCGCATTTTAGACCTCGGCTGTGGCAACGGCAACGTGACCGCCTTGCTTCACCATCGCTTTCCCGACGCCAATTTTACCTTGTTGGATGCTTCTGAGGAGATGATAAAAGCCTGTCGAGAACGCTTCTCAGACCATCGCTTTACTTTTTCTCAGGGATATTTTCAGGACACCCTCTTTAGAGAAAACACCTTTGACCTGGTGGGGGCGGGTCTCAGTCTGCACCACCTTACCGGCGAAGAAAAAAGACAGCTCTTTCAAAAAGTGTTTCGGTGTTTATCCCCCGAGGCTTGCTTTTCCTTCTCAGACCTTCTCATAGAAAAAGAAGACGAACCTTTCCATTCAACCCACTTAAAACGTTGGGAATCAATGGCTAAAGAAAAGGGAACCACCCAAGAAGAATGGAATTGGATGATGGAACATTACGACACCTTCGACCACCCAAATGGTTTGGAAGAACAGTTGAAATGGCTACATTTAGCTGGCTTTTCGACTGTTTCCACTACCTTTCGGAAAATCGGTTGGACGAATGTTTTAGCCCGAAAATAAACCGATGAATTCCATTACAAACCTCTTATCTTTGCCCATCAAAACCAGAACCCTGTTGCATGGAATTATTTACTACGCTCACTATTCTCATCGTCCTTTCTGCTCTTTTTGGATACCTCAATGTCCGGCTACTAAGACTTCCGGTCACCATCGGACTAATGATCATTTCCATTGTATTTTCGTTGGGCGTATTGGCGGTGGGTTTCATCTATCCCGCCGTCGCCGATTATGAGGAACAACTGGTCCGGCAAATTGATTTTCAAAAATTGTTGATGGAAGGGATGCTCTGTTTTCTCCTTTTTGCCGGTTCCCTTCACGTTGATTTCGGACAGTTAAAAGCACAACGAGGTCCCATCCTAATCTTTGCCACTTTAGGCGTGTTGATTTCCACTTTTTTGGTCGGTGGAGCCATGTTTGGCTTGCTTCAATTGATAGGTATTGACATGAATTTTATCCACTGCCTCCTATTTGGCGCCTTAATTTCTCCCACCGACCCCATCGCCGTTTTGGGAATTTTAAAAAAAGCAAACGTACCTAAAATGCTGGAAACCAAGATAGTAGGCGAAAGTTTATTCAATGACGGGATAGGAGTGGTGGTGTTCCTCACCATCTTTGAGATTGCAAAAGCGGGGGAGGCAGGGATGGATTTTTCAGGAATTACGATGCTCTTCCTGGAAGAAGTCGGTGGCGGTCTATTCCTCGGATTGCTGTTGGGTTATGTTGCTTACCTCTTCCTCAAAACGATTGATAATTTTGAAGTAGAAGTAATGATAACACTAGCCATCGTGATGGGGGGTTACCTGCTGGCAAATTATCTTCATTTCAGCGGGCCGCTGGCCATGGTGGTTGCCGGATTGATGATAGGAAATGAGCGCTTTCGGACAGGTAGCATGTCGGAAGTCACCGAACATTATGTGGATCATTTTTGGAAACTGCTCGATGTTTTATTCAATGCCCTGCTTTTTGTTTTAATTGGCTTGGAAATCGTCATTCTGACCTTCCGCGGGGAACACGTTTTTGGAGGATTGCTCGCCATTCCGGTAGTATTGCTGGCGCGCTACCTCGCCCTTTCCCTGCCCATTTTCATTTTGAAAAAACGCCTCGAGTTCATCCCCAATACTGCTCTTATTATGACGTGGGGCGGTCTGCGGGGCGGCATTTCCATCGCATTGGCCTTGTCTTTAGCTATCGAAATGCAACGAGATTTAATCTTGACAATGACGTATCTTGTGGTTGTTTTTTCCATCGTGGGACAAGGGCTGACGGTGGGCAAATTGGTAAAGCGTTTGCAAAAAAAATAACCGTACCTCGTAGCTTTTGCTGCGAGCAGCACTGTCGAAAAAAATATCCGGCACCTCCAGTATTCGGGCAAAAAATGAAACACTTCAATTTAAAAATCACGGGCAAAGTTCAGGGCGTTTGGTATCGGGGGTCCACTTTGCGAAAAGCAGAAGAATTGGGACTGAAAGGCTTCGTCAGAAACCAATCGGACGGCAGCGTGCATATAGAGTTGGAGGGGGAAGAAGCGGCCTGTCAAGCCCTCATTAGATGGTGCAGGAAGGGTCCTCCGATGGCGAGGGTTGCAAGGGTGAAAGTAGAAGAAAGCGAGTTGAAAAATTTTGAGCAATTTGAAATTTTGCGATAAAAAGTCTTTTTTTTTCATCGCAATAAGCCCAAATTTCCTCCCGCATCCTTACCATTGGAACGGTGAATAAATAAATTGAGGTTTTTGGGTTGATTATTTTGTTCTTAGTTTTTGCTATGAAAACAAGAGTTATGTTGATATAATGACTGTTTTCAAAGTGAAAAATAAGGACAAAAGAAGTAGCCAAGAAGCTTGATTTATTTTTTCACCGTTCCTTA
>Ga0114931_10011235_pt1 | contig 10603 bp, 10 predicted proteins | sample 2SBtaG_FD_89579 | JGI IMG/M metagenome (GOLD analysis project Ga0114931, IMG submission 89579) | Deep subsurface microbial communities from Kolumbo volcano to uncover new lineages of life (NeLLi) - 2SBTROV14_V59a metaG | ecosystem: Environmental > Aquatic > Marine > Volcanic | place: Kolumbo...
CCTGTCATCCCTTCATCTTGTCATCCCTTCATCTTGTCATCCCAGCACCCTATTCAGGAAAAACCCCATGACTATCTATGACGAACTGGGCATACGCCCCCTCATCAACGCCTCCGCCACCCTGACCCGGCTGGGAGGCTCGCTCATGCCGCCGGAAGTGGTGCAGGCCATGGTCGACGCCTCCTAGGCTTTCGTCGATCTGGACGAGTTGCAGCGCAAGGTGGGCGACAAAATCGCTGCGTTGACCCACAATGAGGCCTGTTACATCAGCTCCGGCGCGGCCGCGGGCATCGCCATCGCCACAGCGGCCTGCATCACCGGCAAGAACATGGCTGCCATCCACCAATTGCCCGACTTGACCGGGCTGAAGAACGAAGTCGTCGTCCACAAATCCCACCGCAACGGCTACGACCATGCCGCGCGCCAGGTGGGGGTGACGCTGGTCGAGATCGGCTACGCCACCAGCACAGCGCCCTGGCAGTTGGAAGCCGCCCTCAACGAGCGCACCGCGGCCGTCATCTGGTTCCAGGGCGCGATGAGCGGTCACGGCGAAATTCCGTTGGAGCAAGTGATCGAGATCGCCCAGGCGCGGGACGTGCCCGTGCTGGTGGACGCCGCCGCCCAGCTTCCCCCGGTGGAAAATCTGTGGGAGTTCACACAACTGGGCGCGACCGCGGCCATCTTCAGCGGCGGCAAGGATTTGCACGGCCCCCAGTCGTCCGGTCTGGTGCTGGGCAAGCGAGAACTGATCGAGGCCATGCGACTCAACGGATCGCCCAACCACAGCATTGGCCGCCCTATGAAAGTGGGCAAAGAGGAGATGTGTGGCGTCTTGGCCGCGGTGCGCTGGTATCTGGGGCTGGACCACGCAGGGCGGCTCTCCCAGAGCGAGGAAGTCGTCACCGGTTGGTGCAGCGAACTCAACCGCTTGCCCGGCGTCTCCGCCCACCGCTCCTGGCCCAACGAGGCCGGCCAGCCCATGCCCCGCGCCCAGGTCCACATCGACGCCGCCCAGGCCGGCGCCAGCCGCGACCAGGTGGTGCGCGCTCTGCTGGCCGGTGCGCCCGCCGTCACCGTTTCCAACGGCCCGGACGAGAGCATCTATCTCAACCCCATGACGCTCGAAGAGGGGGAGGAGACGGTTGTGTTGGAACGGTTGCTGGCGGTGTTGCGGGGCAAATAGAAGATGCTTGATCTGTTCGTCTGATTTCGTGTTACAATAACGCTTGGTGGTGTTTAGTCGTGCGGGGAATCTCAGCCGGGGCAAGATAATGCAGCAAATCACGATTGTTTCCGAGTCAATGATCGCATTGAAGCCGTTATTGGAGTCAGCGATTCAGACTGAACTGCATATGATTGGGATCGGTATTGAACGAACACAGCAGAGAATGAGCGAGTTCGAACGGCAATATGCAATGACGAGCTGCAAATTCGAGCAGTTGTTTGACTCTGGTGAAATCGACGAGACATTGGACTATATCGAATGGTCTGGTGAGATCGAGACTCTGCGCAGGTTGCAAGCCAAGTATCAGACACTTCAACGCGCCCAACTATCGTGACTATCGACGATTATTTCCAATCGGTTGACAGATTTCTGGCCGGTCTGGATATCGCTTATGCACGTCAGGTGAATTACGACAAACGTAGCTCGGACACAGGATTTGTACGTGGGCAGATCTTTTTTTTCGACGGCTCTGTCCTACACTTTCGGGAATTTGTGGCTACCGAACAGGAGATCGATAGATACAAATACGCATACCACTACCAGTCCGCGGATGGGTCCCTGATTTTTCGTTATGATAGGACACCCCATTTCCCATTTCTTGCCAACTTTCCACACCACAAGCACAGCGGTGAAGAACAGAATGTGATCCCCGCTAATACCCCTGATCTGTTCTCTGTTCTTGCCGAGATTCGGCAGCTTCTCATCTCAAAAGGGTAGGTCCTATGTCACGCCCCAATCCCGCCGACTACGGCACATCCGTCATCAAACCCGCGGACTTTGACAGTTTCTGGGCAAGTATCGAAACACAGGCCGCGGCAATACCCCTGAACCCAACGGTCACGCCCATTCCTTGCGCTCCACATCCGCGGTGGAGGTCTTCGAGGTCCACTACGACAGCCTGGACGGCGTGCGCATTGCGGGTTGGTATTGTCTGCCCCGCCAGCGCAAGGAACCGCTGCCGGCGATTGTCGTCTATCCCGGCTACATCAGCGAACCGACCCTGCCCAAGAATTGGGCCACACAGGGCTACGCCGCCTTTGGGGCCGCGCCCCGGGGCAAGCTGCGCAGCCACAGCCAGTACAATCCAGGCTATCCCGGTCTGCTCATCCACAACATTCTGGACCGCAACACCTACGCCTACCGGGGCTTCTACATGGACGCCTGGCGGGTCATCGATTTTCTCGACGCCCAGCCAGAGGTGGACAGTCAGCGTATCGGTGTCACCGGGGGCAGCCAGGGCGGTGCGCTGACACTGCTGGCCGCGGCCATGCGCCCGCAGATCGCGGCGGCGGCCGCCGCCGCGCCCTACCTGTCCGGGATGATGGACGCGGTGACGCTGACGCACACCACACCCTACGAGGAGATCGTTGAATATCTGCGGCTCCACCCGGAGCGGGAAGCCCAGGTGCGCAAGACGCTGGCCTACTTCGACTGTATCAACTTTGTCGATCGCATCCGCTGCCCGTTGATCGTCAGCATCGGCCTGCAGGACAATGTATGTCCAGCGGAGACCGGCTACGCGGTCTTCGACGCCGCCGGCTCGGCGCAGAAGAAACTCTACGCCTACGACGGCCACGGCCACGATGCCAACAGCTATGCCCACGGGGCTGTGATCGATGCGTTCTTCCGTAAACATTTGCAGAACGCATAGACGAGTCTACGGCAAAAGGCCTCCAGACCCACCGCGGAGACGCGGGGAACGCGGAGGTTGGCGGAGATTTTCTCCTGAACTCCTCCGCATTTTCTCGGCGCACGCCGCGACCCGGCGGTGAAATTCTTCTTTTTGCAGTGGAGTCATAGACAGGACGGCGACAATACTGAATAGCGGCGATTGGAGACACGTGATCGATGAGGACTGAATCAGAACGCCCAGCGGATTTCGACGCCTTCTGGAGTGCAGTACAGACGGAACTGGCTATGCTGCCTGTGGCCGCCGAATTGACCCATCTACCTCTACAATCCAACCAACACTCGACGGTCTACGCGGCCCGTTTGACAAGCGTTGGCCCTTACCGTCTCTTTGCCTGGTTCAGCGTCCCCACGGGGGATGGCCCGTTTGCTACCGTCTACCAGGTTCCTGGCTACGGCAGTGTCGTCCATGTGCCCAGCTACGAGCTGCGCCGGCGTTATACGGTGCTGGCCCTGCGCTGCCGGGGCCAACGAATGAGCGACCAGCCCTACGCGGCGTCCTACCCCGGCCTGCTCACCGACGGCATCGAAGACCCGTCCACCTATATCTACCGGGGTATCGTGGCCGATTGTCTGCGCGGCATGGACTTTCTGCTCAGCCGCCCGGAGGTGGACGCGAGCCGCATCGCCCTGGTGGGCGACGATCTGGCGCTGATCACGGCCGCCTTGCGCCCCCAGGCATCTGCGCTCCACTATACGCCGGGCTACTTCTACCATGCGGCCACGCTGGCCCCCCACACTAGCGCCTACCCGCTGGAGGAGCTGAACGACTATGTGCGCGCCTATCCCGACCGGGCCGCCGGAATGGCCCGCACCCTCGCCTATTTCGATCCTCTCCATTTCGCAGACAGGGTCCGCAGCGACGCGCTGCTCGTCACCGGCAACGACCGGGACTTTCTTTCCCCCGCCGTTCTGGACCCACTGGCCGCCAGGTTGGGCGGGCCAGTGACCCAATACGTGCGCGCGCACTCATCCTATCGGGATGGGGTGCAGCAGGCGGAATGGCTGAGCCACCGATTTGGATACAGCGCCCCCATCCTCCCTGCCCAATGGCAGGACGAATAGCGTTGCTTTGCACAAAACTCCATACCATCCCCACCACGGAGAAAACAGACCAATGTCCACTGCCAAGATCACCAATGTCGAACGCATTCTCCTCGTCGTCCCCATTGTGAAGCGGGTGCGCCGCGAACTGGAACGGGCCAACATCCACACCTGGGCCGAGACCGAGGTCATCCGCGTCACCGCCGACAACGGCGCCGTGGGCTACGGCGAGACCATCCAGAACTACACCTGGGGCCGGGTCAAGGAGACTGAGCGGGTGCTGGGCCGCAATCCCTTCGAGTTGATGTGGGACGATAGCCTGGGTGCGGGCTTGCAGATGGCCCTCTTTGACCTGGCGGGCAAGCTGGCGGGCGCGCCCGTCCACCGGCTGCTGGGATCGAAATGCCGGGAGTGGGCGCCCATCTCTTTCTGGAATCACGATATGTCTCCGGCGGCCTACGAGCAAGAAGCCCGCGTGACCGTGGAGTTGGGCTACACCTCCATCAAAATCAAGACCCGGCCCTGGTTCGACGTCTACGAAACTGTGCGTCGCATCAGCGCGGTCACACCGGCCTGGTTCCACATCGACTGCGACTGGAACGATTTTCTGCTCGACGCCTCCACTGCCATCCCTGTATTGCAAAAACTGGAGAACGACTTCCCCAAAATCGCCCTCTGGGAAGGACCGATCCTGGCCCACGATCTGGCGGGCAACCGCCTGCTGCGCCAGCGGGTGCGCACGCCTATCGCCCATCACTACGGTTCGATTCCCCCCAACGCGGCCATCGGCGCCGGCTACTGCGACGGTTTTGTGATGGCCGGGGGCGTCTCCAAACTCTTCCACGGCGGCATCGCCGCGGCCGCGGCCAATATGCCCTTCTTCATTCAGATGGTGGGCACGGGCTTGACCGAAGCAATGGCCTTGCATCTGGGCGCAGTGCTCACCCACGCCCAGTGGCCCGCCATCACCTGCACCGAACTCTACGAACACAACATGCTGACGGATCGCATTCCCATTTTGGGCGGCTACGCCCAGGCGCCCGACGCGCCGGGGCTGGGCGTCAACGTGGACGAGGCCGCGCTGGAGAAATACCGGGTCGATGAGGCCGACTTCTCCCTACCCCGGCGGCTGATCAAATACAGCCGGGCCAACGGCGTCAGCGTCTATTTCAAGGACAACTCCTTCAGCGGCGGCTCGCAGATGTGGACCTATTTCCGCACGGCCAACCAGCCCCTCTACGAACGGGGTGTGAAGACCGAACTGGTGGATGACGACGGCAGCCCTGGCTTTGCGGAACTGTACGAGCGGGCAACGGACAGGCCGGTTTTGACCATGGCCGGATGACATCATCCAGGCACGAACTGCCAGGGTGGACGAATCGGGAAAAGTCTGCCATAATGTAGACAGTGAGTATGATTTCCCCCTACTTGGCAGGTGTCCTGTGCATCTCTCCATGATCCAGAGCTATCTACGCCAGCAGAAGATCTACGGCTGGTTGCTCTACAGTTTTCGAAACCAAAATCCCATTGCTCTCTCCGTGGTCGGCCTGGCCCACGGCGGCAGCCGTCGCTGGTTCCTGTGGATTCCAGCCCAGGGGACGCCCGCCTGGCTTGTCCATGCCATTGAAACCCACATGTTTGTGGATGTGCCAACGGAGCTGGCCGGGGATATGACCCGCTATGTCAGTTGGCGGGAATTGGAAGCGGAACTTCCCCGCCTGGTGGGTGCGCCCTCGGCGCGTCGTCTGCGCATCGCCATGGAATACAGCCCGCGCAATGCTCTGCCCTACGTCAGTACAGTGGACGGCGGCGTCATCGACCTGGTGCGTGAGACGACCAGGGCCGAGATCGTGAGCAGCGCTGACCTGGTGCAACAGATGACCGCTGTCCTTTCCGCCGCGCAGATTGCCGGCCATCGCCGGGCCGCGGCGGGCTGTCTGGCCGTCAAAGACGCGGCCTTTGCCTTCATCGGCCAGCGGCTGCGCCACGGCCAGGATGTGACCGAGTTCGACGTGCAGTGTTTCATCAACGACGAATTGGCGAAACGCAATCTGCAGACAGGTGTCACATCCCTCTGCTCGGTCAACGCCCACGCGGCTGACCCCCACTACATTTCCAGCGCGGCCCACCACAGCTCGATTCAAATTGGCGACGCGATTGTGCTCGATATGTGGAGCAGGGAGACGAATAACCCGGACGACTACTTTGCCGACATCACCTGGACCGGCTACTGCGGCGTGGATGTTCCGCCCAAGATGCGCGCTGTCTTCGCTGTGGTGGCCCAGGCCCGGGACGCGACCGTTCGTCACATCCAGGCGCGGTTGGACGCCGGCCAGCCCGCCTACGGCTACCAGGCCGACGATGCGGCGCGCAGGGTCATCAGCGACGCGGGGTACGGCGCGTTCATCTTACACCGCACAGGTCACAGCCTGGGTCCCACCGGCCACTGGATCGGGGCCAATATCGACAACCTGGAAACCCAGGACCGCCGCCAACTGATCCCCAATCTGATGTTCACGGTCGAGCCGGGCATCTACATGCCGGAGTTCAACTTCGATGACAGCCCGGTTGCCAAAGGATTGGGTGTGCGCAGCGAAATCGACTGCCTGATGCATGGAGACCGGGTCGAGGTGACAACCCTGCCCTTGCAGCACGAAGTCATCCCCATTTTGGCGTAAACCGCACCTGACCCACTGTTCTGGAATTGTGGTTCAGGCAGGCAAAAAGTAGGACGCAGATCAAAAAGATTGAAACAGAGATCAGCGCAGATTGGCCATGCAATCGTGTCATAATCAGCGTGGATCAATTCAGATCATAAAAATCTGCGTCCGCTTTTGACAGACTGCACAGTCATTCTGAACCTATAAAAGGAGGCGCCGCCCACACAAACCGGCCTGGGCAGACCGGCAATCCCGTAGTTGAATTGACGACATTCACAAAGAGGAGAGGTTCACATGCGAAGAAGTTTTGCGATTCTATCACTCCTGGTGGTTCTGGCCATGCTGCTGGCCGCATGCCCGGCTCCGGCGCCTGCTGCGCCGCAGACTGGCGGCGGCGAAGCGCCCGCGGCCGCTGAGGCGCCTGCGGCCCAGTCCGGCGGCACGATGATCGTCGGACGCGGCGGCGATTCTGTCTCCCTGGACGACGGCACCGTGACCGACGGCGAATCGGCCCGGGTCATCAATGAGATCGTCGAGCCTCTGGTGCGTCTGGAAGGCACCTCCACCAAACCCATTCCCTGGCTGGCCGAATCTTGGGAGACCAAAGATAGCCAGACGTGGATTTTCCACCTGCGCCACAATGTGAAGTTCCACGACGGCACTCCCTTCAACGCCGACGCGGTCAAATGGAATCTGGACCGCTGGCGCGACCCGAACAACAAGTGGCGCTTTGGCCGCGTCTTCGAATACTATGACACCGAATTTGGCAAAGACCTGGCCATAGAAGAAGTCAATGTGATCGATGACTACACCATCCAGATCAAGCTGTCATCGCCCACAGGCGTGTTGCTGAACAAACTGGCTCTTGGCTTTACCTTTGGCATGAACAGCCCCACAGCCGTGATGGAGCAGGGCGACAAATATGGCACACCGGCTGGCACCAGTGTGGGCACAGGCCCCTTCAAATTTGTCGAATGGGTCACCGATGACCGCATCGTGTTGGAGAAAAACGAGAACTGGTGGGGCGATGGCCCCAAGCTGGACCGGCTGATCTTCCGCTCGATCCCGGACAATTCGGCCCGCTTTGCCGAGTTGCAGGCCGGCACCATTCACACCGCCGATCTGGCCCAGACAGACCTGCCGGCCGCCGAGGCCAACCCCGACATCACCGTCTACACGACGCCAGCCATGAGCACAGGGTATATTGCCTTCCAACAATGCACCCCGCCCTTCGACAAGCTGGAAGTGCGCCAAGCCATTGCCCACGCCGTCAACTGGGGCGCGCTGATCAAACCGTTCTATGGCAAATACGGCCAGTTGGCCGGTTCCTTCCAACCGCCGGCCATTTTGGGTTCCAATCCAGACATCAAGCCCTTCGAGTATAATCCAGACCTGGCCAAGCAACTCCTGGCCCAGGCTGGCCTGCCCGACGGCTTCGAGACCGACTTCTGGTACATCCCCGTGATTCGCGGCTACTTCCCCGACTCCAAGGCCATCGGCGAGGCCATCGCTGTCGATCTGGCCAAAGTCGGCATCAAGGTGAATTTGCAGACCGAGGACTGGGGCGCCTATCTGGACGACCGCAACCAGGGCAAGTTCCCCATGTGGATGCTGGGCTGGGGGTCCGACAACGGCGATCCTGACAACTACATCGGCTTCCACTTCGCCCATCCGGTCGGCGAACCCAAGGCCGAGGATTGCTACAACAACGACAAACTGGCCCAACTGATCATCGACGGGCGCATCGAAGCGGACACCGCCAAGCGTGAGAAGATCTATCAGGAAGCTGAGGCCATCATGCATCAAGATGTGGCCCGCATCCCCGTGGTGTGGACAACCGGCACGACCATCTTCCGCAACGAAGTCAAGGGCTACACGCCGGTTGTCTTCCGTTCCTGGTACGAGAATCTGTGGATCGAGAAGTAGTTTCGTTGTCAGCGAACCGTGATCAGTGAACAGTGTCTGACCGTCGGCTACTGATGACTGTTCACTCGAGTAGAGAGTAGGGATGGCTCGCTCACCGGCGTCCCATCCCTGCTCTCCTTCGTATGAGGAGTTTGGACTGTGACCCAATACATCGCACGCCGCCTGATCACATTGATCCCGGTGCTGCTCGGCGTCTCCATCGTTGTCTTTTCGCTGATCCGCCTGATCCCGGGTGACCCGGTGATCATTATGCTGGGCGAAAAGGCCCGCGTCGAGGATATCGAACGTGTGCGCGAGGAGATGGGCTTCAATCGTCCGGTGTATGTGCAGTACGCCGAGTGGATGGCGAAGGTGCTGCGCGGCGATCTGGGCAAATCCATCATCAATCACACGCCGGTGATGGACGAACTCAAGAGCCGTCTGGCCGCCACCATCGAAATGATCGTGGCCGGTATGATCATTGGCGCCATCGTGGGCATCAGCATCGGAATTCTCTCAGCGCTCAAACGCAACTCCTGGCTGGACGTGGCGTCCATGTTTGGCGCCCTGTTGGGCGTCTCCATGCCCATCTTCTGGCTGGCGCTGATTCTGATCTACGCCCTGGCGGTCAATCGTCGTATCTTCCCTCCCAGCGCGCGGCTGGATGTGGACCTGATGGTGAACCGGCGCACAGGATTTATGCTCATCGATACGCTGTTGATGGGCGATGGCAAGCTGTTCCTGAACGCACTGTGGCATCTTTTCTTGCCCAGCGTCGTGCTAAGTACGGTACTTATGCCCATCCTGGCACGCCTGACCCGGGCCAGCATGTTGGAGGTGTTGCAGCAGGATTATGTGCGCACCGCCCACGCCAAGGGGCTGCGCAACAATGTCGTCGTCATCCGTCACGCCCTCAAGAATGCCCTGTTGCCCATCGTGACCGTATTGGGGCTTCAGTTGGGCGGACTCCTGGGTGGCGCATTGCTCACCGAGACGATTTTTTCGTGGCCGGGCATGGGGTTATGGACCTATCGAGCGATCCAGGGCCGCGACTATCCCATTGTGCAGGGCGCTGTCCTGGTCAGCGCTACGATTTACGTGGTGGTCAATCTCCTGGTGGATATTTCGTACGCCTACCTGGATCCGCGCATCCGCTATAGCTGATAGAATCGCAACTGCTCAGCCTACCAAAAGCGGACGCAGATAAAAAGATTGAAACAAAGAATCAGCGCAGATCAATGTAAAGCATGAATATCTGCGTCCATATCTTTGCCTGGCTGAGTAGTTGCATGAAATCATATTATTACAGAATCGACACATGATGGTTTGGGGACACAAATTATGAGTGCTGACGCAGCTGTCTTGCCCACTTTGATCGACAAAGAATCTTCCCGCCACTCGCGCAGTCTTTTTAGTGACGCCTGGCGTCGTCTCTTGCGCAGTTGGAATGGACGGCTTGGTCTGATTCTGACGGGTCTCATCATTCTGATCGGAATTCTGGCCCCCATTGTCTCTCCCTATGATCCCAGCATCGACTCCAATCTGGCCGACTCGCGGGTGCCGCCCTCTTGGGAGCACCCGTTTGGCGCCGATCGCCTGGGCCGCGACATCTTCCGTCGCATCATCCACGGCACGCGCATCTCTTTGACGATTGGCGTTGTCGTCGTCTTTATCACAGGGGGGATCGGTACAGTTCTGGGGCTGATCGCTGGCTATTTCGGCACGTGGATCGATTCCGTCATCATGCGTCTAATGGACGTGCTCTTGGCCTTCCCATCGATCCTATTGGCCATCGCCATTGTGGCTGTACGCGGGGCGAGCCTGGGCAACACGATCATCGCCGTGGCCGTTGTGGGCGTGGCCGGGTATGCGCGCGTGGTGCGATCCATGGTGCTCTCCGTGCGCGAGCTGGACTATGTCGATGCGGCGCGCATGATCGGCGTCAAGAACACCCGAATCATGTTTCGGCATATTCTGCCCAATAGTCTGTCACCCATCATTGTCCAGGTGACCATGGGTGTGGGCGGGGCCATCCTGACGGCGGCGGCTCTGGGTTTCCTGGGACTGGGCGCACAGCCGC
>Ga0114931_10011236_pt1 | contig 10601 bp, 9 predicted proteins | sample 2SBtaG_FD_89579 | JGI IMG/M metagenome (GOLD analysis project Ga0114931, IMG submission 89579) | Deep subsurface microbial communities from Kolumbo volcano to uncover new lineages of life (NeLLi) - 2SBTROV14_V59a metaG | ecosystem: Environmental > Aquatic > Marine > Volcanic | place: Kolumbo...
GCAGCCAATCGTGACGGTCGAGGTACTCGTCACGATTGGCTGCGACCACCAGCCCGGCCCCGTCCACGCAACGGTGAAGTGCGATCAGCGTGCACATGCGGGTCTCGTCGGTCCGGTCTCAGCCACGATCTCGAGGACGCAATACCTTACCCGGAAGCGGCGAAAACCGCAATGGGCAAAACACCACATCCGATCGTCCGACGCGCCGGGCTGGTGCCAGATCTACCCGATCCTGAAGAGGATTCAGGGTGTCCTGCGGAAAAGCCGGCGTCAGGAAGCGACGACCCGCAAACGCGGCTCGTCCTCAGGGGGGTCGGGGATGTCGTCGCCCCAGCCGCGTTCGGCGAGCACGTGCGAGGCGTGCGCGGCCGCCGCCTCCCGGTCCATTTCGAGCCCGTAGGCCCCGAAGACCTCCTCGAGGTCGTCGAAATTGCGCTCGATCGTGCTGCGGACGGACTCGTAGCCGTGACGAAGTGCCTCCGTCCGCTTCCAGAAAGCCAGCGGGTTGACTGCGAAGAAGTTCGCGTCCGACTCCGTCGGCTCGAGCAGCACGATGTCGCCCTTGAAGCTGTCGTCGTTGATGTAGCGGGCGAGCCCCAGGCTCAAGCGCGACTGCAGCAGCGTGCGGAACACCTGGTTGACGACGACCGGCAGCCCCCGGTCGGCGAGGTGGCCACGACGCGAGAAGGGGTCGGCCTGCGCTTCGTCGCTGTCGGGGTCGGCGACCGGATTGTAGAAGGGGCGGAAGGGGTTGTAACAGATCACGAGGTCGGCGCCGTTCTCGATCGCGACATCGATGTTGGCGGTGTTGCGCACGCCGCCGTCCACGTAGTCGATGCCGCCGATGCGCGCCGGTCGGTAGAAGCCGGGGAGCGCCGTGGACGCCTGGACGGCCTGTGAAATGGTCGAGTCGTGCGGATTCCGGGTCTCGAAGACCGTCCGCTCCGCCGTGTCGAGGTTGCACGCGCACAGGTACAGCGAGCGACCCGTCTTGCGCTCGAAGCGACGAAATTCATTCGGCATGCCGATCTTCTCGAGGTTCCGGCGCATCCACTTCTCGAGCCCCACGCTGTCGAACACACCGGCGGGCAGGGCCGCGCCGAGGCTGGGCGCCGGCCGATCGGGCGCCACGTGGTCGCGCAGGGCCAGCGCAAACCGCTCGAAGCGCGTGTAGTCCGGCTTGCGCAGCAGCTCGCGCCAGGGCTCGGAGAGCGCCGAGCGCAGCTCGGGCAGTGCGCGCAGGACTTCGCGCGCCACCGCCGGCCCGTAGGTGAGCCAGTCGTAGGCGAAATGCGCGGGCCGCGTCACGTCCGCAAAGTTCGGATGATAGAAGTCGAGTGGCCCGAGCTGGTCGAAGCGCTCACTGGTGCCCTCGAGCACACTCACCATCTCGTCGGGGCCGATGCCGGCGGCGAGCGGCACGGCGAGCACCGAGCCGGCGGACAGGCCCACGTAGAGGTCGAGGTCCGAGATGCCCCGGCGCCGCAGGTAGTCGTTGAGCGCCTTGAGGCCGCCTACCTTGAAGGCGCCGCCCGACACGGCGCCGCCCGCGAGAACGAGCGCGATCCTCGGGTGCTTCGGCGCCGGTCCGCTGCGCTTTCGGATCAGGGTCAGGCCCACGGACGAGTCCTCCCACTTCGGTACTGAATATCGCCGCAATGCGTCATGAGTCCAGCCCCGCTCGGCCGTTCGTGTCCTCCTACCCGAATCCGATCACCTCGTGGACTCTACGGCAGAATTCACTTCGAATGAACCCCTCCGGGGAATTCCCGGATGCCGCGTTGCGTCGGAACCGGATCCGGCGCGAGGGCCTCCGACCGACTCGGCAGCAGCGGCGTCCGCCGGGCGGAAGCGGGAAATCGCTGTGATAGCCTGCGGCCTGCGCGCGCCAGACAACGGGGCGCACCAGCAGACGGGACCGCCAGGCGGGCCGGGCCGGAGTGCGGATGGGGAACATGAGCGGCGCGGAAAGCAGGCGGTCTGCGGGCAGCGTCTTCCTCAGGGGATGCCAGGGCAGTGCCCTGCTGCTTGCGATCGTGTTCGCATTCGCGCCCCTCTCGCGGGCAGCCCACGCCGAGTCGCCCGAAGCCGAGCGACTGCGCGCGGAGATCGAGCGGCAACAGCAGTTGCTCGATCAGCTGCAGTCCGGACCCGCCGAGGAAGCGGCAGCCGACCCGACCGCGCTCGATCCGCGCGCGGCACCGCGCACGCCGCAGCCGCGCGAGTTGCCCGTCGCGATCTTCGACGAAGCGCGCCGCTCGATTCCGGCCGGCACCTGGGGCAACGCACGCCGACTCGAGGTGATCGCACGCACGCTCGACGCCGACGGCGACGGCCGCCCCGAACTCATTCGCTACGTCGACCCCGAGTCGCAGGTGCTCATCCGCGAAGAAGCCGACCGCGACTACGACGGCGTCCGCGACGCCTTCTCGGACTTCGAGTGGGGCGAAGTCGTTCGCCGTGCCGTCGACGACGACGATGACGGCATCCTCGACGGCTGGGAACGCTATGCCAACGGCCGCATGACCTCGCGCGAGATCGACCGCAACGGCGACGGCGTGCGCGACGGCTTCTTCGAGTATGCGGGTGATGACCTCGTCGCCGAACGCTACGACTCCGACGACGACGGCAGGATCGACCGCGAGGTGCGCTACCGCGACCGACATCGCGTGCTGGCCACCGAGGACTCCGACCACGACGGCCGCGTGGACGTCTGGTTCCACTACGGGCTCGTCGGAGATGACGAGGTGATCGTCCGGATCGAACGCGACAAGCAGGGGCGCGGCCGGCCGGACGTCTTCGAGCTGTTCTCAGCGACCGACGGCCACGCAGTGCTGCTACGCCGCGACGAAGACGTCGATGGCGACGGCGAGATCGACATCGTCTCGAGCTACCGCGACGGCAGGCTGGTACGACGCGAACTCGCGCGCGCCGGCCTGCGGCCGCTCTAGGGAACCGCTGTGCCCCTTGCGCGGAGATCCCATGGCCGCCCTCGTCACTGCGCTTCGGCTGCGAGTTCCACGAGTCGCGCTTCGAGACGGTCGCGACGCGACCGCGAGGCCGGGTCGCGCGACAGGTCGTTCATCTCGAAGGGGTCGGCGTCGAGGTCGTACAGCTCGGTCCAGCCGGGATAGCCCTCGTAGACGACGAGCTTCTCGCGCGCCGTCCGGACCGCGCGAAGCGTCGGCACCCAGGACGCCATGTACTGGAGGCTGCCCATCCGGAACTCGTAGAAGAGATCGTTGCGCCAGCCCCGGCTGCGGCCCTCGATCACCGGACGCAGGCTACGTCCCTGCATCGAGTCCGGAACCTGCACGCCTGCGTAATCGAGCAGCGTCGGCGCCAGATCGACGTTGAGCGCGATCGCATCGCGTGCGCCCGCTTCGACGCGGGCCGGGTAGCGCAACAGCAGCGGAACGCGCATCGACTCCTCGTAGGCCGTGCGTTTCCCGGCGAGACCGTGCTCTCCGTTTGCGATGCCGTTGTCCGAGACGTAGACGACCAGCGTATCGCGCGTGATGCCCATCTCGTCGAGCTTCGCGAGCAGCCGCCCCACGTCATCGTCGAGGGCCGTGATCACCCGGTAGTAGTCGCGCAGATAGTCGTCGTCGCCCATGCGAGGCTCGTGGGCGAGCTGACTCTCGCGCGGGCCCTCCCATTCCTCACGCCAGTTCTCGGCGGGCGAGAAGCGCTCGAGAGGCACACCGTGCGCCTTCGCGAGCGCGACGAACTCGTGAAACATCGGAAAAGGAGGGAAGGAGCGGCTGTTCGGCGGGACCGGAAGCGGCACGTCCTCGTACATGTCGGCGCGCCGCGCGGGAGGCTTGCGCGGGCGGTGCGGGCCCTTGAAGCCGACCACCGCGAGAAAGGGTCGCGTCCAGGGACGTCCAATGAACTCGATCGCAAAGTCGGTCGTGACGTCGTCGACCCATCCGTCGGGCGTCACGCGCTCGCCGCTGCGGCCGTTCAGGAACTCGGCCCCGAAATAGCGTCCCTGGCCCGCGTAGCTGATGCTCTCCGAGAAGCCGGGCCGCGCACCCTCGTCGCGCCCGAGGTGCCACTTGCCGAAGTAGCCGGTGTCGTAGCCCGCGGCACCAAGCAGCGCCGGGTAGGTCGGCGTTCCCTGCGGAAGCCCCTCGCGGTTGTCTCAGATGCCGTGACGCCGCGCGTACTGTCCGGTGAGCATGCTCGCCCGCGACGGCGAGCACAGCGAAGTCATGACGAAGGCCCGACGGAAGACGACGCCGCCGTCCGCGAGCGCATCGAGAGCGGGCGTTCGCAGCCAGGCCGGCGCATCCGGACCGAGTGTCGAGACGCTCTGGTCGTCGGCGATCACGACGAGGATGTTGGGCGGTCGCGGAGGCTCTGCCCTGCACGCCGCGGCGAGGGCGCAGAGCGACAAGAGTCCAACGAGCCGGGATGCCGGGAAGTCCATCGGGCGCCGCGGAGGCTACCGGTTCGAGCCGGGCTTCGCTCGGCCGAAACGGGCCGGGGCCGCGCGAAAAGCGCGCTCGTCGCGTCGGCTATGCTGCGCGCACGCCATGCAGCACTCTTCACCCCGGGGCGGCGATGCGGCAGGACAGCCGCTGCGCCGCGGCGGCGTTTTCGACCTCGCGCGCTTCGCCATCGCGTTCCAGCGCGACCCGATCCGCTGCTTCAGCGAACTGATCGAACGCGCGGGGCCCACCGTCGTCCTGCCGCTTCCGAGCCACGGGCGCTCGCTCACGCGCCCGCTCGTCGTCACTGTCGACCCGGAGATCGTGCGCGAAGTGCTCACCGACGCACGCTTTCGCAACTCGTCGCTCACGCTCTCCGGCCCCCGCGGCAGCGCCCATCGCCGCCTGCGCCACAGCATGTTCAGGATGCACGGCGAGGAACACCGGCGCCACCGCCGCATGGTCGGCCCCGCGCTCCAGAAGCGCGCAATGCCGCGCTACTTCGACGCGATGCTGCGCGTGATCGGCGGCGTGCTCGAAACCTGGAAGGCGAGTGAACGACGCGACCTCTCCGCCGACATGAAGGAGCTCGCCCGGCATCTCGCTGCGACGACACTGTTCGGTCTTCCGAACCTGGACGAGTCGGCCGCCATCGGACACGCGATCGAGAGCTGGTGGAACGACAACTTCCGCCTCGACTGCCGCGCACTCGCGTGGGACCTGCCCGGAACGCCCTACCGGCGCATGCTCCGCAAGGCGGACGCGCTCGAGGCACTCGTGCGCACGATGATCGAGAACAAGCGCAGAGAGGGATTGCACGGCGACGACGTGCTGACCCACCTCGTGCGCGCGCGCGACGAAGGCCAATCGCTCTCCGAGAGCGAACTCGTCGGGGAGAGCCACATCTTGTTCCTCGCGGCGCACGAGACGACGGCCCACGCGCTCGCCTGGACGCTCTTCCTGCTGGCGCAGCACCCGGGCCGCCCGCAAGGTCTGCAGCGAGATCGACGACGTGCTCGCCGGCGAGCTGCCGACGCTGGACGGGCTCGATCGACTCCCAGCTCTCGATCGCGCCATCGACGAGAGCCTGCGCATGATCCCGATCGTGCCCTTTGGCGCCCGGATCGCCGCCGAGCGCGTGCAGATCGGCGGCATCGATCTGCCGCGCAAGGGTCGTTTCCTGGTCCCCTTCCACGTGCTGCACCACGATGCGCGCATCTTCCCCGACCCGGGTCGCTACGACCCGGATCGCTGGATCGACTTCGAAGCGCCGCCCTTCACCTATCTTCCCTTCAGCGCCGGGTTGCACATGTGCATCGGTGTCAACTTCGCAAAGCTCAGTATGAAGATGACGCTCGCGATGATGCTGCAGCGCTTCCGCCTGCGCGTGATCGATGGCGCGCGCATCGCGCGCCGCGTGACGGTGACGGTTGCGCCGCGCCATGGCTTGCCGGTCGAGCTGTGTCCTGCCGACGCCGGCTGGGAGCGCCGCCCGGTGCGCAACGAAATCCCGGACCTGGTCTGCCTGCGCGACGGCTGAGGGCGCACCGAGCGCACGCCGCCCGTCAGCGAGGTGCGTCGGCGCCGTCGCGCGCCCCGACATAGCCGAGCGCCTCGAGTCGCCGCAGCTGCTCGGCCGAGAGCGGCTCGTGCCCGGGTTCGATCCGTTGCGCGCGCTGGGCCGCGAGCCCGCGCTCGAGCGCCACCTCGAGCTCCCGCGCGCGTTCCGGTCGCGTGCTCGCGAGGTCGATCGCTTCGGCGGGGTCGCTCGCGAGGTCGTAGAGCTCGGAGCGGCCTGTCGCTTCTCGGCGCAGGAGCTTCCAGCTGCCGCGCCGCAGCGCATGCGCACGCAGTGGGTCGAAGCGGGCGAGCGCCGCAAAGACGTCGCGCGGCGCTTCGGCCTCGCCGCGTACGAGCCCCATCGCCGTGCGCCCCTGTGCGGCCCGCGGCGCCTCGAGTCCGAGTGCGTCGAGCACGGTGGGCAGGACGTCGACGGCGCCGACAGGCTGCCGCACGACGCTTCCCGCATGGCGGCCCCCCGGAAGGCGCAGCACCCACGGCACCCGTAGCGACTCCTCGTACAACGTGAACCCGTGGCCGAAGCGACCGTGCTCCAGGAACTCTTCGCCGTGGTCGGCAGTCACCACCACGAGGTCGTCGTCCCCGACCCCGGCGCGCGCGAGCAGGCGCCCGACCGCGGCATCGGTGTGCGCGATCTCGCCGTCGTACAGCCAGCGCACCATCTCGAAGCCCGGGCTCGCGGGCGTGGTGATGCCACGCTCGTCGGCGTACTGCTGCGCCACGACGACGCCACGCAGACGAGGCGGAACGCCGCGAAAGCCCGGCAGATGCGCAGCGAGCCAGGCGCGGCGCGGCGTGTAGGGCGCGTGCGGGTCGAGCAGGTGCACCCACAGGAAAAAGGGTTCCGCCTGCTGCAGCGCCCCGGCCCACTCACGCGCGACCTCCTCGACGCGCTCCGCCCCGGCGAAGCCGACGCAGCGGTAGTGGTCGAAGCCCTGCGCGAAACCGAAACGCGCGTCGAGGTGGCCGTTCGCGGTGATGCCGAAGGTCGTGTAGCCGGCGGCGCGAAGCAGCTCCGCCCAGGTGTCGACCTGCGGAGCGATCACCTCCTGCTCCACGAGCGCGTCGGCAGACAGCCCCTTGCCTGGCGCGAGATGACCGTGTTCGACGCCGTGGGACGGCGCTTGCAGGCCGCTCAGCAACGAGACGACCGATGGCACCGTCCACGACGAACTCGACCATGCGTTCTCGAAACGGATGCCTCTGCGCGCGAGGGCATCGATGACGGGCGTCGTCGGGCGGCGGTAGCCATAGCTCGAAACGTGGTCGGCGCGCAGGGTGTCGATCGTCACGAGCACGACGTTCGGCTGGCGCGTCGAATCGCACGATGCGAGCCCCAGCAGGCAGAGCGCCCCGAGGAACGCGCCCGCGCGACTCAGGGCGCTTCTCCGTCGGCTTCGATCACGACGTCGCGCTGCCGCTTGCGGAAGCGCTGGATGCGCTCGCGCTCGAGCAGTCGCATCAGTTCCTTGTTGCGGGCCTTGATGCGTGCGAGCTCGCGCGCGAGCTCGCGCTCCGTCAGACCCGCCTCTTCGAACTCGAGTGCCATCTCGACGCTGCGCTCGCGGCCGTCGCTGGCGAGCGCCGTCACCTGGATCTCGTTGTGTCCGGGACGGACGGGGACGAAGCCCGTGAAGCTGCCATCCGGCGACAGCGAAACGTCGTAGGAGACCTCGCGTAGCGTCAGGTTCGTGATCACCACATCGTCGACGTTCGCGAAGCTGATGCCCTGCAGGAAGTGGACGATGTCACCTGGGTTGCGCACCGGCGTATAGGTCCCGACGGTGATGCGCGCCATCTCCATTGCGGCGACCGGCTTCATCAGTGCCTGGCGACCGAGTGCGTAGGTATTGATGGTGACGCCTGCGCTGTGCGCCAGCCGGGCGGCACTGATCGCCGCTTCGGTGTCCTCCGGGTCCGAGACCGAGGCCTGCCCGTACGGAAAGCTCGGCTCCCCGTCCGTCAGGAAGAGCAGGACATGTCTCGCATCGGACCGCGGGCGACTCACGCTACCGGACAGACCCGCGAGTTCGCGAACCGCCAGGCGGATGGCTGCCGCGAAGTTCGTGGCGTTCTGTGGACCCTGCTCGAGGATCTCGTCGAGGGCCCTGCGAACGCGGTCGAAGTCACTCGACAGCGGCACGACGACCCGCGCGTCCTGCTGGTCGCGACGCAGCCGACGGCCGGTCACCGGATCGGATGCGCCGGAAAAGGTGATTACACCGATACGTGTATGATCGGCGTCGAGTTCATCGAGCAGCAGGCGCGCCGCCTGCACCTCGGCGGCCAGGATCGTGTCGCCTTCGTCCGTGCAGACGACGTCTTCCGGCCAGGTGCCCGGCGCCACGAGTTCGACCTGCGGGTTGAAACCGACTTCGCCGTCGCCGTCGACGTCGATCCCGCTCGTGTTGCGCGTCGAATACGACACGTCGATCGCGATCATCACGTCGTAGGCGGGCGTCTGCTCGCCGCCGGCGCGCGCACTTCCTCGCACCGGCGCGAGATGCACCTTGTTGCGCACGACATCGCCGCTCGCGGGCGATGTGATGCGGATGTCGATGTCGTCGGCCGCGCGTGCGCCGCGGGCACCGACGCAGGCGGACACGACGAGCAGGGCGACGCACATCACGCGGCGCCCGGACACCTCAGTTGCGCGCATCGCCATCCCGTTCGCCACTGCTCGCTGCGCCGTCGTCCTGTGCATCGTCGCCCGGAACCGCGTCCGACGGGACGCCTTCGTCCGCGCCGGGCTCACCGTCGACCTCGGGTTCCGTCGCGGCAACGGTCGCGTGCGCGGGCAGCGCGGGGTCGCTCGCGGCCGGCTGCACCGCCCCCTGTTCGCCGGCAGACGAAGAGGCCGGCGCCGTGAGAGGCACGGCGGCAGCCGCGTGGCGCTCGCGCTCGTCTGCCACCGTCACCGCGGCCGGCGCGCGCGCGAAACGGTCGATGCGCGCGAGGCGCGCTTCGAACCTCGAGATGCCATCCGCGATCACCCGGCCCACGACGCCGAGGCTCGTCGGCGTACAGTGCTCGAGCGTGTCCTGTGGCGATCGTGCCCAGGCACCGGGCTCCTGCCCGCCTCCGTGGCGGGTGTCGACGAGGGCGACGCTGCGGCGATGACCGTGCGCGAGGAAGGCGAGGTGTCCGGCAGCGGGGGTCTCGAAGCCCTCCTGCTGGAAGTAGGCCTGCAACCCCAGGTCCCGGGCGCTGCGCCAGAAGAAGTCGCGGAAGCTGCGGTTGGACCGCAGGTCCCGCACGACCTGCAGATCGACGTCGCCGACGCGGTCGACGAACACGACCGCCCGGGTGCGATCGAGGATGCCTTCCTTCTCGAGCAGGCCGACGAGCGCCTCGCTGCCGATGAAGGGCGCCGCGGAGAGGTGCGCATCGCCGTCGACGAAGGCGAGCACGAGCGAGTAGGGGTGCACCGCCCGCGAGCGGATGCGCGCGAGTTCGAGCAGCACTGCTGCGCCCGAGGCGCCCTCGTTCGCGCCGGGGTCGACCGCATCGTCGGCCTCGAGGCGCGGCGCCGTGTAGGGAGCCACGAGCAGGATCACGTCCGCCGAGTCGCCGGCGCGCGTCGCACGCAGGGGCTGCAACTCGAGGGCGCCCCCGCCGTCGGGGAGCTCGACCGATGCCTCGTCGCGCTCGACCTCGAAGCCTGCGGCAACGAGTTGCTCCTCGATGTAGGCACGCGCGCGCCGTGCGCCGTCGCTGCCGCTCGTGCGCGGCGCGAAGCTGACGAGCTGCTCGAGGTGTCCCCAGGCTCGAGAGGCGTCGAAGTCCGCGGGGTCGGTCGGTGCTGCGGCCCGCGACGCCGCATCGTCGGCCTCGCCCGCCGCGGGCGCCTGGCAGGACACCGCTACCGCCAGCGCGAAGGCCGAGGCGAGCGCCGCGGCGCTCCTGCGGAGCGTGCCCGCCCGAGGCGGCTGTTGCCCGGAAACCGCCACTGTCACTCCATCCGCCATCGCGCCCGGCCGGTCCGGAACCCGGGCTGCACCCGAACCGCAGCTCACGCTCGAACCCCCCGTCATCGCACCGGGAACCCGGCCGACCCCGCAGCGGCTACGAAAGAAACTGCGCAGTGTGGGGCCATGTTCTGACACATCCGTTGGAGCGCGACCACTCCAGTCATACGGAGTCCCTTCCTCGAGGGGCTTTTCAAGAGTAGAAGGCAGGGCTCCTCCCCTGGGAGTCCTGCCTTCGTTCTTGAAGGCACGAGTCTCCCCGCCCGTCATCGGCGGCAGTCGCAGGCCCCGCTTCCGACACCGGCTCGCGCGCTCCCGATCCCCCCGCCCGCCGGTCCCGCCCGGAGTGGCCCCATGTCGCGCGTCACGGCCGCAGCGCTCGTGGGCGTCGACGGCACCCCCGTCGAGGTCGAGGTTCGTATCAGCTCGCAGCTTCCCCGCGTGGACATCGTAGGGCTGCCGGAAGCGGCCGTGCGCGAGAGCGCCGCACGCGTGCGCGCCGCCATCACCGCAGCCGGGCACCGCTTCCCGGACCGGCGCGTCACCGTCAACCTCGCTCCGGCCGGGGTGCGCAAGAGCGGAGCCGGCCTCGACCTTCCGATCGCGGTCGGCATCC
>Ga0114931_10011237_pt1 | contig 10600 bp, 9 predicted proteins | sample 2SBtaG_FD_89579 | JGI IMG/M metagenome (GOLD analysis project Ga0114931, IMG submission 89579) | Deep subsurface microbial communities from Kolumbo volcano to uncover new lineages of life (NeLLi) - 2SBTROV14_V59a metaG | ecosystem: Environmental > Aquatic > Marine > Volcanic | place: Kolumbo...
GTTCTTTTGCTTCTTGTAAACCAGAGCTACAATACCTGCTAAGACTGGAAGAATTGCCAATGGAGTAGGTGATGATGTAGATGTATTCTCGTTTGGCAACTGGTCAATAGTAACTGAAAGGGTAAATGAATTGTTGTTTCCTGCGAGATCCCAAACTGTAAGAACTACATCAAATGTTCCCGATCGAGTGTAGACTAAACTAGCTGAAGTCTCACCAGTTACATCTTCTACTAAACCATTGCCCCAATCAAGGTATGCCTTGTCTACTCCTGAGTCATTCAAACCAAATTCATTGTAATTGAAATTGAGAGTGATCAGCCCTGGGTGGGCATTTGAAGCATTAGCTGCAAGGGTTAATGACACCTCTGGAGGAGTGAAATCTACATGGATAGCAATCTCGACGATCCGCGAAATGTTAAAATTGCTGGTGGCATTCAAACTAACAATATAGACTCCTTCGACATTAAGATTAATTGTTTGATTAGCTTTAGTGTTCAATCCCTCCTTATTTTTGACTTCGAATGTGTCATCGATAAAATTAGAGCGATTCTGTTTGGTTACGAGCTGTACAGAGCTAAGTTCACCTTTCGTAGCGCTTGCCCTGAACTCAATTACTGCCTTCTTTGAATTACTGTATCTGAACTCTTCGCCAAAGATCTTTACTTCAGGTCTAGAGTCGTAAACATCGAAGACCTTAGATGCTCTATATTCAGTCAAATTGTGGTTCTTGACATAGGCTTGAATCTCTATCTGCTTGGTGTAGTTGAGGGTTGCATTGAGATTGAAGGCATAGATTGTAATTGTATTGTTGGACAGAGAAGCGTTGAAGATCTGAGGAGTAGTGATGTTCACTAGATTCACATCGGTCCAATTTGCCTCTGTGATATCGCTGGTATCATTTGCAATTCTATATCTGACAAAGAATGTATCATCTGCAGTTTTGTTGATTGCAGTGACATTTGAGTAGATATTGTCTATATTTGAGAATTCATTGTCTGCGAATTGCTCGTAATCGCCACTAAATGAGAACCCTGTTGACAAGCGGTGTACTCGGCTCTCCTGAGGTCCAACTCTCTCCCAACCTTTATTGTTAAATGCTGTGAAGAATATCACACGAGTGGATACTGTCATATTGTACTCGAAGAGATGAGTCTGAGTATCATTGTTATAGCTCAACCACGTCATATTTGCAATTGTCGATCTGGAATTGTTGAGAACATTCGTCTGATTGTCAGAGAATGATATCGTGGTTATACGATCAGTTATATTGTTAGTTGGACTTGTTACATAGTACCTTATAGACACATTTGTACCAAATGGTGCAAGGAAATCTTCAGTTGGATCCTGTCTGTTGGCATTGATAACATCCTTGAATTTGGGATAAGTCTGCTCACCTTCAATCCATATATGGTGATAGGATTGTCCCTCTATACCTGAGTCAATGCTCTCGAAATCTTCTGAGATACCATTTGAGTAGTTCCCCTTCCATGCGTAAGCATAGAATTTTGTATACTCGGTGATATTGAACTCAATAGAGAAGTATTTCGTTGGTCCAGATGCTCTATCCTCAGTAAGTGAGAAATTAGCGGCAACTGCAACATCTACAGATTCAGTTAAGTTATTGCCAGATCCTAATAGGATCACTCCATCCACCTCAAACCTTTGTGCGGTATAATGAATCTTGACAGTGGTATTGACCTTGACGATGTGGTTTGTAAGTTCCTTTCCGTCGACGGTAATATTCACAAATTTAGCAGGAGGAATACCTTCTGCTTGGACCGAATAAGACGAGGGGAGAATCCCTATCGTCATGACGGTCAAGAGTAGTAAAACGGTGAATTTCGACTTCATAAATCAATCTTCTCTATCGATTATTCTATATGTAGATCAAGTTGAGGTATTAAAAAGCTCTATCATACGTTTTCATCTAATACGGAATTATTCAGATCACCTTCGAGAGGTTTGAATGAAGGCACTGAAATAGTTATGTCACTAGTATTGAGAGAAGTTCTGCATGACGGACAGGTTCCTTTTAGATCTAACCATTGGTTGAAGTGACTTAAATGGCCTTCCACTAAACAATTCGGGCATTGGGCAATTGCATTCTTTCTGACCAAACCTACTCTGCAGATCACGCAAGGAACGGGTCTGATAAGGCAATTTGGGCAGGGTTTATCAAGAGAGCTCAGAAGTGCACCACAATTTCGACATTCAATTAGAATCTCTTTCACATCTTTTCTCTTACTAATTTGGAGAATACCGAAGTAGTTGCGGAATTCAAGATATCCATCAGCGACGAGGATAAAGAGATTCCTCACATAGTCCTTAGAGTGAAGGTGATGTCTCCAAGCGAGAACCTTCAGAATGTAGAATCCTGTTTTTCTGATAATATCATTATAAGTTTGCAGGAGCTCAGAATCTAGTTCTCTAATACCAAGAAGAGGAGGGGAGATATTTACCTTGATTATTCTGAAGGTATTCCTCCGTAATTTCGCTACAACTAATCCAGATCCAATGAGGTAGAACATTATGCTCATCGCTTCTTTTTTCGTTGTTCCAGTAATTCGTTTAATTGGCCGAATTCGGAGGTGGCTTTGAGATCTACACATTCCGAGAACCACTTTTCTCCTAGGACTCAAATTATGACTGTCAACGAGAGGAGGAATTATTGGAGTATGATCCATGCGGATCTCTTTCTCCTTATGTAATCTAACGAAAGAAGCCATTTTCCCTAGGATAGAATAACCCCGTTGGATCGCGACCTCCCTTTCCACATTAAGGAGGGCACGTATCTCTAGCCAAGAGAGTTTTCCCTTGCTGAATAATGCGCCAAGTAGAATCCTCTCGTGTTCCTGAAGAGTGATCAATCTCTCAGATTTTGCTGGGAGAATATTTGGTTTGACCTCAATCACAGAGCCACGTATTGAACCGTTCAAAAGGTTTTGTAGATAGAGTTCAATAATTCGTTTATAGATCTCCTGAGGACGTTCATTGAGTTTCTCTGCAATTTTCGAAAATCTCCACCGTGGATTCACACTGAGGATACCAAGCAGAGCATGGTAGTCAAATATTGATGTCGAATCTAGTTCTTTGAGAGTTATTTTATTGGTAAATTCGTACTCATCGCGTTTCACAATTTGATTCCGATCTACGAGGAAGAACTGATAATTGCCCTCGTATGTTATTGTAGACAAGATTTCGATGATCTCCACCCGGCTTATTGAGAAATATCTCCCGATATCGCTGACGTTCGGTTTTTGCTCTAATAATGAATATCCGAGTACCATTCTTTCATTCTCTGAGAGAAGTGATTGGTCACGAGCAAAATCTGGGTCGATATTTCCATTGTAATAAATGGTAATACCCTGCTCTCCCAGTATTTCTGTTGTGGGTTCAAAGCTTATATCAAGTATACCTGAGAGAAGAAGTTTGAGAAGTGAGGAGATCATAGGGTAGATTGGAGTGTTGAGATCCAGTGAGATTTGATCAAAGTTAGTCTTGACTCGAAGTTTGATATAACCAATGAGAGCCTTTTTTCTGGGATCAAGGTTCTTTGGATCGAAGAACACAAATTTGTCAGTAAGTTCTACAGTAAAATCATCCCCGTAGTAGGATATGTCTTCAATAAACCCTTTCAATATGAATCCAACCATCTTGAAAGTAAGTTGCTCAGAGTTTAATCCCGTAATTCTATGAATGTCTTTGAAGCTAGTAAGCTCTCTTCCTGCGAAAAATCCAAGAAGAAGAAGATCCTCATACTCCAGACTCTCTTGAGTAAATTCAAAATTGAGTGTGTGGTAGAGGAGGGTGATGTTGTTGATACTCTGCTCATACTCTAAGATTCTCTTCTGCTGCAGGTATTCCAGAAAGTTTTGAAGCGATGGGATATCAACCTTTAGATACCTCGCAAGTACCGAGATTTCAATGTCTTGGTATAAAAGCAAGAAAGCCACAACCAATTCGATATCTAAATCGATTACCGGAGTAATAAGACCTGCATCGTTATAGCTAGCGCCCATAGAGAAAATATTGAATTGGTATTTGATATACCTTTCAGTATTACAATGATTCAAGAAAGATCTGGTGAATCCGCGTATCAGAAGTTAATTCAGGATGGAACGTTGAAACCATTATTTTTGAACTTCTCACCAGTACAGCATACCCCCGAACCTCTGAAAGGACTTCTATTTTAGGATCATATGAGGAGATAATAGGAGCACGGATGAATATACCTTCAAATCTCTCACTGAAGTTCTTCACTTCAAGACTGACTGAGAATGAGTCCCTCTGGGTTCCATATCCATTTCTCAGAATCTCTATATCAAGGAAGGGAAATGCACCCTCTGTTAGTGGGCTTTCAGGATTTCTCCGAACCCTCTGTGAAAGGAGGATCGCTCCGGCGCAGGTTCCAAATGCAGGAAATCCTTGATTAAGCATCTCGTTTAATCGTTGGAGAAGACCGCTTCTCGTGCCCTGCTTAATCATTGCAGTACTCTCTCCACCTGGAAGGATAATTCCGTTAAGACCTTCGAGATGCTCTGGAAGGGTAACTCTCGTAGTACTGATTTTCAGTCCTAGGGATATCCCAGCGTTCTTGATTGCAGCATCATGTTCATCGATTGCACCTTGCAATCCTAGCAGCCCAATGTTCACAACACACTCAGGTAGTGTCAATTTATTGATGTTGTGATACTGAGAATTCATTGCTATCATTTCACAGAGGTCTTATACAGGATATATTACGTTAGGATGTGTCGAAATTGTCAAGGATGATTGAAGGGAGAGGATGGAGGCATGATCGGTTCCTGCTCATAATTACTCTTGTCCTTCTCGTCGCTCTCCTCTCGTACGCAGTTATTCTTCTGGGGCTTACCACCAGTGGTAGAATTGATCAAGGTACCTTGCGAATTCTCCTCCAAAATCTTGGGATGTGGCTACTCGGGGGATTGATTACAGGGATTTTGATCGGATTTCTCCTCCTTATCAGACCCTACAGAAGGCAACAGTGGGATTTACATAAAGTCGTTCCTAATTTCTTAATCATTTTCGTCCTGATTTTTTTGTCGCTTTTGATAATCGAGCAATTCATGTCAAATAACACGCTCTACCAGTCCTCTTTCAATATAGGGATGGGAATCGGAGGGATGATCCCAATAATTGCATACTCTGCTGAGGTTGCAAAGGAGCACTCTGAATTTTTATAGGCATCCAGTTCACTGCATTCACACTTGCCGAATGTTCATATATTCGCAATACACAGTAATACTATGTCTGAGAAGAAAGTCCTCAAAGAATATGGAGATGTAGAGATCAGTCTCGGAACTACAAATCTTAAGCGAGGTTTCGCCAAGATGGTCAAGCATGGAGTAATCATGGATGTAACGAATCCTACCCAAGCAGGAATCGCAGAGGATGCAGGAGCTGTTGCAGTGATGATCCTCGACAGGTTACCCGCTGACATCAGGTCACAGGGAGGAGTTGCACGGATGGCTACAGTCGAAGCGGTCAAGGAGGTAATCAATGCAGTGAGCATTCCTGTCATGGCAAAATGTAGGATTGGACACACTGAAGAGGCATACCTTTTACAAGAGATTGGAGTTGACATGATCGATGAATCAGAAGTCTTAACTCCAGCAAATGACGCCTCACATGTCTGGAAGTGGCCCTTCACCGTACCTTTTGTCAATGGTTGCAGGAATCTAGGTGAGGGGATTAGAAGAATTGAGGAAGGATCAGCAATGATCAGAACCAAAGGAGAGGCAGGTACAGGAAATGTGGCAGAAGCAATTCGACACATGCGTCTGGTGAACAAAGGAATTAGAGAAGTAGTGGCCGCAAAGGATGACCCTCAGGAGCTATTGATCCTTGCAAGAGAGATGAAGGTATCCTATGAGAGTGCCAAGAAGGTTGCAGATCTCGGAAGGTTACCGGTAGTCAACTTTGCTGCAGGAGGTATAGCCACACCAGCAGATGCAGCAATGATGATGAGAATGCACTGTGATGGTGTTTTCGTCGGTTCTGGAATATACAAATCACTAGATCCGGAGAGAAGAGCAGAGGCAATAGTCCATGCAGTAACCCATTGGGAAGACAGTGCAAAGGTTCTTGAGGCTCAGTCGATGGTTAGCGAGAGGAACTCAATGGCTGGACTCGATATCGAGAGTATGCCTGAGGAAAGCAAGATCCAAATGCGTGGAGCTAATCTCTAACTTTCAATAGGGTCTCATATTTTCTTTTACCTAATTTTCAATAAATTCATTGTTTTCAGATTTTCAAACTTAATTTCTGTTCTTGAAAAAGGAGACAACCGCCAATGGAACCCAAGCTATTAACTGCATAATGGACATGAAGTTCCAGACAACCGTAAAGTAAACATTGAAGAGTTCTCCAGGCATGAAATATCCGCCTGGATAGATAAGGGATTGGATTGAATAGCTCGAAAACAGGAGGAAGAGCATTGTGAAGAGAGGTGCTGCCAAAAAGACTACTTCGGGTCCACCTCTTGATCCAGAGATTGTACCGCCTTTCTTCCCTACATTGTAGATAATAATGCCAATTGTGGTGACTGCTGTAGTTACAAGTGCATTGAGTATCACGTTCATTGGGGAGATGACAGTTGGAAAGAGCTCGGTTCTTGTGAAGAGATCTTCAATTGGATGGAGAAACTTAGCTGATGTGATCTTCAGAATAGTCTCCTCTGAGATAGCAACTGACCATAAAAGAGTTACAAATGTGATAATCTGCCCAAGAAGAAGAAGAAGAATTCCACCTACTCTTGCTTGACCTGACCTTGAACCCGAGAATGAGAGTTGTGTCCTGTATCTGAGGAAGAGGACGAGAACCGGAATACTCAAAATTCCGAAGAATAGCACATCTATCAGTGGGAAATCTCCCGTAATATAGCCACCATTGCCTCCGAATCCAACAGGAATGAGTTGTGCCCAGTAGAGCTCTTGGTAGTTATTTGACCTCATGAAATAGGAATACTGAAGAATCCAAATCCCGAATACAAAGAAAAAAATTGTCATCAGCAGGTTCCACTCACTTATCAGTCGTAATTTGCTTACGAGCCAAGCGAGAATAAGTGCTGTGAGAACCACGCTGAAGAGATAAACCTCGATGAGCGCAACATTTGCATGTCCTAGTGCAGGAGTCATTCCAAGTACTGATGCAATAGAAACTAGAAATGTTGGCACAAAATTCCTTGTTTGCATTGCTGCGATCAGAACAAAGACCATCGAAAATACCAAGGTGTATGGTGGAATCTGGTAATTTGGTATGAAGTCAAGCGAGACATGTAGAATTTCCATATTGGAACTGATGTATGCCAGAACCACTAGAACCACTGTAAGTAGAAATGTTTGGAGGTCGACAAATATCTTCTCAAGATGGAAGAAATTGTAGTTAGATTGCTGGGTCGAAGACATCTTCATACCATGTATAAAGAACGTAAATATGAACTTGTCCTAGAAGAATAGGCCAAAATAGCTAAGGTCTAATCTTATCGAATCCGGAGTATTTCCTAAGAACTTCGGGAATTATGATGCTTCCGTCCTTCTGCTGAAAGTTTTCGAGGATTGCAATCATTGGTCTGGTAGTGGCAAGAGCTGTTGAGTTCAAAGTGTGCACAAATCCCTTTACTGGGGAACCTTCTTTCTCCCTGTACCTTGTCTGAAGACGTCTTGCTTGGTAATCAGTGCAATTAGAGCAGGAGACAACTTCCCGATACCTGTTCTGCCCGGGAAGCCAGACCTCTATATCAATCTTCTTCGAAGCAACTGCACCTATATCTCCAGTACAGATATTGACTAAACGATAGTGAAGACCCAGACCTTGGAAAACTTTCTGTGCAACTGTGATCAGCCTGTCCTGCTCCTCCCAGGATTTGTCGGGATGGGAGAAGACAAACATCTCCACTTTCTTGAATTCATGGACTCGGAAGATCCCTTTATCGTCCTTATTGCTCGCAGATGCTTCAGTTCTATAACAATTGGAGAATCCTGCAAGTCTTACGGGTAGCTCATCTTCGATGAAAACCTCCTTGGAGTATAATCCGCCAAGTGCGACTTCAGCGGTACCTATAAGGGCAAGGTTCTCATCTTTGATCTTGTAGATATCCTCGTCACCAGTGGGTAGGAAACCAGTACCGTAGAGAGCATCAGGTCTGACCATTGTCGGAGTGGAGTAGATCTCATATCCGTTCTCCATCACCACATCCATTGCGTAGCGTACCAATGCTTGTTCTAGGATGGCGAGCTTTCCTTTGAGGTAGTAGAAACGAGCACCGGAGACCTTTCTTGCTCGTTCAAGCTCCACTAGATCAAGGTTTTCGATAATTTCATGATGCGCTAGTGGTTCAAAATCAAATTTGGGCTTCTTACCCCACTTGCTCATCTCCACATTGTCCTCATCGTCTTCTCCGTAAGGTACAGAGTCATGAAGGAGATTCGGAAGTCGATCAAGGATGTATTTCCTCTTATCCTCTGCCTCTCCAGCAAGCTTCTCACTCTCCTGCAGCTTGGAATTTACCTCTTTCATCCTCCCTATTGCTTCCTTCTTCTCAGCACCTTTGAGCTTTGAGATTGACTTGCTACTCACATTTCTTTCCTTCCGGAGGTTCTCGACCTCCTTCTGGTACTTCCTCCACTTCTTATCCCACTCGACAAATTCGTCTACCTCGGTGAGGAGCTCGGGTTTCTGCCTCATCTTGTAGTTGTCTTTGACCAACTCAGGGTTCTCCCTGATGAGCTTTGGATCAATCATAAGCTATGTGATTGTAGAATTGATACATTAAAAGATTGAGCTTTAATTCGAAACTAGATTATTGACAACTAACCCGAGACCAAACTGGGTGGCTATACCAGAAATAAGAGAAGCAAGGAGTACACCCATCTCATTGAGACCCATCTGATTATTCAGAATAAGGGTTCCTGAGAGTTCAGGATCAAAGAGATAAATATATCCAGCCCAGAGAATGGCACCCACGAATCCAATTGTGGAATAGAGAACATACTCATTCTTATAGCTACTTGAGCTCTGGGCTTTTTCAGACTGCATGGAACCAAGTCCATACCCCCCGATCAGGCTGAGGACGAGAAAGACCAGTAGTTGAAGGAAATTAGCTGTAATTACAAATGTGAGGACAAGAATCATGACAGCTCCAACGAGGAGCAGTGTAGTTCCCAAAAATGTACCTACGGATGATCCATCAGATTGAGACATAATATAACAGGATACAATCTCGAATTTAAGGATTATCTCTCACAGTAACAATGCTTGCAAATTATTTTTCCACTACTTGACTTTCTATAGAAACGAGCGAACCATGCTTCAATGAAATCTTCTTTTCTGCTAAATTTGCCAGATTGAAGTCGTGAGTGACAATGATGAGGGTCGTTGAGTAATTCTTATTGATACTGAAAAGGAGGTCAATGATGCTAGAGGCTATCTCAGGATCGAGATCTCCCGTAGGTTCATCCGCGAGAATAATCTTCGGATTAATCGCTAAAGCCCTTGCAATAGCGACTCTTTGACGTTCTCCACCAGAGAGCTCACTCGGACGATGATCATCTCTTCCTTCGAGCTGAACTGCCTTGAGGAGCTCTTGCACTCGTATTTTTCGCTGATCTTTGTCCATGTTCTTCAAGATGAGAGGAAGTTCTATATTCTGGAAGGCATTCAAAACTGGGATAAGATTATAATCCTGATAGATAGTAGCAATTGTACCTCGTCGTATAGCCACCAATTCAGCTGATGATGCAGTACTTAGATCAGTCCCATTGACCAGAACTGTCCCACTGGTAGGCATCTCCATCGTTCCAAGGATCGAGAGAAGTGTGGTCTTCCCCGATCCACTCCTCCCAACTATTGAGACTACATCACCCTCTTCTATCTCAAAACTAATGCTATCGAGTGCAATGACCTCACGTGATTCGACCATGTAGGTCTTTCTGAGTTCCTTCACCTCTATGATCGGTGGCACAAGTCTCTCCATGTATGGATCGATAAAAACATTGGTAAATCTCTTTAAACATTAAAGGCAAACCTTTCAATCTGATCGAATCAGGTAAGAATGTGGAGCTATCGGAAATTCAGAGAATACAGCAGCAGGTTATCGAGGAGATGAAATGGGGAAGATTCAATGCCACCCAAGTCTTTAGCCATCTGATTGAAGAACTCGGGGAAATCGTCAGGTATTTCCTCTACGAGGAAGAGTACAAAGTCAAAGGAGCAGGGCACAGTGGTGTAGATGGAGATGTGGGACAGGAATTCGCCCAGGCGTTCAACCTCCTCCTGCAACTTGCTAATTTTGCAGGAGTAAATCTTGAGAAGGCATGGCTGAAAGAGCGTGAGGAATTTCAAAAGAGGTTTAATCCTGAGCAATGGCAGAAATTAGCTGAAGAAGCAGATAAGAAGACTCAGATATGATAAATTATCCGCCCCGTCAGCTATGTAATTTATGGTAAGTTTAAAATGTCAATCCTTTGAAAGTTGGTTATATCTAAAACCCATAGATTTGGAGTTGTGTGATGTGAGCGCAAGAAGACGAAGTAAATCTAAGCGAAAAGTACTCTCAAGTACAGAGAAATGGAAAAATAAA
>Ga0114931_10011238_pt1 | contig 10600 bp, 8 predicted proteins | sample 2SBtaG_FD_89579 | JGI IMG/M metagenome (GOLD analysis project Ga0114931, IMG submission 89579) | Deep subsurface microbial communities from Kolumbo volcano to uncover new lineages of life (NeLLi) - 2SBTROV14_V59a metaG | ecosystem: Environmental > Aquatic > Marine > Volcanic | place: Kolumbo...
CCGGGCTGGCGATGGGGCCGGGAGGCAAGCCCTTGTATTTATAAGTGTTGTAAGGGGAGTCGATGGAGAGGTCCTTTTTACGAATGTTGCCGTCGAAATTGGCGATGGCGTAAATGACCGTGGGGTCCGTTTGTAGCCGCATGTTTTTTTTCAGCCGGTTGTGGAAGACCGAAGAAATCAATTTTCGTTCCGCGTCGACGCCGGTTTCTTTTTCGATCAGAGACGCCAGCGTGACGACCTGGTGAAACGAAAGGTTCAAGGCTTTTGCTCGGTCGATCAACTCCGGGATTGCAACCTGTTCTTTAAACGTGCTCAGCATTTTCTGAATGATTTTCCGCTCGGAAGTATTCCTGCTGAAATGGTAGGTTTCCGGGAATAGATAGCCTTCCAGAGAGTTTCCCGGTATGCCGGTGGATTGGATCAGCTTTTGATCCTGAGCCTGCCGCATAAACTCTTCCCGGTTGGCCAGTCCCCTTTCTTCCAGAAGAGCGGCAATTTCCGTGATCCGGTAGCCTTCCGGAATGGTAACGGCGTGCAGAACCGTCTTGCCCGATGTGACTTTTTCCAAAATTTCCTTGAGAGTCATGGAAGGTGATAATTCATACTCTCCCGTTTGAATCTGGCTTTCCTTCTTTTGCAGATGCGCCAGAAGCTGAAAAGCGTTCGCATTGCTAATCAGGTTTTGTTCCGCCAGGTACGTGGAAATTTTTTTAAGCGGCATTCCAGGAGGGATATTGACGATTTCCGGATCAAACTTTTCGGACACCGAATGAGTCGCCAGATAGTGAAACACACCGCCGCAAATCCAGAATACGACCAGAAATATCCCAAAGGAAACCAGGGCTGTTTTTTTGAATCGGCTCATTTTAGCAGGCTACCGTCTCAATTAGAGTGCTCTCTTATTTTACCCAAAATGGCCAAAAAATGATCATTTTCTTTTGCCGTGCCGCCGGTGACCCGCAAACAGTTTTTTAAAAGAGGATGCGCACTCAGGTTGCGCACAAGAATGCCGTTTTTCATCAATTTTTCAAAGAGTTTGTCGCCGTCGTCCTGAACCCGAAAGAGGATGAAATTGGAGTCTGATGGAAATACGGTCAAAAAATCCAATTCGGAAAGGCCCAGAACCAGGCGGTCCCGTTCCGCTAAAATCATTGAAATCTGTTCCCGCACCGGTTCAAAATTTTTCAAGAGCAGGGCGGCAAACTGTTGCGAAATGGTGTTGGAGTTATAAGGAAGACGCACTTTATTGAGTTGCTCGATAATAAAGGGATGGGCCATTCCGTAGCCCACGCGCAGTCCTGCAAGCCCAATTTTGGACAGACTCCTCAGAACGATCAGATTGTTGTGTTCCTCGATGGCCTGGCAAAAGGTTTTACCCGCGAAATCAAAATAAGCTTCATCCAGAACCACGATCCCCCGGAAATTCTCGATCACTTTTTTTATTTCACTTTCGGAGTAACAATTTCCGGTGGGATTGTTGGGGTAACTGAAAAAAACCACCCTCGCATTTTTTTCATCCAGAAATTTCAGATAATTTTCCGCCCTGAAATCCCAGCGCTCGTCCAGGGAAAAAGGGTGGGGGAGGAGCCCCATGCCTTTACCGATGATGGAATACATCCCGAAAGTCGGGTCTGGAAAAGAGTAAGACTCTCCGGCGTCACAAAAAATTTGCAGGATCAGTTGGATGAGTTCATCGGACCCGTTGCCAATGACCAGCGATTCTTCCGCGATATTGTTGACGTCCGAAATAGCGGTTTTCAGCAGATGGCAATCCGGATCGGGATAGCGGTTTAACTGAAGGCTTTGAAAACTTGCCTGGAAATCATGCAACAGTTTCGCCGGTGTAGGAAACGGATTTTCATTGGCGTGCAGTTTGACTTCACAGTCAAAGTTTTCTACGTGGTAGGCTTTGAGGGATTTTATTTTTCCCCGAACCAATTCTTCAAGGTCAACGGTGGACATGAGACTTACTCTTCCTTCCAGTTCAACAAAGCCTGAATATCCTTTGCCGGCGGGGTGAAACGGGCGGTTTTGCATTTTTCCGCTTTTATGATCGAGATGAGATTGTCGACCGTTTCCTCGACGTCACAGTTTGTCAATATGTAGTCGTAGGTGAGGCACTGCTTGATTTCTTTCCGTCCCGTTTCGAGCCGGCGGTTTATTGTTTCTTCAGATTCCGTGGCTCTGTTTTTCAGCCGGGCCGTCAGTTCCTCAAGTGAAGGCGGAAGAATGAATACGAAAACGCCAGGGTATTTTATCTCGTGCAGGGATTTCGCTCCCTGGACATCCAATTCCAGAATGAAATCCTGACCCTTCGCATGCGAATTTTTTATCGACTGATAAGCGGTTCCATAAAGGTTGTCGCAAATTCTTGCCCATTCCAGGAAATCCCCGCGTTCCTTCATTTTATTAAATTCCGTTTCCGAGACGAAAAAATAATCCTCTCCGTCGATTTCTTCTTCCCTGGGCGAGCGGGTGGTGTGGGAAGTGGTGAATTTGATATCGGGCAATTTTTCCATCAGGCGGTTGCAGAGGGTGGTTTTTCCGGCACCGGAAGGAGCGGAGAGAATCAACGCGATCTCTTCCTCCTTTTGGAATGATAGTTTTTGCGAAGCAGGATTCATTAGGGTTTTACCGAACCTTGACGAAAGCGATGCCTTTTATTCCTACCGGTAGTTTTCATGCCCCGTAGCTTGTCCGGCTTTAAAAATAACAATTCTTGTCGGAGTTCCCGTACGCGTGCGGCGGAACCGCTCACCGCGGGTCACTCGATATTTTGTAATTGCTCTCTGATTTTTTCCAGGTCGCTTTTAATTTCTATCACCATTTGGGAAACTCCGGAATCGATGGTTTTAGAGCCGATGGTGTTGGTTTCGCGGTTGATTTCCTGAACGAGAAATTCCAGCTTTCTTCCCAGGGGCTGTTTGCTTTCCAGAAGGCTCCTGAATTGCTTGATATGACTTTCCAGGCGAATGACCTCTTCGGTGACGTCACAGCGGTCGGCCATGATGGCCGTCTCCTGAGCCAGGCGCAGGGGGTCGGTTTCCACGCCATCGCTCAGAACTTTGATCCGTTCCTGAAGGCGTTCCCTGTAGCCGTTGATGGCTTTGGATTGACGGGCTATAATAGATTCCCCATATTTTTCGATGGAGTTCAGCCGGGATGCAATGTCGGTTTGCAGATTTTTTCCTTCTTCTTCCCGCATTTTGACGAGCACGGAAAGGGCATGGTCCACGGTATCCAGAATCAGTTCTTCCCTTGACGGGTCCAAAGCCAGCGGTTCGACCTTGACGATATCCTTTATGGCCAGCAGAGCTTTGATATCGATCCCGTCTTCCAGGCCAAGGTGTTGCTGGATTTTTTGATAGGCCCGATAGTATTGTTCGGCCAGATTCAAGTTGGGTTGCAGGACCTGGTCTTCCGCACCGCCATTTAACTGCTCGATCGAAATATTGAGATCGAAAGACCCTCGGGCGCAACGGGATTTGACCCGTTTTTTAAGGCCTGATTCCAAAGCCATCATGGATTTTGGAATCCGGGCATTGATTTCAATGTAACGATTGTTTACTGAGCGAATTTCCACCTTGCAGGAAAAATCCCCGTTTTCAGATTCGTGCCGGCCAAACCCGGTCATGCTTTTAATCATCCGCCCTTCAAACCTTTTCGACGATCATTTTGAAATGGCCGTTTTCCTTTTCAAGCGACAGCAATTTATGGCCGTCGTTCTGGACGCTTTTGGGTACATTTTCCACCGGTTCGCCATCGTCCAGCAGCACTTCCAGCGTGCTTCCAGCGGACATGGTCTCCAGTTTGATTTTCGTTTTAACGTAATTGAACGGACATTTGACCCCCAGCAGATCTATTTTGTCATTCGTGGCTCCCGCACCTTTTTTGCCGTTCGATTTTTTGTCCGCGGACCCGACACGGATTCTCAGGGATTTATCGGTTTGCATTTTGTCATTGACCTGTTTGCATTCCTCGACCAAATGGGTGGTTTCCCCGAGCCACCATTCCGCTTTTTTCCGGTCTGCGGAGGTTTGGATATCGTCGTAATGGTTGATCACGTCGGCATATTTAGGCGATACAATTTCCATGTCGACGATGAGGGATTGAAATTTCATCAAACACTCCCGGTCGTCGTTGAAATCCATTCCCTCCGTGGTCAAAAGAGCGCGGGAACACGCCACCAGAGCCACTCCGGCTTTTTTCTGTGCTTCCTGATAGTCGCCTTTTTCCAGGCTCAGCTTGCCCTGGAAATTGGCCCGCTCCGCATCGGACAAAAGATTCTGGATCAGGTCGGTCAAAGCGCCCGCGCATTCTCCCTGGCCCCGGTCGTCGAGGCTGAATTTTTTCGTGGAACCGAAATCGATATAACTTTCAGGCGCTTCTTCAATACCGGGCAGTTGCAGAAGGGGAGTGAGCAGGTCCCTGAAATATTTTTTCCCCTGGCGGTCAAAATAGTCCCCGAAAGATTCATCGGCGTTCTTTTTCGCTTGGTAATCGTCCAGAGTCTTGCGCACCACCTCGGGACCTTTTTTAGCGGGTACTTTTATAACGGGTGTTCCAAATATCACGCTGTCCCCGGTCATGCGGCCGCCAAGAAAAATTTCATAATGCGGGGTGAGAACGCCATTCACCTTTTTCGCTCCGCCGTGAAACCCAATGGACGCTATATGATGCTGGCCGCAGGAATTGGGACAGCCGCTGGCCTTGATGGAGATATCGTCAAGTTCCTTGGAAAACGACAGGCCGTTTTCCATTTTTTCATTCAAATGCGTCACCAGGCCCCTTGAAGCCGTGATTCCCAGGTTGCAGGTCTCCGAACCCGGACAGCAGGTGATGTCGCGTATTTCTTCCGTTCCGGCTTTGTGCAGACCGATCTTTTTGAGTTCGCCATAAATGGCTCCAAAGGTTTCTTCCCGGACCCAGGGGATCATCAGGTTCTGATTGACCGTGCACACGATTTTCCCGCCGGCGTACGTTTCCGCTATTTTGCTGATGGCGCGCGCTTGCGGGACATCGAAATCACCCAGAAGCAATTTGATCTGGACGTTGAAAAAACCGGACTGCTTTTGCGCCAGGGTGTTGCGTGTTTTCCAGGCCAAAAACTCCGGGTCGCCGTCAAATTCCTCATTGCGGGGGGAGGCCGGAATTTCCGGGATGCTTTCCTCCGGCACGTCGATGGGGTCGTATTGTTTGCCTTCCAGGGCGGCGTATTCTTCCTCGAACAGTTCCCTGGTTTTCTCCGTGCCCAGTTTGTCCAGAACGAATTTCAGTCGCGCTTTGTTGCGGTTGATCTTGTCGCCGTATTTGTCGAATACGCTGACGACGGCCTCGCAAAGCTTCAGAATATTTTCCGTGGGAACAAATTCCCGCAACAACTTCGCGGCGTGGGGAAAGGAACCGAGACCTCCGCCGATCAACACCTTGAAGCCACGCACATCCTTCCCGTTTTCCCGCCGGACGACGGCTTTCAATCCGATGTCGTGGATGGGCGCCAGACCGCATCCTGTGCAACCGCCGAGACTGATCTTGAACTTGCGCGGCAGGTTTTGCGTGAGCTGATGGCGCAGGAGATATTTCGAGATGGCTTTTCCGTAAGGCGTGACGTCGAACGCCTCCTCGGCGCAGGTTCCGGCTTTATGACATGCGGTCACGTTGCGCACGGTGTTGCCGCAGGCTTCGCGCGTGGTCAGGCCGTGGTTTGCGAGGTCCTGCAAGCCCTGAGGCACGTCGTTGATTTTCACGTAATGAAACTGAATGTCCTGCCGGGTGGTGACGTGTAAAATTCCATGCGAATATTTTTGCCCGAAATCCGCCAGGCAGTTCAATTGGCCGGACGTGATTTGTCCCAGCGGCAGTTTGGAGCGCACCATTTGCTCTTCATCCTGACGTTGGCCGTAAATGCCCTGCTGGAGACGAAACCGCTTGAATTCCTCTTCCGGCACTTCGCCACGGTTGCGCCGCTCGACTTCCGCCGTGAAATCTTCTATCTCCCGTTTGACTTCTTCGGGAATGCTCAATGATTTGATATCCATTACAAACCTCTTCGGTATCTTTAAAATGATTGAATGCTTCAACCGGTAGTTTAATATAATTGGGACAAGATGTGAGGTTAAACCGGGATTCGCCTTGATTCTACTCTAATGTTGCAACTCATGAACTTATTATTTTAGGCGAATGGCCTTTATTTTATAATAAAAATGCCCTAAAAAACAGACCAATACAGATTTGACGACAAGAAATTTCTTTGGCAATGAAGTGTCTGGGCGCCTGGAAACGGAAAATTTTAACTTTTGTGAGGCGTGCATTTCCTGAAACCCGATCGGAACTTGAGAATTTGCAGTAAAATAAATAGGAAACTGTCAGGTTGCTGAAAAAGCCTTTTAGCGATCCTAAAATGTTAATTTCAAACTTTGCGGTTCAACTTAAGAAAGTCAGTAGCACAGGCTTTCTTGCCTGTGCCGCTAAAAAGAAAAAATTGGCAAAACTTGCCTTGTTTACGGAATTTTTCCTTTTCCAGCAACTTGATAAAATTGTCGATCTTCGGATTGAAGAGGTCTTTGGCTGAAATTATGGCGCAGTTCTGTGTAAATCTCAATTTCGGAATCTACCTTGCCGTGTTCGGGTGGGCTTTGATCCGCAACCGCAACTTCAATATTATTCTGGTGGGTTGTATCTATCTGGCCCCGTTGATTCCCCTGGGCCTCAGTCCGGAAAATGCCGGCCGCTTTCTTCTCGTATCCTATTGCAACACGATTTTCGGCATCATTGAACTGATCATTTTTGTCGTCACCGTAAAAAAAGAGGATGTAACTTTTGACCGGCCGTTTATCGCCCAGTTGTTCGGCCACACGTTGCCCATCGGGACGGCGCTGATCGGTTTGTCCTATGCGGCGCGGACGAGCGCCATCCCCGTCACCCCGGTCGAGTTGACGGTCATCCTGACCCTGTTTGTGTTGGGGGCGGTTCTGCGCGTGGTGGCCGTTTCCCAGTTGGGAGCTTTGGCGTTTAAGTTCGACATCGCCTTTCGGGACCGACAGACCCTGAAGACCGACCAGTTGTATGGCCTGATGCGGCACCCCTCCTACACGGCGATGATGATCGTCATTCTTTCCTATGCCGTGACCACTCATTCCTGGCCAGCGGCCATTCTGGGTATATTGTCCGCCTGGTTCGGGTTCCAGTTTCGCATTCATCATGAAGAAAAGGCTCTGGCCAAGCAATTCGGGGAAGATTACGAAAACTTTCGTGCAAAAACTGCCATGTGGTTGCCGCGTTGGCAGTGAATAATTGGCAGTGAATAAATTGTTTTCAAGAACCGCTTGATTCCTCCCGCTCCCCTTCCCCAATCCTCAAGAGATTTCTTCAAATCGTCAGGGGAATAAAGCATGAGTGGAGACGGTCCTATGTATGAGGAGTCGTGCTTCTTTAATCAAATAATTAAAGCAGGGGAGGCCGCCATGAACGTTCCGCTTTCTGCCCCTCATGGAATTCGATACTCTGTTGATGATCATGCGGATCAAAACAGGCTTTCGGGGGAATCCATTTTTCACAGGATTTGGGTGACTTTTCTTTTCGTTGCATTTTTACTGGTCGTGCTTATTTTTTTGTAGTTTCTATAAGTCCGCCCGGTGGGTTCATTTTATAATTTATCTCCAGGAGGTGATTGTTATGAAATCCAGGAAAGCCTCTGAAATAATGACCCGGCCGGTGGTTGCCGTTAAAGAAAGTGCTTGCGCCCGTGATGTGGTTCTGCAATTGATTGCGGGTCTTTTCAGCGGGATGCCGGTAACCAGCGACGACGGAGAGGTTGTCGGAATCATCACCGAACTGGACATTTTAGCGGCTGTCGATGATGGCAGGGAACTTATGAAAACCCCTGTCAGGGAGATAATGACTACCGATGTCGAAAGAGCCAACCCGGAAACAACCGTTGCGGATCTCATCAAAATTTTGCGGGAGTTTCACCTCATCCGGGTTCCTATCGTCAAGAATAACAAGTTGGTCGGCATTGTTTCCAGGAGCGATATTCTAAGAAGCCTCATCGAACCGGAGTTTGAAACCTACATGTGACCCGCCTTCGGTAAGAAACACCGCTCATTTAATGTCGGCGAAGTGTTAAAATCCTTTTAAAAAAGAGGTCTGAGGGTTTATAGTATCCTACTCTGGGATTTTATTTAAAACTTCTTCATGAAGTGGTAATATTCTGGACAAATCGTAACAGAATATCCCGGTACGGAATATCTCCATTTTTTACCTCTTCTGGAAGGTGTTTGATAACTATGAATGCCCGACTTCAGACTGAACCGTCCGCATTCTCGGCTTTCGTATTGCTGATTTGTTTGCTGGGGCCTGCAACAGCGTTCGCGGAATCTCAAGGATTTAAACTCCTTGAAAATTTGGAGAATGCATTTGTCTCCCTGGCGGAGAAGGTGCGGCCCGCGGTGGTGAGTCTGTCTCCTTACGTTCCTCCATCGCCGTCCATCCGCAAGCAGGATTCTCTGAATAAAGGCAGGCCCAACAACGCCGGAGCGGGAGTGATTATTGATGCGGACAGGGGATTCATCGTCACCAACAGTCATGTGGTCAGAAATTCCGACAAGATCCAGGTGACTTTATTTGGCGGGAAGAAGTTGATCGGGGAAGTCATGGGTTCGGATGACGATACCGATCTTGCCGTGGTGAAAATTCCGGCGGGGGTGGCGATGGGTTTGGTTGAGTTTGGCGATTCCAGCCGGTTGAAAGTGGGGCAGATGGTCGTCGCCGTTGGCAATCCCTACGGATTGAGCGACACCATGACCCTGGGCATCGTCAGCGGATTGAACCGGGAGAACATCAACCTTTCACGGTATGAAGATTTTATCCAGACAGACGCCTCGATCAACCCTGGAAACAGCGGCGGGCCGTTGTTGAATATCCGGGGAGAGGTCGTCGGCATCAATACCGCCATCATCAACTACGCCCAAAACATCGGGTTTTCCATTCCCTCCAATATTGTGAAGCGCATCTCAACTCAACTTATTGAAGATGGCGAAGTCCGGCGTGGATGGCTGGGAGTTGGGATCGAACCGGTGGCTCCGGCAGTGGCTTCCAAGGTGAACCTGATTGAAGGAACAGGGGTCATGATCAACTCTGTTTTTGAGGGAGACCCAGCCCAGAGGGCGGGACTTAAAGTGGGAGATATCATTTTGAAAATTGGCGGGGTTGCCGTCAATTCCCCAACGGGAATGATACGCATCGTCGGCGTCATTTCTCCAGGGCAGACCGTTCATCTCGATATCCTGAGAGACGGTCATCCCCAAGTCATTCCTGTTAAATTGGATAATTACCAAAAAAAAAAGAATAGACAGGCAAGGTTGACCGATCCGCAAGAGTATTTCCCCCCCCTGGGGATAGAACTGGAACCGGCCCAGGATGGAACAGGGGACGAGCCGGGAGTGGTTATCAAGGAAATCATACTTGGCAGTGCGGCGGAGAAAAAAGGGTTGCAGGCGGGTGACCGGGTCCTTGCCCTCAACGGAGAGTTTGTGTCCAGCCCAAAACAATATTTAAGTATAATTAGCAAAACCTACCAGGGGGAACCGGTTTTTTTTCTTTTATCCAGAAATGATAAAAAGTTTCATTTGACTCTTGTACGGGAAAATTAAAATGTGGTAGAGTCTGCCCTCTATTTTTTTATATCGGGAATTTATTTAAATTTAGAACATTATCAACTGAAGAGTCTTGTCAAGAGGTTGAATTTTATGTAATTAGTGGACGTAACCTTGTTAGGGAGGCAAGCTGCGTCTTTTAAATAAGGCCTGTTATTTTTTCTCAAACGGGAAAATCTGACGGGAGGAAATCTCATTTGGAGGATATGAAATGCACTTTCGCGTCAAAAAGGGATGGAAAGTTTTTGCCGTGCTTGCGATTGCCGTTCTTACTCTAGGGTGGGTAGGACTGGCAAGTGCGGAGCTGGGTAAAAACCATGCAGAGCATGACAATCATGCTGTAGACCGGCCCGCGTGGCTGGAAAAACTGGAGAACCAGCTCAATCACGAAGATGTGATGGGCGGTCTCGAAGGAAATCAGGAGAAGCTGGACAAGACTTTTATGAGTCTGATGGGTCGCTTGCAGGACAAGCTGAAAGAACATGCCGTTCCGGCGTCTTCCGGCGGCGGCTTCCACGATTCCTGGTCCGCCCACCAATTGCAGCAGAGCTATCTTTTAGGTCCGTCCGAAGCCTCCGCAAAGGTTTTCAAGGGCGCCCACTGCCCGAGTGGCGCCCCAGTTAAATCCTACGACATAACCGCGATCAACGTCGAGGTCACCCTGAACCAATGGGGCGACTACTATCCCGGTTATATGTATGTATTGACGAAAAACATCGATCAGGTTCGCAAGGATGAGAAAGCCAATGCCAAGGCAAGGGCTTCCGCCACCGACCCTGGAACGATCACCAACGGCTTGCAGGGTGACGTCATTCAACCTCTGGCGATTCGAGGAAACCAGGGCGATTGTGTCCGGTTTACAGTGCGAAACGAGGTTGAGGATGAAGACATTGGGTTCCAGGTGAACGGGTCGGCGATGATCATCAGTTCCTCAGGTCTTCCGGCCA
>Ga0114931_10011239_pt1 | contig 10599 bp, 14 predicted proteins | sample 2SBtaG_FD_89579 | JGI IMG/M metagenome (GOLD analysis project Ga0114931, IMG submission 89579) | Deep subsurface microbial communities from Kolumbo volcano to uncover new lineages of life (NeLLi) - 2SBTROV14_V59a metaG | ecosystem: Environmental > Aquatic > Marine > Volcanic | place: Kolumbo...
AGCCTGAGGTAACGGCGGGCTCGCAGGTCAGACTTGTTTTCATTCACCAACGGAGACTCATCAATGCCGGCAACGTTCATCCATGAAGGCCACGCCATCGATCACACTCCGGGAGCGGACGTTGCCGCCGGCGACGTGGTCGTGCAGGGAGAACTCGTCGGCGTGGCGAAGCTCGACATCCCGGCCAATACGCTGGGTGCGCTGGCCGTGACCGGGGTCTACGATTTCCCGAAGGCCTCCGGCGGCGGTGTCACGTTTTCCACCGGCGACATCGTGTACTGGGACGACGGCAACGACCTCGCCGTCGCGACCGACGGGGCGGGCGCGAACAAGCAGATCGGGAAGGCGGTCGTCGATGCGGCCGATGCCGATGCCAGCGTCCGCGTGCGGATGAGCCAGTAGATGGCCGACCTGCTGCAGACGGGGTCCGACTGGCTGGCGGACCAGTTGAAAACTCACGCCGGCCGGACCGTCACATATCGCCGGGGAACGGACACGGTTGCCGTGACGGCCACAATCGGCCGGACGGAATTCGAGGTCGACGACGAGTTCGGCGTCCTGCGAAAGATCGAATCGCGGGACTTCCTGATTCTAGCGGCCGACCTCGTGTTGAACGGGCAGGCCGTCCTGCCCGAACGCGGCGATGAAATCGATGAGACGCAGGGCGGCGTCACCTACACCTATGAAGTCATGGCCCCGGGGAAGGAACCCCATTTTCGATACTCCGATCCGTACCGCAAGACGCTGCGGATTCACACGAAACAGACGGATGTCGGTTGATGTCGGTGATTGTGCAGATTGCGGACGCCGTCGCCGGCGAATTGAACGGCGGCACGTTCGGCCAGCCGTTCACGGCCGAACGCAATTACCTCCCGCTGTATGACCTGAAAGAACTCAAGAGCCTGCGGGTCACCGTCGTTCCCACCGGGACGGCGATCGAAAGCAAGGCCCGCAGAACGGCGCAGCATGACGTCGAGATCGACGTCGCCGTGCAACAGAAACTGGTGAAGACCGACAACGCGACGATCGACCCGCTGATGTCGCTGACCGAAGAGATCGCCGACCACTTCCGGTTCAAACGGCTGGCCCCGCCGGACGCCGTCTGGATCAAAACCGAGAACGAGCCCGTGTATGCCCAGGAGCACCTGGATCAGTACCGGGTCTTTACCAGTCTGCTGACGCTGACATTTCGTGTTCTCCGATAGGACTCGCTTTGCGTTTCGGAATGAATTTCAAGTCGGCTCTGTCCGGCTTCTTCGACCGCAAGAAGGTGATGAGCGCCGTCGACAAGGCGACGGGGCGCGTGCTGAGCCGTTTCGGCGCGTTCGTGCGGCAGACGGCGAAGTCGTCCATCCGCCGGCGGAAGAACCCGTCGAAACCGGGGCAGGCCCCGACGAGCTGGATCGGCCTGCTGAAGAAGTTCCTCTTCTTCAGCTTCGACCGTTCGAAGCGATCGGTGGTCATCGGCCCGGCACGATTGAACAAACCCTCGAACGACGCACCGGAAGTGTTGGAACACGGGGGCACCGCTTCGCGGCGCGATCGGAAAGGCAAACGGCGCACAACACGTTATCGCGCCCGGCCCTACATGGGACCGGCGTTCGAAAAGGAAAAGAAACAACTTCCCAGGTTGTGGCGGGACTCAGTGCGATGACGGACATCAACGGCAATCATCCACGGAAACCCTTCGCGGACGGCAACGGCTACATCGTCATCCCGAAGTGGTTTGTGTCGTTCCTGAGCTTCCTCTGCTCGGTCGTCTTTGTCGGCGCGGTCCTGTGGGCCTGGTCGATCTCAAACGACGTTGCGGCGATCAAGGCCGAGGTCCGCACACAGAACGAACTGCGGACGTCCGAACTGGAAGACGTTCGCCGCCGGCTCAACCGGCACGACTCGCTCTTTGACAGAATTCTGCAGAGGCAACCGTGACACCGTATTACGACTTCGAATTTCAACCGGGCGACCTGGCCGCCTGCTATGGGACCGACTGGGTCTCGCGCACGATCAGTATCGGCACCGCGTCGCTGTTCGCGCCACGGCGGTTGCGGCTCGGGCCCTCCCACGTGGCGATGCTGTGTCAGCATCGCGGCTCTTCGCTGTGGCTGGAATCGACGACACTCTGCGGGCATCCCTGCGCGATCCTGGGATATCCCGTCAGCGGCGTGCAGTCCCATCTGCCGGAAGACCGCATCCGGGATTACATCGACGACGGCGGGCGTGTGGACATCTACCGCTTAACCGGGATCGATCGGCTGACGCACTCCGAATCGAAACTGCTGTCGCGGATTCTGATCCGCCACTTCCTCGGCCGGTTGATCACCTACGACACCGGCGGGGCGCTGCTCTCCGGAACGCGGCTGTTCAAGCGGACGCGGCTGTTTCCCAAAGCCGACCTCAACGAACTGTTCTGCTCGGAACTCGTCGCCGCCGTGCTGATGCGGCTGGGGCGGATAAACCGGGCCAACCCCACGCGCTACAACCCGGCCTGCCTGCTGAGGCAGCTGGTCCGGGAAGGAACCTACCAGTTTCACACCTCGTTTTCGCAGGAGACATCGCCTTGAAACACACCCATCCGAAGTTGCTGATTGCCGGTTTTCTCCTCTTTATATGCGCCGCAAATGGCACATTGTTCGGTGCCGAGCGGGATGCCGTCGTAAAGGTGGGTGGCTGCACGGGTTTCGTCGTCGAAGGCGACCTGTTAGTCACGGCGAAGCACTGCAAGCACCCGGAGACGATTTCGGTGGCATTGCAGGGGAAAACCGTCGCCGCGAAGCGTGCTTACGTCACCCAGCGCGAGGACGGTCCGGTCGTGTTCCGCCTGGCCGGCGGGCCGTATGAAAGCCTGCCGGTCGCCCGAGAGAAACCGAAGATCGGCGATGCCGTCTATTCGCTGGGGTATCCCGGCGGCAACTGGGCGCGGATCGAAGGCGAAGTCATCGGCGGCAATGGGAAAGACGTCAACTACACGAATCATCGCATCGCCACGGGCAACAGCGGCGGACCGCTGTTGAACGCGAACGGCGAAGTGATCGGTGTCGCGCTGTATGTCGCGAAGGACATCTCCGTCCATCGTTCCGGGTTCGCGGGCTGGACCGTGACCACGAACGCGATCCGCGCAGCACAGTCCGGCGAAACGGCTCCAAGCAACAGGCCGGTGATCGTCGTGTTCTCGTCGGAACGCTGCGCCCCCTGTCGGCAACTGGAGCGCGACGTACAGGCCGGCCACTTCCGCGACTACGACTTCCGGTTCGTGAAGTGGAACGAAGAGACGAAGACCTGGTCGCATCCCGACCTGTACCGGGAGTTCTGGAAGTCGTGCCGGCCCAATCCGGACGATATCGCCTTCCCCACGATCTGGGTGCAGGGGACTGACCGCTACCGGGTCGGGTATTCCGCCGCACAGCGCGGCGGCCTGCTGAACTGGATCGCCCGCGCGGTGCAGCACCTGCTAGAAGGACTCTTCGGAAAGAACGAACCGATCAAGCCGCCGCTTCCCGACGGCGACGGCACCCAACCACCGCCGGAGAACAAGTCGCCGCCGGATGACGGAACGAAACGGCTGCTCGGCAAGCTGATCAGCGACGTCACCGCGCTGCGTGATGACGCGAAGAAAACGAAAGCCGATTTTCAACAGTTCCAGGAGTCGGGCGTCGTCGGAAAGATCAAGGCGATCGCCCGGCTGAAATCGGACAAGAACGTCGCGCTGGAACGGGTCGAAGCGGTGAAGTCCGACGTCGCGTCGTTGCGCGGCAGGTTCCGCGAAGAGCCGTTGCAGTTTCTGTGGGGTCTGCTGGGAATTCTCAGCGGCCTGGTTCACCGCCGCTTTGCCAGTTGATCGGAGACAGCATGACCACGTTGGCAGGCATTATCGCCACCGCCGCGCTCTCGCATCTGGGCGGCCATCTCACCGGCGGCATTCTGGCCCGGTTCGGGCTGCTCGGTTTCGGCAGGAAGATCGGCATCGCGCGGCGCGTGCTGCGAGTGGGCAAGGCGCTGCGGACCGTCTTCCTCGGGAACCCGACACCGAAGGCCCGCGAAGACCTGCAGCGCTGGCTGCAGGAGAACGATCCGAAAAACGAATCCGGTCTCGGCGACGGCGTCGTCTGAACGGCGTCCCGCTCTGACGCGAAAGGAACCCGATGGACAATATTCTCGGCCTCGACGCCAAGCTGTATCACAACACCGGCACCTACGCCACACCGACGTGGGATGAGATCGACGACGCACAGGATGTGTCGTTGAACCTGGAAGCCGGCGAAGCGGAGGCCAAGCGCCGCGGCAGCGCGGGTTGGGCCGAAACGATCGCCGCGCTGAAGGAAGCCTCGATCGAGTTCGGTCTGCTGTACCGTCCCAGCGACCCCGACTTCGCGGCGCTGCGGGATGCCTATCTGAACCGCACGGCCATCGACCTGCTGGTGCTCGACGGCGATGTCGCCACGTCCGGCAGTCAGGGACTGCGTGCCGTCTGCCACATCACGAACTTCAGCCGCGAAGAACCGCTGGAAGAGACGGTGACAATCAGCGTCACGGCGAAGCCGACGCCGAACAGCGACAGCCCGCCGGTGTGGTTCACCGCGCCGTAACACCAGCTCGGAAATCGGAACTGGGAAGTCGGAATGGCCGACGAAGTTCGTTCCATTCCGAATTCCGATTTCCGAACTCCGACTTTCAATATCTTCACTTTACTCTGAGAACTGCGCATGCCACATCCCGAACAGATCCGTGACATCTTGCTCCAGTCCGCCCGCAAGGCGGGTGAACGCTACCTCCACGTCCGCGGCGTTGATCTCGAAGCCGCGCTAACGGGTGCGACCACCGCCGACGCCTCCAAGCCGTCTCCGAAGACCGCCGCTGACAAGAAGGAACGCTGATGTCGAGACTTAACGACGCGGCCGGCCGCCGCTGGACCTGCGAAGTCAACGTCCTCGCCGTGAAGCGGGTCAAGAACCAGACCGGCGTCGATCTGCTGACACTGATGGACCCCGAGGGGGAGGCGTTCGAGAAGCTGGCGACCGATGTCGTGTCGCTGTGCGAGGTGATGGTCGCGCTGCTGGCCGAACAGATTGATGCCCAGTGGATCGACGAAGAGGAGTTCCTGCGCGGGTTGAACAACGAGCAGATCGTCCGCACGGCGACGCGCTGCTGCATGGAAGCGATCCTGTCTTTTTCCCAGACGCCGAAGGCGACGCTGATGACGACCGCTTTCGGCAAGGTGTGGGATGCGACGGAGAAACGGGAACGGATGCAGCTGGCCCACGCGCAGGAACTGGTGGAGAGCGACGAGTTCGATCAACTCGTCGCAAAGACGGCCGAGAGCGTGATCCCTGGGAAACGGTCTTCCGCTTAGCCGCCCGCGCGGGCGTCGAACCTTGGCGGTACACGCTCCGGGAACTCGTCTGGATCGCGGACGAACGGGAGTGGCTGGCCTGGCAGCACACCGCGCAGCTTTCGGCGATGCTCGCCAACACGAGCCGCGATCCAAAGAAACGGGCCAAGCCGTTCCTGCCGGCCGAGTTTCACCCGCTGCTGCTGGCCGAAAAGAAACGCCGCGCGAAACGCAAAGTCCCCATCACCGTGCTGAGGGATGTGTTTGTCGACAAACGTCTGCCGGACTTGATGCAGGAGTGATTCCGTGGCTGCGAGTGCAAAAGGCATCCGGGCCGGTCGGGCGTTCGTCGAACTCTTCGCCGACGACTCGAAGCTCGTGCGCGGTCTGCGTTCCGCCCAGCGCCGGCTGCGGGCGTTCGGCCAGAGCGTAACGGCTCTCGGCCGCCGGATGGCCGTCGGTTCCGTGGCCATGCTCGCCCCGATCGCGGCCGCGACGAAGATCTTCGCCAGCTTCGGGGACCAGATGGCGAAGGTCAAAGCCGTCACCGGGGCGTCGGACGCGGCGTTCGCGGCGCTGACCGACCGCGCGAAGGAATTGGGGCGCACCACGTCCTTCACCGCGTCGCAGGTCGCCGGCGCGATGGTCGAACTGGGCCGGGCCGGTTTCAAACCGAAAGCCATTCTCAACTCGATCGAAGGCGTCCTCAGTCTCGCGCGGGCGACAGACACCGAACTGCCGCGCGCCGCCGAGATTGCCGGGGCCGCTTTGCGGGGGTTCAGCCTTGATTCATCCGAAGCGGGACGGGTGGCCGACGTTCTGACGGCCACGGCGAACAACTCGTCGCAGGGGCTGGAAGACATCGGCGAGGCGCTCAAGGTCGTCGCGCCGATCGCCGTAGAAGCGGGCGAGTCGTTGGAAGACACGGCGGCCGCGCTGGGCGTGCTGGCCAACAACGGCATCAAGGGATCGCTGGCCGGCAACTCGCTGGCGCGGGCCTACAAGAACCTCTCGACTTCGAAAGCGCAGGGACTGCTGCGCTCCGTCGGGGTCGAGGCGGTCGATTCGTCCGGCAACCTCCGCAACCTGGCGGCGATTCTCAGCGAACTCGGACAGGCCACGAAAAACTTCGGTTCGGCACAGAAGCTGGAACTGTTCGAGTCGCTGTTCGGCCGGGGGCAGGCCGCCGCGCTGAAACTGGCTTCGCCGACGGCGAACTTCAAAGACCTGCAGCAGGTGCTCAAGTCCGCGCAGGGGACGGCGAAGAAAACCGCCGAGACGATGGACAACACGCTCGGCGGTTCGTTCCGCAAATTGAGTTCGGCCGTCGAGGGGATCGCCATTGCGCTGGGATCGGCTTTGAAGGGTCCGCTGGGTGCGTTGACCGATTCGCTGACCGAGTTCGCCGGCTGGATCACCAAAGTGGTCAGCACGAACAAGGATTTCGTCATCGGGCTGGCGAAAGGCCTCGCAATCTTCGCGGCTGTCGGCGTCGGCCTGGTTGTGCTGGGAACGCTGTTCTCCAGCACGGCCGCCATTATCGGCGGCGTCATTGCGGTTTTGGGATTGCTGAAAGTCGTGATTCTCGGGGTGGGGGCGGCGATCGGCGCGTTGCTGTCGCCGATCGGTCTGGTGGTCGCGGCCGTCGTCGGCTTGGGCGCGGTGATATTGCAACAGACCGGTCTCGGGGCCAAGGCGACCGATTTCCTCGGCGACAAATTCAATTCGCTGAAGAACACGGCACTGGCGTCGTGGCAGGGGATCAAGGACGCCATCGCCGCCGGCGATCTCGAGTTGGCGTTCCGAATTGTGATCCTGACGCTCAAGCTGCTCTGGAAGCAGGGGATCGGGGCGCTGAAGAAGGGCTGGATCTCCTTCAAGGAGGTCTTCCAATCGGCGATCGCCAACGCGCTCAAGTTCGTGATGGACCTTTTCGGGATCTCGGTCAAGGACCTGGTTTCGGCGTTCGTGGCGATCGAAAAGGCGTGGGTGCATACGACCTCGTTCCTGGCGGACGCCTGGACGACGTTCACCGCTGGGTTCATGAAGATCTGGAACAAGGCGAAAGGCTTCGTCGCCAAAGGCATCGCCCGGCTGAAGAAGCTGTTCGGCGCGAAAGTCGACGTGAAGGCTGTCTCGAAGGAGATCGACGCCGAGACCGCGCGGGCCAACCAGGCGATCGACCGCCGCCGCAATTCGACGCTGATGGACCGCGAACGCGCCCGCAAACGCCGGCTGGCCGAGATCGACGCGGGACGAGGCAATACCGAACGCGCGCTGAATGACTTCTTCAACGATCAAAAACGCCGCGAGAAGTTCCAGCGGCAGCGGGAAGCGATCGACAAAGAGGTCAACGACGCGAAAAGGGAACTGGATGATGCGATCCGGGACGCGGCGAAGAACCGCAAGCAGGCCGAGGCGGCGGACGGAAAAAAACCGGGCCCGGCGAAACCGAAAGTCGATCGTAAGGCGTTCGCGGCCGCCGGGCAGCGACTGCAGAACAGCGCCGGCGGTCGGACGAGCGTCGTCGGTTCATTCAGCGCGTTCGCCGTCAACCGCTTCGGGGCGAAGGGGAACAACATCCCGCAGCAACAGCTGAACCAGTTGCAGCTGATCAACGCCAACACGAAACGGATTCGCGAACTGGAACCGCCGAAGTTGTAGCGCGGCATCCCCGAATGGATGCGTTGCCGCGCTGATGAGGAATGCATGGCAATCACGGTCGAACAAACCTGGGACGGTTCGCAGATCTCGGGGCAGATGGACGATGGCTCCATCACGTCCGAGTATCTCGTCCGGGGAACGTCCGACGAATTCGCGGCCTGGACGGCGTTGGAAGCGGCTACGGCGCTGATTGTCGGTTCGCTGGTCAAACAGGACGTCAACATCGACCGCCGGCTCGGCGAATTCGAGTGGGCCGGCAGCGTGAAGTGGGGCATGCGGGAGCGCCCCGAAACGAACGACAGCAGTTTTTCCTTCGACACGTCCGGCGGCAACCAGCACATCACGCAGGCGCTGCAGACGGCGGGAACGTATGCCGCGCCCGGTGTCACCGCTCCGAATTATCAGGGGGCGATCGGCGTTTCCGACAACGGCGTCGAGGGCGTCGACGTCACCGTGCCGGTCTACAACTTCGAAGAGACGCACTATCTGCCGATCGCCTTTGTCGATGCCACGTACAAACTGCTCGTCTTCACTCTGACCGGAAAGGTCAACAGCCTGGCCTTCAAGGGCTTCGCGACCGGCGAGTGCCTGTTTCTCGGCGCGTCCGGTTCGCTGCGGAAACACGACCAGTGGGAGATCACCTACAAGTTCTCCGCCGCCCCGAACGTCACGGGCCTTTCCATCGGCGGCGGCATCACCGGAATTGCGAAAGCCGGGTGGGACTACCTGTGGGTCCGCTACAAGGACGCCGAGGACACGGCGGCGAAGAAACTGGTCCGCCGACCGGAAGCGGTCTACGTCGAACAGGTTTACGAACGGGCCGATTTGAATCTGCTGGGGATTTGACCGATGACGCAAGACCGACAATCGGGGCGAATTCGTAGAGCGGCCCGATTCGGCCGAGCCTTGGCGCGCCACGCGGCAGACCGGTTCCGCAAACTGAGCGACGAGGAATACGACCAGCGGATTGCTGTCTGCCGGACGTGTTCTTCGTGCGACGTGGAGCGGCTGGTCTGCCGCGAGGTGAACTGCGGGTGTTTCCTGCGCCGCAAGGCTCGCTGGCGTTCGGAATCCTGCCCGCTCGACCAATGGCCGGAGGACTGATGCCGGGCGACAATTTCAAAAAGCGATCTTCGGGCGATCCCTTCGTGATGAAGGCGCCGCTGTACAACGCGCTGATCGATGCGGCCCGGCAGACGAAACAGAATCAGCACGATGTTGCGGGGAACTTCCAGCCCGACCATCGATCCTCCACGATCGTTCCCATCCGCAACGGCTCCGGTGCCGACAAATCCCGCGGCGGCATCCTCGGCATCGCCGGACCGATCATCGGCCCCACCGACAACTTTGACGAGTTCCTGCACAAGGTTGCGTTGGAGGGCGCTGCCCCGACATTGGCCCACGTCGCCCGCTTGGCCGTGCTGATTGAGCCGATCGCGGCCGGGGCGATCGGGCGTGCCGTTGTCTCCGGTCTGGCGGCCTGCCAGATCAAGATGCGCAACGACAAACACCAGTATGTGGAGATCAACAGTTCCGGCGAATTGGAATCGGGCGACTCGGGTTCGGCCCGGACTGTGTGGGTGGCCGCGACGAGCGGAACGCAGTGGGCCGTGCTCAACATCGACTCGCCGCGAAACCTGCAGGCGAAGTTCGAACTGATCGACGATCTTGAGGAATCCGCGACGGCGCAGGCCTACCTCCTCTATCAGGACAATCTCGGCAACTGGCGGCGGGTCACGCCCAACGTGACCGTCAGCGTCAATGCCGGGGATTATTCGGTCGAGAATCCTCCAAACGACGACCGTTCCGGCCCCTCCTTCACCGGCGTGAAATTCGGCGGGGCGGACGCGAGCAACTCCGGGGATGTTGTCGAAGCGGTCGGCTGGATCGAAGGGACGACGCTCCGCTGGTTTGCGATCGGCGCGGGGCACAAAGTCATCACCGGCATCAATCAGACGGACGTCATGAAGGATGACGTCGGCACCGTGCAGGTCGATCTGCAGACCGTCGATACCCGCACCATCACGATTTCCGCCAAGGCGCTGGTCGATCTGAAGGCTGACGATCCCGTCATCGCCTGGTGGAACGGACCGAAGCGGCAGTGGTACATGGCGAAGTTTGCCGAATTGGTTTACGAGGCCGGGTGCGGGATTGTCATCGATGAGGAAGCCGATCCCCCCACCATCGGTATCGACAATCTGGCGCTCGTTGGTCCCGGTCTGGCTCCGGCCGGGGAATGTGGTCTGACGGTTGTTGCGGGTTGTGGGATTCTCGTTGGAGCGGACGTTTCCGTTGATCCCACGGCACTGGCCGGCGAAGGACTCGTGCCGGCGCTCACCGGTTGTGCTCTGGACGTGAATCCCGGTTGCGGCATCCGCGTCGAAGCCAATCAGGTGAAGTTCGAGCCGCTGGATGTTGTCGGGGCGGGGCTCGGAAAAGTTGGCGACTGCGGCATTGATGTGCTGCGGGGCTGCGGATTATTCATCAACAACAACAACGAACTCGAAGTCGATGCCGATCAGATGGCCGGGCCTGGTCTCGCCGTCTTCGCACAGTTTGGCGAATGCGTGTTGGGGATTACGACGGGTTGCGGGCTGGTTTTCAGCGAC
>Ga0114931_10011240_pt1 | contig 10597 bp, 8 predicted proteins | sample 2SBtaG_FD_89579 | JGI IMG/M metagenome (GOLD analysis project Ga0114931, IMG submission 89579) | Deep subsurface microbial communities from Kolumbo volcano to uncover new lineages of life (NeLLi) - 2SBTROV14_V59a metaG | ecosystem: Environmental > Aquatic > Marine > Volcanic | place: Kolumbo...
ATCGCCGTGGTGACCAATATCGACCCCGAACATCTCGATTTTTACGGCGATTTCGACGCCGAACGGGCGGCCTTCGATGCCTTCGTCGAAAACGTGCCCTTTTACGGCTATGTCACCGCCTGTATCGATCACCCCGAAGTGCAGGCGCTGATCGGGCACCCGCGACCGGCGGATTGTCACCTATGGGCTAAGCCCGCAGGCCGATATCAGGGGGGTCAATATTCGTTTCGCCAACGGCGGCGCGACCTTCGACGTGCACTGCCGGGGGCATCGCCGGGGCGAGCGATTCATGCTCCGTGACCTGCATCTGCCGATGCCCGGCGAGCATAATGTCCTGAATGCCCTGGCCGCCGTTGCGGTGGCCACCGAACTGGCGATCGACGAGCGCATCATTCGCGCCGCTTTTTCCAACTTTGCCGGGGTCAAGCGGCGTTTCACCAGGGTGGCCGAGCTTTACGGGGTCACCGTCATCGACGATTACGCCCATCATCCGGTGGAAATCAGGGCGGTGCTGAAAGCCGCCCGCGAGGCCTTCGAGGGCCGGGTGATCGCGGTTGTCCAGCCCCATCGGTACAGCCGCCTGCGGGACCTGTTCGAGGACTTCGCCAGTTGCTTTAACAATGCCGACCAGGTGCTGGTCAGCCCGGTTTACGGGGCCGGCGAAGCGCCCATCGGGGGGATCGACCGGGACGCTCTGGTGCGGGCGTTGCGCGACAGCGGCCACCGGGATATTTCAGCGATTGACGGCCCCGAGGATATGGCGCCGCTGCTGGCCCCCCGGCTGACGGCGGGGGACGTCGTGATATGCTTGGGCGCCGGCTCGATCAGCACCTGGGCCCATCAACTGCCACACAGCCTTGGCCCGCTGATGGGGCGCCTCGCCGGTGGCGGAGGGGCGGCCGCATGATGCCGATGCCCAGCAACAAAACCGCCGACGGCCTGATCCGGCGCCTGCCCGATGTTCGCGGCGAATATGAGGCCGGGGTCAGCATGGCCAGCCTGTCGTGGTTCCGGGTCGGCGGCCCGGTCGAGGTTCTGTACCGGCCCGAGGATGCCCGTGATCTGGCTTTTTTCCTCGACGCGCTTCCGGGCGACATTCCGGTTACGGTGATCGGCGTCGGGTCCAATATTCTGGTTCGCGATGGCGGTATCGACGGGGTGGTCATCCGCCTTGGCCGGGCTTTTTCGCAAATCGAGATAAACGGCACCCGGGTTTCGGCGGGGGGCGGGGCCCCGGATGTCGGGGTGGCCGGCGCCTGCGCCGCCTCGGGGGTTGCAGGCCTTGAATTCCTGCGCGGCATACCGGGAACCATCGGCGGCGCCATCCGGATGAATGCCGGCGCTTACGGAAGCGATATTTCCCAGGTTCTGCTGTCGGCCACCGCCGTCGATTCACAAGGGACCCTGCATCAGGTGTCGGCGGATGAACTGAAGTTTTCCTATCGCCATTGCGGCGCTCCGGCGGACTGGATTTTTGTTCACGCCCTGTTGGCCGGGAGCTCCGGCAACCATCACGAAATCGCCGCCCGGCTGGCCGAAATAAAGACCGCGCGGCTGCAATCGCAGCCGGTAAAGTCGCGCACCGGGGGCAGTACTTTCAAGAACCCCGACCCGGTCCTGTCGGGCGGGCGCAAGGCCTGGCAACTGATTGACGAGGCGGGCTGCCGCGGGCTGACCGTCGGTGGCGCCAGGGTGTCGGAACAGCATTGCAATTTTCTGATCAACAGCGGCGATGCCAGCGCTGCCGATCTTGAAAGTCTGGGTAACGAGGTCCGGCGCCGGGTTCTGGCCCATAGCGGCATTCCCCTTGAATGGGAAATCCGCATCATCGGTCGCCCGCGGGCCCGGGGCGACACTATCGCCGATATGACGGAGGCCGGCTCATGAGCTGTCATGTCGCCATTGTCATGGGTGGCTGGTCGGTCGAACGCGCGGTGTCGCTGGTTTCCGGTCAGGCGGTGCGCGAAGCCCTGCTGGGCTGCGGTTACCTGGTCAGTGTGATCGATGCCGGACGCGATATCGCGTCGGTCCTGGGCGATTGCGGCGCCGATGTGGTGTTTAATGCCCTGCACGGTCGCTGGGGCGAAGACGGCTGCGTTCAGGGCATCCTGGAAACCCTCGAAATCCCCTACACCCATTCCGGTGTTCTGGCTTCGGCGGTGGCGATGCACAAGCCGATGGCCCGGCGGGTTTTCGCCAGTCACGGCCTGCCCTGCCCCGAAGGCCGGGTGATGAACAAGGCGGAAATCATGGCCGGCCCCGGCTGGCCCGACGGCTTTGTCGTCAAGCCGGTCAATGAAGGCTCAAGCATTGGCGTCCTGATTGTCAGGGATGGTGAGACGGAGGCCGGCAGGGCGGCCCTGCAAGGGCTGTCAGAGGATGCGAATTATCTGGTCGAAGCCTATATTCCCGGTCGCGAACTGACCGTCGCGGTGATGGACGGGCGGCCTCTCGGGGTGCTGGAATTGCGGCCCCATGATGGCTTCTACGACTATGACGCCAAGTATACTTCCGGCCTCACCGATCATCTGGCGCCGGCCCCGATAGACAGTGAAATCGATCTGGCGGCGCGCGATATCGCCGCCCGGGCCCACCGGGCGCTGGGCTGTCGCGGGGTCAGCCGGGCCGACTTCCGCTATCGCGATGACGTGCCGCCCGACAAGGGGCTGTTCCTGCTGGAGATCAATACCCAGCCCGGGCTGACCCCGACCTCGCTGGTTCCCGAAAGCGCTGCCCTTGAGGGCTTTGATTTCACCACCCTGGTGGAATGGATGGTGGAGGACGCCTCATGCCAAAGGTGACGCAAACCGGCAAAGGCCGGCGCGGCGGGCGGAAAAACCGTTCGGCGACGGGAAATCAGGCAAGCGCCAGGCGCTTCGATTCACGCCGCCGCTGGCGTCTGTTGCGCCGTGGCGCCCTGGTTTTTACCGCCCTCGTCCTGCTGCTTGGCGGCATTCTGGCGGTGAAGTTTCATTATATCGACCGGGGGCTGGAGAAGGTCGCCGCACTGGCCCTCGATAAAAGCGCAAGCGCCGGCTTCGTGGTCCATAACAGGGTTGTCAGCGGGCAGCATTACCTGCCCCGGAAGGCGGTGCTGAAAGCCCTTGGCGTGGCCCCGGGAAGTGCCATCTTCGCCCTTGATCTGGAAGCCGCCCGGCGGCGGCTGGAAAGCCTTGGCTGGGTCCGTTCGGCGGTCGTCCGGCGGCGCCTTCCCGACACCCTTGAGGTCAGCATTGTCGAAAGAGTGCCTTTCGTCCGCTGGCAGCATAAACGGGCGACCAGACTGGTTGACCGCGACGGCACCGTCATCGGCCGGGCCGCCGGGGGGGGCTTCGACCGACTGCCCCTGGTGGTTGGCAGCGGGGCTCCGGCGGCGGCCCCGTCGCTGCTGGAAATTCTGCGCCGGACACCGCTCTTCGGTGAAAATCTGCGGGCCGCGGTGCGCATCGGCGGACGGCGCTGGGACATCTATCTGAAAGACGGCACGGTGCTGCGCCTGCCCGGGCAACTGGGGGCCAGCCGGCTGCAAAAGATCGCGGCGACCTGGAAGGCGATGCCCCGGGGCGGTCGCCGCAAGGGCACCTATGACTTTCGCTTCGACGACCGGGTTATCGCGGTCGCCGTTGGCGACCAACGCTAAAGGGAGGATGCGGCAAGTACCGATCATGGCCAGTGTTCGCAATAATATGATTACCGCGATAGATGTCGGCGCCAACAAGACCTGCTGCTTCATCGGCCTGGCCGACGACAACGGGGCGGTGCAGGTTGTCGGTATCGGTCATCAGATCGCCGGCGGGATGAACGGTGGCGCGGTGGTCGCCGCCGGAGCGGTCGAGATGTCGATACGCGGCGCCGTCGACCTGGCCGAAAACATGGCTGGCCAGACCACCGATCAGGCGGTCGTCGGTTTCGCCGGAGGGCGTCCCGATTCCCAGTCGGTCACCGTCGAGGTGGCGATTGCCGGTCACGAGGTCAGCGACCGTGACCTTGACAAGGCGGCGGCGGTGGGGCGAGCCCACCACAGCCGGGAAGGGCGCGAATTTCTTCATGTCCTGCCGGTCGGCTATGCCCTTGACGGGGCCCGTGGCATTCGCGATCCACGTTCCATGTTCGGCAGTCGTCTGGCGGTCGACCTTCATCTGGTCGATGTCGAGGCGAACCCGCTGCACAATCTTGAAAGCTGTCTTAATCACGTCCATCTGGGAATGAAGGACGCGGTTTTCCCGGCTTACGCGGCGGGCCTTGCCTGCCTTGACGCGGACGAAATGGACCAGGGCGTTGCCTGCATCGATATGGGGGCCGGGACCACCTCGGTGGCCCTGTTCGCCGGCGGTGAACTGGTCCATGCGGGGGTCGTCCCGCTGGGCGGCCAGCATGTCACCCACGATATCGCCTATGGCCTGACGACCAGCAACAGTTATGCCGAACGGCTCAAGATTTTGCATGGCAATGTCCTGCAAAGCCCGTCCGACGACCGTGAATGCGTCGATGTTCCGCAAATCGGTGAAGACGAGGAAAGCGCCCTCAGAATACCCCGCTCAATGCTGATCGGGATTATCCGCCCACGGCTTGACGAGATTTTCGAAATGCTGCGCGAAGTGCTGGATTCAAGCGGTCAGCCGCGTCTGGTCCGCCGCCGGGCGGTGCTTACCGGCGGCGCCTGCCAGTTGCCCGGTCTCGGCGACCGGGCGGCGTCAATGCTCGATATGCAGGTTCGGCTGGGCCGCCCGGTTCACGTTGGCGGGCTGGCGGAACTGACGGCGGGGCCGGCCTTTTCGACCTGTGCCGGACTGTTGCTGTGTGGCGCCCGGGCGGCGGCGCAGGGGCGACGCGGCAAACATGGCGGGCATTTGGCGGCCAGCGGCGCGGGGCCGTTTGGCCGGGTAGGACGCTGGCTGCGGGAGAATTTTTAATGAAGCGCGGAAGCGGGCAACGCGAAGGCGTGGCACCAACCGGGCGTGACTTGTTTTTTAACTCTTTGGCGGTCGCGAAACCGGCTGCCGGAAACCTCAGGAGGTCAACATGAGTATCAATCTGGCAATGCCGGAAATAACCGAACTGAAGCCCAAAATCATTGTTTTGGGGGTCGGCGGTGCTGGCGGTAATGCGGTCAACAACATGGTCAACGCCAATCTGTTGGGGGTCGATTTCGTGGTCGCCAATACCGATGCCCAGGCGCTGGCGGTATCGTCCGCCGAACGGCGCATTCAACTGGGGGCCAAGGTCACCAGGGGTCTTGGTGCGGGATCGCGACCCGAGATCGGCCAGGCCGCCGCCGAAGAGGCGATTGACCTGATTACCGAACAGCTGACCGGCGCCCATATGGCCTTTGTGACCGCCGGCATGGGCGGCGGCACGGGTACCGGCGCGGCGCCGGTAATTGCCCGGGCGGCCCGTGAACTGGGCATTCTGACGGTCGGCGTGGTGACCAAGCCGTTCCAGTTCGAAGGGGCTCATCGGGCGGTGGTTGCCGACCGGGGGATCGAATCCCTGCAGAAGGAAGTCGATACCCTGATTGTCATTCCCAATCAGAACCTGTTTCGCATCGCCACCGAAAAAACCACCTTCGCCGATGCCTTCGGGATGGCCGATGATGTGCTGCATTCGGGGGTCCGCGGGATTACCGACCTGATGGTCATGCCGGGGCTGATCAATCTCGATTTCGCCGATGTAAAGGCGGTGATCGACGAAATGGGCAAGGCGATGATGGGGACCGGCGAGGCCGAGGGCGAGCGCCGGGCAATCGAGGCCGCCGAAGCGGCGATTTCGAATCCGCTGCTTGACGACGTGTCGATGAAAGGGGCCCGCGGGGTGCTGATCAACATCACCGGCGGCATGGACCTGACCCTGTTCGAGGTCGACGAGGCGGCGAACCGGATTCGCAGCGAAGTGGACCCCGAAGCCAATATCATCATCGGCTCGACCTTCGATGAAAAACTGAACGGCCATATGCGGGTTTCGGTGTTCGCTACCGGCATCGACGCCATTGAGCGCCCGGTCGCCGTCGCCGAAGCCGAAACGCTGGTGGTACGGGCGGCGGCGGCCCAGCCGATGGGCGAGCCGGCCGATACCGCCGAATATCCGGCGGACGAACGCCTGTGGGTTGTCGAGCCGGCACAACCGGCGGCGCTTGCCGATGCCACCGATGACGATGACCTGCCGCTGGACGGTCCGGGGGCGGAAGGGCGGCTGGTCGATGAGCCGTTCATCGCCCCGACGCCGATGGATGCCCGGGCCACCACGCTGGCCCGCGAACGGGACGGGTTGGCTGCGGCTTCTTCGGTCGGGGAAGAAACCCCGAAGCCTGAAGCCGCCGCCACTCGGGGCCCCAGCCTGATTGATCGGATGCGCGGTAACGCAAGGAAACGGGCGAAGGACGAGAAGGCCGCCGATACGGTCGCGGCCAGCCATGAATTCGGCAAGATCGACCCCGCCGACCGCATCCGCCAGCAGCTTGAATCGGAAGATCAGCTGGAGATTCCGGCCTTCCTCCGCCGTCAGGCGAACTGACGGGCGGCAGCGGCCTCAATCCCGCCCCGCGTTTGTGGGGCGGGGATGACCGGATGCGCTTGTTTCTTGATTGGCGGTCGATTCTGCCGTATCCCTTTGTCGGGGCGCGAAAGGCGACCGGCTGGCGGTGGTTTGGCGCCGCATGCCGCAAGTGGAAAATAGTGGGAATGATGTCTAGTCTTGTCCGGATTTCGATTGTCGTACTGATGGCCGGCCTGCTGTTTGCCGGCTGTACACGCAAGAAGGATCGCTATGTCGCCAATTCGGTAGGCAATCTTTATGAACTTGGCTACAAGCAGCTGAATAACGGGCGCTACAAGATAGCCGCGGCGGCCTTCGATGAGGTGGAACGTCAGCACCCCTATTCGGCCTGGGCGCGGCGGGCCGAACTGATGTCGGCCTACAGCCACTACCTGTCCAACGATTACGATCAGGCGATCCTCTCGGCCCAGCGCTATGTGGCGCTTCATCCCGGCAACGCCAACGCGGCCTATGCCTATTATCTGATCGGCATTTGCTATTACGAGCAGATGACCGATGTCGGTCGCGACCAGAACATGACCGAACGGGCGCTGCTGGCTCTTAACGAGGTGGTGCGCCGCTATCCCGACAGCGAATACGCCGGCGATGCCCGCCTCAAGCTGGATCTGACTCTCGATCATCTGGCCGGCAAGGAAATGGCGATTGGCCGCTGGTACCTGCGCCAGGGATATTATCTTGCCGCCATCATGCGCTTCGAAAACGTCGTCCGCCAGTATGACCGCACGACCCATGTGCCCGAGGCCCTGCACCGCCTGACCGAAGCCTATCTGTCGATGGGGGTGGTTGAGGAAGCCCGCGCCTCGGCGGCGGCGCTGAGCTATAATTACCCCAATAATCCGTGGTACAAGGACAGCTACGCCCTGTTGAAGGGCAAGGGTATCGAGCCCGATACGGAAAAGCAGCGGAGCTGGTTTGTACGCCTTCTCGCCAAGGTATTCTGAGCCTCTGTCGAGCCTATGCTGAATGGGCTGTCGATAAGGGATATTGTTCTCATTGAACGGCTTGACCTGGCCTTTCAGCCGGGGCTGAGCGTCCTGACCGGCGAAACCGGTGCCGGCAAATCCATCCTCCTTGATTCCCTGGCCCTCGGACTGGGCGGACGGGGCGACGCGGGGCTGGTTCGCCAGGCGGCCGAAAAGGGCTCGGTTGCCCTTGAATTCGATGTCCCCGCCAATCATCCCGCGCGCCGGATTCTCGCCGACCAGGGGCTCGATGACGATGGGCCGCTGCTGATTATTCGCCGCCAGATCACCAGCGGCGGTCGCAGCCGGGCCTTTATCAACGACCAGCCGGTCAGCGTCGGACTGTTGCGTCAGGTCGGGGAAAGCCTGATCGAAATTCACGGACAACATACCGAACAGGGCCTGCTCAATGCGGCCAATCACGGCCTGATTCTCGATTCCTTCGGCGGTCTGGATGAGGTCCGCGAAAAGCTGGCCGAAGACTTTGCCCGCTGGCAATCGGCAGCCGCCGCGGTGACCGCGACAGAACAAGAACTGGCCGCCCTGGAGGCCGAGGAAGCCTGGCTTCGCCATACAACCCGGGAACTGGCCGATCTCGATCCCCGGCCGGGGGAAGAGGAGAAGCTGGCCGCCGAACGTCAGGTCGGCCTGCATGGGGGCAAGGTTCTGGCGGCGGTGGCGGCGGCCCGGGCGCTGTTCGAGGGGGAAGACGGGACCGAGGCCTCAAGCCGCCTCGCCCTGCGCCAGCTGGAACGTATCGGCGGGCTTGCCGGCGAACTGGCGGCGCCGGCCATCGCGGCGCTGGAGCGGGCGGCCATCGAAGTGGCCGAAGCGGCGGCTGAACTGGCGGCTCTTGAGCAGCGTCTCGAGGTCGACCCGCGGCAGCTTGAAAAGACCGAGGAACGGCTGTTTGCCCTGCGTGATCTGGCCCGCAAGCATCGCTGCCGGGTCGACGACCTGCCAGCGGTGCAGGCGAGGCTTGAGGCCCGGCTGACGGCGCTCGATGCCGGGGAATCGCAGCTTGCCGGACTGTGTCGGGCGGCTGCCGAGGCGCGGGGGGTGTTCGAGGCCGGGGCGGCTGCGCTGAGCCGCCGGCGGACAGCGGCGGCCGTCGCCCTGGACAAGGCGGTAACCGCCGAACTGGCCCCGGTGCGGATGGAAAAGGCGCGCTTTATCACCCGTCTGCTGCCGCTGGAGCGCGAAAACTGGGGGGCCGCCGGGGGCGAACGAATAGCCTTTGAGGTGTCCACCAATCCCGGCGCCGCCCCGGGGCCGCTTAGCCGCATCGCCTCGGGCGGGGAGTTGTCGCGTTTCATGCTCGCCCTTAAGGTTATCCTGTCGCGCCGGGGCAGCACGACGACGGTGATTTTCGATGAAATAGACCGTGGTGTGTCGGGGGCGGTGGCCGATGCGGTGGGCGAACGGCTGGCCCGGCTGGCCGGCGAAAGCCAGGTTCTGGTGGTTACCCATTCACCGCAGGTGGCGGCCCGCGCCGATCATCATTTCCGGGTGGAAAAGACCGAATCCCCGGGCGGCGGCACGACCAGTGCCGTCAAGCCGCTCGATGCCGGTGCGGTGCGCGAGGAAATCGCCCGCATGCTGGCCGGGGCGACGGTTACCGAGGCGGCGCGGGTGGCGGCGGCAAGCCTGATTGGACAGCAATCGTGAGCGCCACCCCGACCGACAAGGACCCGGCGCTGCTTGATGCCGATGAGGCAAAAGCGGAACTGAAACGGCTGGCCAGGGAAATCAGGGCCCATGACGAGCACTATTATGGCAACGACAAACCGCTGATCACCGACGCCGAATATGATGCGCTGAGGGCCCGAAACCGGGCAATCGAGGCCCGCTTTGCCGATCTGGTGCGCGATGACAGTCCCGAACGGCGGGTCGGCGTGGCGCCGTCGTCGGGCTTTCGCAAGGTTGCCCATGCCCTGCCGATGCTGTCGCTCGACAACGCCTTCGGGGCCGCCGATCTGCGCGACTTCGATGGCCGTGTGCGGCGCTTTCTGGGGCTTGACGCAGCCCAACCGGTCGAACTGGTCGCCGAGCCCAAGATCGACGGCCTGTCGGCGTCGCTGCGTTATGAAGCGGGGCGCTTTGTCCTTGGGCTGACCCGGGGCGACGGGCGGACGGGCGAGGATATCACCGCCAATCTGCAAACCCTTGACGATATCCCGAAACGGGTCGCCGGTTCCGCGATGCCGGAGGTTTTCGAGGTGCGCGTCGAGGTCTATATGGGCAAGGCCGACTTCGCCGCCCTTAACCGGCAGCAGGCGGATGCTGGCAAGCCGCCCTTCGCCAACCCCCGCAACGCCGCCGCCGGTTCATTACGCCAGCTCGATGCGACGATTACCGCCAGCCGGCCCTTGCATTTCTTCGCCTATGGCTGGGGCGAGGTTTCGGCCCTGCCGGCGGACAGCCACAGGGGGGTTCTCAAGGCCTTGGGAAAATGGGGCTTTGCGGTCAATCCGGCCATCGCCCCGTGCGCCGATATCGAAGCCGCGCTGGCTTTCTATGCCCGCATGGAAGCCTCTCGCGCCAGCCTCGACTACGATATCGACGGGGTGGTCTACAAGGTCAACCGGCTTGACTGGCAACGCCGCCTGGGCACCGTGGCGCGGGCCCCGCGCTGGGCCATTGCCCATAAATTTCCGGCCGAACAGGCGACGACATGCCTGCGGGAAATCGACATTCAGGTCGGGCGTACCGGTGCCCTGACCCCGGTGGCGCGGCTCGATCCGGTAACCGTCGGCGGGGTGGTGGTGGCCAACGCCACCCTGCATAACGCGGACGAAATCAAGCGCCTCGATGTTCGCCCCGGTGACACGGTGGTGGTCCAGCGGGCCGGCGACGTGATTCCGCAGATTGTCCGGGTGGTGCGGGAAAAGCGCCCGGAAGGAACACAGCCCTACGAATTCCCTACCGCATGCCCCGAATGCCACAGCAAGGCGGTGCGCGACGAAGGCGAAGCCGTCTGGCGGTGCAGCGGCGGGCTCGTCTGTCCGGCCCAGCGGGTCGAACGGCTGCGCCATTTCGTCTCCCGCAATGCCTTCGATATCGACGGGCTGGGGGAAAAACAG
>Ga0114931_10011241_pt1 | contig 10597 bp, 9 predicted proteins | sample 2SBtaG_FD_89579 | JGI IMG/M metagenome (GOLD analysis project Ga0114931, IMG submission 89579) | Deep subsurface microbial communities from Kolumbo volcano to uncover new lineages of life (NeLLi) - 2SBTROV14_V59a metaG | ecosystem: Environmental > Aquatic > Marine > Volcanic | place: Kolumbo...
GTGATGGGCGTGATGGGTTTTTCGCTCAACATGTTGACGCTTTTTGGTCTGGTGTTGGCGATTGGCGTGGTCGTCGACGATGCGATCGTCGTCGTCGAAGCGACAGTCGCCAAGATGGAGCAGGGGCTCGATTCGCACGCGGCTGCGATCGCGGCCATGAACGAGGTTTCGGGACCGGTTGTCGCAACGACGCTGGTGTTGTTGGCGGTGTTCGTACCGGCGGCATTTCTGCCGGGAATCACCGGCGAGATGAACCGGCAGTTCGCTCTGACGATTGCGGTTTCCACGGTTTTCAGCTCGATCAATGCACTGACCATGAGCCCGGCGCTAGCCGCACTCATCCTGCGCCCCCCGAGCGCCGAGAAAAACGTATTTTTCCGGGGTTTCGATCGGTTCTTTGAGAAGTTCGAGAATGGTTACATGAGTATCGTCGGCGTCATGATTCGCCGCGTGGCCGTGATGATGGCCTTGGCGGTTGGTATTGCCGGATTTACCGGCTGGCAATTCGGCCGAGTACCGACGGGATTCCTTCCGATCGAGGATCAGGGATACCTGATGATCAACGTCCAACTGCCGGACGCGGCATCGCTCGAGCGGACGGAGGATGTTACGGCGGCGATCGACGAGATCCTCGCGGACGCGCCGGGGATCGCGAAATGGGTCAGCCTGACGGGGTATTCCCTGCTCGATGGCACGAACGCGTCCAACGCGGCGACGGTGTTCGTCGTCATGACGCCGTGGGAGGATCGCACCGAGCCAGAGTTGAGCCAGCCGGCGATTCTCGCCCACTTGCAGCGTGCGTTGGGTTCGATCCAGGACGCGGTCGCCTTCGCTTTCCCGCCGCCTGCCATCCCGGGGTTGGGAGTATCGGGCGGTTTCCAGATGCAATTGCAGGATCGGGGTGGCGTCGGGCTGCAGGCGCTCGAGCAGATGGCCCGCGAGCTCATCAGCGACGGCGCGGCTCAATCGGGACTGATCAATCTCAATACGACGTTCCGCGCGAGCGTTCCGCAGCTGTTCGCGGAAGTCGATCGAACCAAGGCGAAGGATCTCGGAATCTCGCTGAACGAGGTCTTCGGTACGCTGCAGGCGTATCTCGGCTCGGCTTACGTGAATGACTTCAACAAATTTGGCAGGACCTGGCAGGTCAAGGCGCAGGCCGACCACCGCTTTCGCGTCGAACCGGAGGACATTCGCCGTCTCGAAGTTCGTGACAACGCCGGTCATATGATTCCGCTCGGTACGATCCTAGACGTCGACCGTATTCTCGGTCCGCAGACCATCGTTCGCTGCAACCTGTACCCGTCGGCCTCGATTACCGGTGCCGCCGCGCCGGGGTATAGCTCCGGCCAGGCACTGAGGCTGATGGAACAGATGGCCTCGGTGAAGTTGCCGTTGTCGATGGGTTTCGAGTGGACGGGGATGTCGTATCAAGAGAAGAAAGTGGGCTCCGAGGCTGCGATGGTATTCGGGCTTGCGATCGTGCTGGTCTTCCTGGTCCTAGCTGCCCAGTACGAAAGCTGGAGCAGTCCGGCGTCGGTGATCATGGTGGTACCCCTGGCGATACTCGGGACCGTCGCCGCGTTACTGCTGCGGGGCTTCGACAACGACGTCTACACGCAAATCGGGATCGTTTTGTTGATCGGCTTGGCGAGTAAGAACGCCATCCTCATCGTCGAATTCGCTCGTGAGCAGCGTTTCCAGGGGAAGTCGATTCTCGACTCGGCGATTACCGCGGCGCGGCTTCGCTTTCGCCCGATCCTGATGACGGCGATTTCGTCGATTGCCGGTTTCATGCCGTTGGTGGTTGCCGCCGGCGCGGGTGCGGCGAGCCGTCAAGCGATTGGAACCGCAGTGGTTGGCGGGATGCTGGCGGCGACGTTCATGTCGCTGTTCTTCACTCCGGTCTTCTTCGTCGTGATGCAGAGCCTCAGCGAGCGCGGGTCGAAGGGGCATGCACCGGCGAGGCGGGCCGTGGCCGAGCCACAGGTGGAATCTCCGTGACGGGCCTCGGCCGTAAGCTGCGCCGCTCGAGCCTACCGCTGCTCCTCGCTGCTGCGGCTAGCGGGTGTTTCATGGTGGGGCCCGACTACAAACCCCCGCAAGCCCAGGTTGCCAAGGGATGGATTGCGCCGGAGTGGCGGGATGCCGAGGAGGGCGTCGACCTCAGCGCGTGGTGGAGGACCTTCGACGACTCGTCGCTCGACCGCTTGATCGAGCTGGCGTATCGACAGAATCTGCCACTCGAGGTGGCCGGTCTGCGAGTCGTGGAGGCACAGGCACGGCGAGGGCTGGCGATCGGATCGCTCTTTCCCCAACGCCAGGAAGCAGGCGGCACGTACGTTCGACAAAGCCTGAGCGAGAGCACGGCGACGTTTAACCGGTTGATCGACCCGAACTTCGGTACATGGTCCTTTGCTGCGCTCGACGCGGCATGGGAAATCGATCTCTGGGGCAAATTTCGCCGCGGTATCGAGTCGGCCGATGCCGCCTTGGTCGGTTCGGTCTTCAACTATGAAGACGTGCTGGTGAGCCTGCTCGGCGAGGTGGCATCGACCTACGTTCAGGTCCGGGTCGTCGAGGAGCGCCTCGAGGTGGCGGAGCGCAACCGCGACGTACAGAAGCGGAGCCTCGATATCGCCGAGACGAGGTTCGAGTTTGGCGCTGTAACCGAGCTGGATGTTGCGCAGTCGCGTGCCCAGCTCCGCGATACGGAGGCCTCGATCCCGCTCCTCACGGCACGCCGTCAACAAGCCTTGAACACGCTCAGTGTTCTTCTCGGTGTCCCGCCCGGTCCGCTGGACGACTTCATGCAGGATCGGTCCGGCATTCCGGCTGCCGGCGAAGATGTCGCGGTCGGGATTCCTGCCGAGTTGCTGCGACGTCGCCCGGATGTGCGCCGCGCCGAAAGGGATATCGCGGTTCAGAGTGCGAAAATCGGTGTGGCTGCGGCGGACCTGTATCCGAGTTTTCAGCTGATCGGATCGATTGGATTCGAGGCCGAGGATTTCGCGGATCTCTTTACAGGCAGGTCTTTTACTGCCTTCGGCGGCCCGTCCGTACGTTGGAATATCCTCAACTACGGGCGCATCCGCAACAACATCCGTGTCCAGGATGCTCTCTTCCAACAGTTGGTGGTGGAGTACGAGGACGTCGTGTTGCGAGCGCAGCGTGAGGCCGAGGATGCCATGGCCGGCTACCTCGGCTCGCGGCGCCAGGTTGACTTCCTCGCCGACGCCGCGAAATCGGCGCGGCGGGCGGTCGATCTGGCCAACCTCCAGTATCAAGAGGGAGCGGTCGACTACAACACGGTTCTCAACACCCAGCAATTCTTGCTCCAGGCGGAGGATCGACTGGCGACGACGCGCGGAGAAGTCGACCTCAATCTGGTGGCCCTCTACCGCGCCCTCGGTGGGGGGTGGGAGATTCGCTTGGGCGACGACTTCGTGCGTGAAGGGACCAAGGAGAACATGCGCAAGCGGATCGGTTGGGGCGATCTGCTCGACACGGCAGAACAGGCGCGCGCCGTGGAGGAAGCTCAGTCCGGTACTGAAGGCGACGACAGTTGGTGGCGCTGGCGCTGGTGGTGGCCTACGTTTTGAGCGGTGCTGTTGCGCCGAGCGGGGAAAGCGCTCAGAGCAATTCCCCGATTTTCTCGCGTTGGTAGATCCCGTCGCCGTAGAGTGCCTGATTGTGCTTCTGGCGCTTGAAGTAGATGTGCACATCGCACTCCCAGGTGAAGCCGATTCCCCCGTGCAGCTGCACGGAACGGTTCGATGCGAACCCGGCGACGTCGGAAGCAGCTGACTTCGCCATGCGTGCGGTCACCTCGGCGTTGTCTGCGTCGCAGTCGATGTCGCAGGCGGCAGCGTAGACGAGAGAGCGGGCGCGGTCGATATCGATCATCATATTGACGATCGGGTGCTTGACTGCCTGGAAGAAGCCCAGTTGGTGATCGAATTGCGTGCGCACTTTGGCGTACTCAGTGGTGGTCTGCAGTTGCCACTCGGCGGCGCCGCAGATGTCGGCGGCGACGATCACCAGCATGGCAGGGATGGCGCGTTTCAGAACGTCGGCGCCTTGGCCGGGCCCGGTTACCTCGGCGTCCAGGGCGACCGCGACACCGTCGAAGGTCACGCGTGCCTGATCGCGCGTCAGATCGACGATCTGGTCCGGCAGGATCGTGACCCCGGGGCTGTCGGCGTCGACACAATAGAGTGCGACGCCCTCGGCGGTACGCGCCGATACGACGAAGAATTTCGCCTTGCGGGCATCCTGAACGAAGGAGGCTACGCCATCGAGCGTGACTTGTCCGCCGCTCTCCTCGGCGGCGACATCGGTGTCTTCGGGTTCCCATGAGCCGCTCGCGTTGGTCGTCGCCAGGCTGGCGGACTCCCCGGCGACAATCCTTCCGAGCGCGGTTTTTGCCGCATCCGAACTGGCCTCGCGCAGAACACAAGTCGATACCAGGGTCGGAATCAGGGGCGACGGCAGCGCCGCGCGGCCAGCCTCTTCAGCGAGTGCGGCGACGGCGACCATTTTCATGCCTGCGCCGCCCGCGTCCTCGGGCACCGCGAGCATCGGCCAGCCCAACTCGACGATCTTCTGCCACATGCTCTCGTCGTAGCTGATCGGTTGGGTCTCGCTTTCGTAGGCCTCGACATGGTCGGCCGCGACGAGCGTCCGCAGCTTGTCGATCGGAAGTTCGTCGAGGAGGAACTTCCTGGCGGAATCTCGCAGTAGTTTTTCGTCTTCACCAAATCCAAAATCTTTAGGTTGCATGTGTGTATCCCAACGATAGTAGAGAACGAGAAAATCGGGTTGTTATGAAGTTTCGTCTGGAAACGATCGACTACTTCGATTTGGCCATGCCGAGGACGCGCTCGCCGAGGATGTTTCGTTGGATCTCGCTGGTCCCCGCGGCGATCGTCATGCCAAAGGAGTTCAGGTAGGCCAATGGCCACTCTCCGTGCTCCGGCGCGTTGGCGTCGCCTACGTAGAGCGAACCGGCCGCGCCTTCGATCTCGAGTCCGACATCGGCGGCGTCCTGCATGAGCTCCGTCATCACGACCTTACCCTGCAGAGGCAGCCGCATCGGGTGATCGGTCAGAGCCTCGACGCGGCCCCGTCGCGCCATCTGACGCAGGCCTGCGGCGCGGACTGTCATTTGCACGATGCGGTCGCGCAGAACCCTGTCGTCCCATGCGGTTCCCGCACCGCGCGGCGTTCGCTTGGCGAGCTCGATGAGTCCCTTGATCCTATCCTCGACACCGCCGCCACCGCCGCCGCCGGCGCCTTCGGCGGCGCCGCGTTCGTGCAGAAGAGTGGTCATGGCTACGGTCCACCCCTTGCCGACCTCGTCGAGACGCATGTTGTCGGAGATGACGACGTCCTCGAAGAGAACCTCGTTGAAACCGGTCTGTCCGGTAATCTTGATCAGCGGGCGTACCGTGACCCCTGGAGTGTCGGCAATCGGCGAAATGAAGTAGGTCAAGCCCTTGTACTTGTCCTCTTTGCTGTGGCGGGCGAGGAGAATCATCCAGCTGGCAAAGGTGGCCAGGCTGGTCCACACTTTGTGACCGTTGATGATCCAGTTGTCGCCGTCGCGAACGGCGGACGTCTGGGCGCTGGCGAGATCGCTGCCCGCGCCCGGTTCGGAGAACCCCTGGCATCAGATCTCATCGGCGGAGAACAAAGGCGCGAGGTAGCGTTTCTTCTGCTCGTCCGTGCCGTGGTGGAGAATCGTCGGCGCCGCCATGCTGAGGCCGATGACATTGATCAGGAACGGCGTGTTGGCCCGGTTGAGCTCCTGGCCGGCGATGCGCTGAAACCCGGTGTGTCCGCCGCCGCCGTACTCGGACGGGTAGTCGCAAGCGACCAGACCCGCCTCGTAACACTTCTTTTGCCACTCGCAGAGGTAGTCGCGATGCTCTTCGGTCGATACCTCGATCGCCAGCTCGGGCAAGCGAGTGCGCGGCGGTGCCGGCTCGTTCTCGGCCAACCAGCTGCGACAGTGCGCGCGAAACTCCGCTTGCTCAGGCGTGTCCTTCTTCGCCATGAATCTTCTCTCCTGGAATAAGGTGGAACGGTTGCGGACCGTCGATAAACGCAGAAATCGGTGCTGGCGTCCAGTCGGTTGCCGCATTGGGCACGGAGCGGATATTCATGCAAGGAGCGGCTCTCGAGCGAAGGCTGGTGCCGGCGCTCGGTTTGTCGACTGCGACCGCGGGCGAAGGCCCGCGGCGCGATCGTCCCACTGCAAGGAGAGAACATGATGCCGATTACCGACGGTACCGACCTGATCGACCCAGCGTCCTACGCCGAGAACGGCCCGCCGCACGAGACATGGGCCAAGCTGCGCTCCGAATCGCCGGTTCATCGGTGTGAGCCCAGCGAGTACCCGCCTTTCTGGGCGATCACGCGGCACGAAGACATCTGCCGCGTGTCGTGTGACCCTGAAGACTTTCTTTCCGACCCCGGGATTACCCTCAACCGAAACGACATCGTGATCGACCGCAGTGAAGGGCTGGGCGCGATGAGAACGATCATCGAGATGGACCCGCCGCGGCATCGCAGTTACCGCAAGGTCGCGATTCCGTTCTTCAAGCCGGGCCAGATGAAACACATCGATGGGATCGTCGAGGAGAGCGCAGCGCAACTCATGAACGATCTTGCGGGCACGACCGGCAAAGGCGAATGCGATTTCGCGATGAAGGTCGCGGTAGCGCATCCGCTTCGGGTCCTGTCGACGATTCTCGGCGTTCCGCGCTAGCAGGAGGCGCGGATCCTCGAACTGACCAACCAACTCTTCGCGCCCGAAGACGAAGAGATCGGTCTCGCCGGAACCATGGATACGGACGAAGACCCCAACGCGGCGATCGTGAAGCTGGGACTCGAGCTCTATGAGATGTTCGAACCGATCATCGCCGATCGCCGCGCCAACCCGCGTAACGATCTTGCGACTCTGCTCGCGAATGGAGTGGTCGACGGCGAACCGATGGGCCCGATGGAAACGCTCGGCTACTTCCTCATCACGTTCACCGCAGGACACGACACGACGAAGAACGCGCTCGCCGGAGGGCTTCACCAGTTGGCGACTCACCCGGAAGAGCTCGAGAAGTTGCGGGCGAACCCCGGAGGATCACCGTCCGCGGTCGAGGAAATCGTTCGCTGGACCTCGCCGGTGAACTACATGAAGCGAACCGCGGCGCGGGACGCGGTCGTCGGCGGTCAGAAGATCGCGGAAGGCGATGCGCTGGTGCTGTTCTACGCTTCGGCCAATCGCGATGCAGCGGTCTTCGATGACCCGTTCGAATTTCGTGTAGACCGCTCGCCGAATCCACACATCGGCTTCGGTCACGGTGAACACTTCTGTCTCGGCGCCCACCTCGCGCGCCGGTCGCAGCGCGCGCTGATCGACGAGATCGTGCGGCGTATCGACCATCTCGAGCTCGCGGGCGAGCCCGAGTGGATCAAATCGAGTTTCGTCGTCGGACTGAAGCACCTGCCGATCCGATACCGCTTCAAGTAGGCCGTCGTCGATTCGGTGAGTAGTCCGCGCCCGATATGGGCGTGACAAGCGGGTCTGACCAGCCGCAAATCGGTGTCACGTTCGGGGCCGGCGGCGCGGCCGGCCGCAGGTCAGTCGGCGAAAAGCTGGCGCCAGACCTCGGCGTAATAGATACGTCCGGACAGGTTCAGTCCGACGAAGTCGTTGGTCCCGACGCCGACGCCGATGCCGAGGTCGACTCTGTCGGCGAGAAAATGGTAGCGAGCCCCTAGGTTGAAGAAGAGCTCATTGCGGGTGATGCCGATGTTTGATCCGGTGAAATCCCCGAAAAGCTCCAACTCGCGCCAGACCAGGGCGCGAGCGCCGGCACGGACGAGGACGCCGAACTCCGTTGCCACGTTTTTCGAACGATCTCCGTCTACGTTGAGCCTGGCTTCGACGCGGGCGTACTGTACTCCCAATCCGGCGAAGACGTCGATTTGGGGACGACCCGCATCGCCATCGAAGACCCGATAATTGAAATGAGGCACGAAGGACGCGACTGTGCGATCCGCATCTAGATCGTTCTGGATACCGAGATGGTTGAGGCCGAGGAAATTGCTGGATCTCTGAAACTCGTTGTTTGCCGTCAGTATGAGATGCCAGTTGTTGTGCACAGCGATGGACAGGGTGCCGCCGACCGACGATCCGTCGAGGGGGACGTCGCCGTCACCGACCGGGTCTTGTTGCGTGTTGTCGAGTAAGGGAATGCCGCTCAGCTCGAAGTAGCTGTAGCTGAGGTCGGCGCTGGCCGGGCTCGCCAACCCGAGCAGGAAAAAAGCGATCGCTAGGATGCCGTGTGATCTCTTGTTCATAGGCCTTCCTGGGCCTTCCCGCATCCTCAGTCCGCAGACCGTCGGTAGATCTCGTCGTAGTCGAAGCGCAAGCCCATCCAAAGGCCAATGAATGAGCTCGTCGATACCTGGACCTGGGCACCCAAGCTGGCGAGATTCCAGAAATGGTAACGCATGCCCAGATTGAAAAAGACCTCATTTTCGAGCAGTGAGACACTGGAAATCCGGAAATCGCCGAAGCCTTCGAGGCCACGCCAGAGCATGCTGCGCACGCCCGCGCCGGCGGTGACCCCCCACTCCGCTTTGTTCAGTTGCCCCTCGATCAGCTTCTCGCGATCTCCCGCGTCTTTGAGTGCGAGCTTGAAATCGCGCTTGCCCCAAATGGCGCCGAGCGCCAGGACCAAGTCGGTGTTCTCGGCGATACGGTAATTGAAGTGCGGTACGACGGAGATTTCCACGGTGTTGGTCCTGAGCCTTCCGTTGATGAGTGGCTCCGAGGTCTCAGGATCCTGAACCGGCTTCACGTTTCCGGAGTCTGCCTCGGTCGCTTTGCCGGACACTCGCACGTGCCAGTTGGGGTGCAGGGCGAACGAGAACACCCCGCCATATCCCACGCCGGTGAACTTGACCTTGTCGTCAATCACCTTGATCTTCACCGGCGAGTTGAAGATGGGGGCGCCGCCGAATTCGACATAGTTGTAGCTGAGGTCGGCGCGTGCCGCGCCGGGCGCTGTAAACAGCCAGCCCACCGCGATCAGTACGCAGATCACTTTCGCCATCTGCATACGTTTTCTCGTCATGATCATGCTCGGTACTGCGTCGCCGATATCAGCCCTCGAAAAGGGTCCACGCGATTTCCGCGGCCAGCGCCTCGTGGTCTGAGAGATCGACGAACTCCTGTTCCGGATCGAGCGGTTCGCCATCAGGGCCGACCTCGATGACGTTGCCCTGCTCGTCGATCGAGCGCCCCTCCTCGTCACGCAGAATGAAGCTCGGGTCGAAATACGATTCCACGATCCGAACCTCGAGGTTGGGCGCACCCCGTACGACGACGCGGTCGAGTACTCCGTGGACGCACCGTTCCTCGTTCTCGCAATGGTCGCTGGTCTGCGTCACTTCCGTAAAGTATTCGAAAATCTGCCGGTCGCCGGGGCGGCTGTCGCGCAAGTTGGAGTCGCCTGCGACGATGACGGCGCGCTCGGCGGACATCTCGGCGATGGCATCAGCCAGCTGCGCGAACTGGTCGCCGCGCGCCGCGATGTCACCGCGGCACGAGCCAGAATCTGTGTGAATGTTGTAGACGTCGATCTCGACGCCTGGTGCGATCTCGCGCCGGGCGTAGGAGTAGCCCTTCGGCGTTAGACAGTCGTTTTTACAGTCGGCGGTTCCACTGCACTTGTTCCACGGGACACGCAGTAGATCGGCGACGGGCGCGAATACGGAAAAGTCGTTGAGCCCATCGCCGACGCGGTCCGGATCCTCGCAAGGTCGCTCGGGAAACGCCGGGGTCGACTGAAAAGGGTGCTTTGCGTCCTGGGCGAGGAGCGCGTGGTGACAGAAGTCCTCCTGCACGAGCACCAGATCGAAACCGTTGAGCAGCGGACTGATTTGCGGATGATTGCGAACCGGCGCGCTGTCGGTGAGTGCCTCGGGAAGCCCCGCTACGTTGTAGGTGAGGGCCATGAAGTCTCCCTCGGTGACGATGTTGCCACCCGGGGTGGGCAGTGGCGTCGGGGTGATCCTTTCTGCCGGGTTGTTGTTCGAGCTCGAGCAACCCGCCAACATCGCAACCCCAATCAGCAGAACCGCGAGCCGCGCGCGAGCCGTGGCTTTCCCTGTGGTCGCCCCAACCTCCACCTTCCGCCTCCCCGACATGGCCGCCGGAAAGTAGTTGGTGTTCCAACCAGGGTCAAACGACCTGACGGGCCGTGCTGGATCGTTGGCGAGGATGAAACCGGACGGTGAGAGGCCCCACCTCGCAGTCGGCGCGGGGCTATAGGCGGAAGATTCCGCGGTTGGCCCGATAGAACCTCACCAGTTTCCGGTACAGCCGATCGTAGATGCCTTGGTTCGCTTTACATGGTTCGAACGTGCGGTCGCAGCCAACCAGATCGGGAATCTCGTCGGGTTGGGTCCACCCCATTCCCATCGCCGCCAGAAACGCGGCGCCGCGAACGTTGGCGTGAAGGGGATCGACCACCCTCTGGATCTGGCGCTGAAGTACATCGGCGAAGATCTGGCACCACAAGTCCGA
>Ga0114931_10011242_pt1 | contig 10596 bp, 8 predicted proteins | sample 2SBtaG_FD_89579 | JGI IMG/M metagenome (GOLD analysis project Ga0114931, IMG submission 89579) | Deep subsurface microbial communities from Kolumbo volcano to uncover new lineages of life (NeLLi) - 2SBTROV14_V59a metaG | ecosystem: Environmental > Aquatic > Marine > Volcanic | place: Kolumbo...
CTTCTTTTTCTGGCGCTCAGGCGGCGCGCAGCCTGCGCTCCGTTTGTCGCTAGTCGCTAAACGCTCCACAGAGGCCATTTTTAGAGAAAAGTTTGTCGGAATATGCTTCACCCGATTGCCCTGTATCAAGGTGTCATATCAAGGTGTTGGATCAAGATTTTCTTGTGCCGCCTCAATGATTGGCGCGGCACGGCCTGTTGCCTGGCTCGCCGGCGCCACCAGCACCACCAGCACCACCAGCATCAGCATCATCATCACCACCAGCATCATCATCACCACCAGCATCATCACCACCAGCATCATCACCACCAGCATCATCACCACCTCCGCTGCCAGCGCCGGCAAAAGGCGGCTGTTTCATGACGGGTCAGCTTTTAACTCCGACTTAACCCCATTGCGGCATGCTGATGGCGCAAAACTGAGGTCAAGCAGGCCTGTCACCATGAGTGCCTGTGTAATGAGGGTAAATCTAATGAGACGACACATAAAAGCTGGGGCCGCCACGGCGGTTCTTATCGTTGCTGCCTGCTTGGCAAGCCCGGTAATGGCTGGTGGCCTGCTGGAGCGCGGCGGCTCGCTGAAAGATGACTACGTGCCTTATGTGCGTGATGTCAGCAGCGGTGCCGGTCCCTGCTATTTCCGCGCTGATGTCGGTTATTCCGTCTCCAGCGACCCGGAAGCCAGATGGGCTGTTACCAATGCCGGCGGCACTTTTATCGGTGATTCTGTCAATGGCGAGAACCTGGAGGACTCCTGGTTCGGGGAAGCCGGCGTCGGCTGTGGTAAAGGCTCCAGCAGGGGGCTGCGCGCAGAATTGATGCTTGGCGTCCATAGTTCGCGCGATTTCAATGGCCAACCATTGCCGCTGCCCACTGCGCCGGTTGACCCGATGCATTTTTCGCTACGCACCTATACCGCGATGCTCAACGTCTATAAGGATCTGGGCAGCTATGGCCGCTTTACACCTTATGTCGGCGCCGGCGTCGGGGCCGCCTACCACGAAATGAGCGAGGTCTATTTCACCGGCAATCCGCTCCTTGTAAACCGTATTCGCGGCAATTCCGACCTGTCGCTTGCCTGGTCGCTGATGGCTGGTTTCGGCTATCGGATTTCCGAGCGCGCCATTCTGGATGTCGGTTATCGCTTTATCGACCTGGGCACGATCGAATCGGACCGTGCCGACAGTGCCGGCTTCGTCAATCCGGCTGTCCATGTCGATGATCTTTATGCCCATGAGATCAAGGTTGGTCTGCGCTACAGCTTTGGCGGCAGCAACAGGGTTGTCTCCTATAAGTAGGATCCACGAATGGCACTTTGCCGCGCCGATCAGGGCGATTAGATTATGCCGATGCGCAAAGCCGGGCTCCAAAGGGTTCGGCTTTGTTGTTTCGGCTTTGTTGTCTTAATGGTGGTGCAGTGGCGCGCCGCGAGCTGACGAGAAACACAGCGCGTCTTGCGGCATAATGTTCAAGATTTATATTTCGCGACGTCCCTTGCACTTGCGCCTGCATTGCCCAAGAATGACATCTTGCAATGATGCTTGCCGTGAAGCGCCAGGAAACTCTGGATTTCCGGGAATTCTGGCGATTGAGGTGAGCCATGGGAGGGTCGTTCCAAATGAAACCAGTCGCAAAATTTTCCCGCCGTGACCTGCTGCGCGCCGGCGGGACCGCCAGCCTTACTGCCGCCGTCGCTGTCGGCGGCGGTCTTGCCATGCCGGCGGGGGCTCTCGCCAAGGCGCCGATGCAGGACAGCCAGATGCCCGGCTTTTTCCGGTTCTTTCTGGGTGCTTTTGAGATCACCGTTGTCAGTGACGGCAATCTGGTCGTTCCAGCCGGGCGGTTTGCCGACAATATACCGGAAGTGACATTCAAGGCCTTTTTGCGCTCGCATGCGCAAAGCACGAGCCAAAGGGTATTGCAGCTCAATACGGTGCTGATCAACACCGGCGCCGAACTCATTCTCATTGATGCCGGGGCCGGGGATAATTTTCAGGCATCGGGCGGTCGTCTGGCGGCCAACCTGGAAGCGGCAGGATACAAGGCCGATCAGGTGGATCGGGTTATTATCACGCACGCGCACCCGGATCATATCTGGGGGTTGATTGATGATTTTGAGGGGGGGCCGCGTTTTCCCAAAGCGAGTTACGTCATAACCTCCGCGGAATGGGATTTTTGGACGGATGCCGAAACGGTAAAGACGATTCGCAAGGATCTGCGCGGCTTTGCGGTCGGCGCACGCAAGCATCTGTTACCGCTCGCCAGCAAAATGAAACGGGTTAATCCCGATGCGCAGATCGCTCCCGGCATCAAGTTGCTGGATACCAGCGGGCATACGCCGGGGCATGTCTCGGTGATGGTCGAACAGGGCGGCGAGCGCCTGCTTGTCACCGCTGATGTAGTGCTTACCCCCTATGTGTCGTTCGAGCAGCCCGATTGGCAGCCGAACAGCGATTTGGACAAGAAACAAGCCGTCAAGCGCCGCAAGGCACTGTTGAAGATGGCGGCAGGCGAGCGCCTTAAGATGTTGTGCTACCATCTGCCCTTCCCAGGGATCGGTTACGCAGTCACCAGCGGTCAGGCCTATCGCTGGATTCCGGCCTCTTTGCAGTGGAACGCCAAAGGTTAGCCAGCCAGCCGCACCGATCCGGCCGAGCAGCAATGCCAGCCCACCGAACCCGCACCGCACTGATCCCCGGCCAGGCCAGCAAGGCCAGCCAGTGGAGCGCCCTGGGGCTGCGGCAGAATGCAACATATGGCGGTTGCGGCCGGATTTTGCCTTTGCCAGCGGCCATGGGCGTGAAATGATCCGCTATCTGCGCAAAGACACTGTTTGCGCTTCAGCGCCAATGCTGTAAAACCCGTTGCGTCTGGCTCCGGTATGGACATTCAGGATCTGAATAGGATCTGACCAGCAATAGGATATAGGATCTGACATACCGGTTTGCCGGAGCGGGCGTGGTGGAATTGGTAGACACGCGAGATTTAGGTTCTCGTGCCGCAAGGTGTGGGGGTTCGAGTCCCTTCGCCCGCACCACTGGGCCCGCACCACTGGCTATACCATTGGCCGCACTACTGACCGCACCATTGGCCGCACCATTGACTGTAACATTGGCCGTACCACTGAATGATCGTCCGGTTTACTGAATGATCGTCTGGTTTATTGATCCTGGTTAGGCTGAGACCCAGGGCCGCCGGCGATCACGCATTAATCTACTGTTTTGCCAATCTGGACGGCTGGCCCGACATTTGAGCTCTGGACGTCCAATAGGAATTGTCGATCTGGCCGGCCAGCGGCCGTAAAGCCCGGATCACAGTGACCCCCGGCGGGTGCAATCCCCAATTGCTGCAAACCATGGAATTTAAGAGACTATGATGCAGATTACCGAAACTACCAACGAAGGTCTGAAGCGCGAATTGCAGGTGGTCGTCGACAAACAGCAACTGGGCAGCCAGTTCAACGCCCGCCTTGAAGAGATCAAGCAGCAGGTGCAGATCAAGGGATTTCGCAAGGGCAAGGTGCCGGTTTCGCATCTGAAAAAGCTCTATGGCCAGTCGCTGATGGCCGAAGTGCTGCAAAAGGCCGTCGAGGAGACCAGTGCCAAGGCCATTACCGACCGCAAAGAGCGCCCGGCCAGGACCCCAAAAATTGAACTGCCGGAAGACGAAAAACAGATCGCAGCGATCATGTCGGGCGAAGCCGATCTGGCCTATACCATGTCCTTTGAGGTGATCCCGGAGATCGCCATCATGGATTTCTCCGAATTGACGCTTGAGCGGCTGGTGGTTGATGTCGATGATGAGGCCCTTGACAAGGCGCTTGATAAGCTGGCCGACCGGGCGAAAACCTATGAGGCAGATGAAACGCGCGCCGCCGAAGCCGGTGATCGCCTGAAGATTGATTTTACCGGCAAGGTCGACGGCGAGCCGTTCGAGGGCGGCAGCGGCGAGGCCATGCATCTGGTTATCGGCGAAGGCAATTTCATTCCCGGTTTTGAAGACGCACTGGTTGGCGCCAAGGCTGGCGAGGAGCGGCTGGTCAAGGTGATCTTCCCGGACGACTATCACGCCAAGGAGCTGGCCGGCAAGCCGGCGGAATTCGATACCAAGGTTGTGGAAGTCGCCAAACCGGTCAAGCCGGAGCTCAATGATGAACTGGCAAAGTCGCTTGGCGCCGAAAATCTCGGCAAACTGCGTGAGATGGTCAAGGCCCAGATTTCAGATGAATATGCCCAGGTGTCGCGCAACAAGCTGAAACGCGATCTGCTGGATGAGTTGGAAAAGGCGCATGGATTTGAACTGCCGCCGACACTGGTCGAGTCGGAATTTGAGGCAATCTGGAAGCAGGTTTGCGAGGGGTTGGAAAAGGCCGATAAGACCTTCGAGGATGAAGGCAAGACCGCAGACTCCGCCCGCGAAGAATATCACAAGATTGCCGAACGGCGTGTGCGTCTCGGGCTGGTGATCGGCGAAATTGGCGACAAGCACGACATTCAGACCACCAAGGAGGAGTTGCAGCGAGCGGTGCTCGATCAATCGCGGCGCTATCCGGGGCAGGAGAAGTTTGTTTTCGAATATTATGAAAAGAACCCCGCCGCACTGGCCGAACTGCGCGCGCCGATCTATGAGGACAAGGTGGTTGACCTGGTGCTTGAACTGGCCAATGTGGAGGAAAAGAAGGTTTCCATCGAGGACCTGCTCAAGACCATGGATGAGGATGATGAAGGTGATGAGGGCAAGAGCAAGAGTGAGGACGATGGTGGGGGCAGGGCAGCCTCTTAGCCCCCGTGCAGAAATAACCGCAACACCAGAGTCCGAACAACGCCCGATTTCATTACAATAGCTGACGGCGACTTTTAGTCACTTGATTTCTGCACGGGATCCTTAGCGGTGGGTCTTGATGGCGCCACGCTATTGCGATCAACGGGAATCGGGCTAGGTGGGGTCAGTGGTCAGTGGTCAGGAGGCGGGCCGGTCCCACTGCAAGGCACAGCCTCGGACGCCGGCTATCAGGACAGCCCGCTAAGGCCGTTTGGCGATCAATTTGGAGAAAGACAGGGCATGCGCGATCCGATCGAAATCTACAACAGCTTCTGGCCAACCGTGGTCGAACAATCCAATCGTGGCGAGCGTCTTTACGATCTGCCGTCGAGACTGCTGAAAGAGCGGATTATTTTCGTTACCGGCGCCATCGAGGATCAGATGTCAGCGTCCATATGCATGCAGCTTTTGTTCCTGGAATCAGACAATCCCAAGAAAGACATCTCCATGTATATCAACTCGCCCGGCGGCGTGGTGACATCGGGTATGGCGATCTATGACACCATGCGCTTTATCCGGCCGAAGATTTCGACGCTTTGCATCAGTCAGGCGGCTTCGATGGGCTCGCTGCTGCTCTGCGCCGGCGACAAGGATTTGCGCTTTGCCCTGCCCAACGCGCGTATCATGGTGCATCAGCCCTCGGGTGGTTTTTCCGGTCAGGCCAGCGATATTGAACGTCACGCCAAGGATATTCTCAAAATGAAACGCCGGCTCAATGAAATCTATGAGCGGCACACCGGTCAGGATTATGACACCATTGAGAAGACGCTTGACCGCGATCACTTCATGGCCGCCGACGAAGCCATGCAATTCGGCCTGATCGACAAGGTGCTGGATCAGCGCGATGCTGCCGATGGCGATGAGAAAAAATCAGATAGTTGATCTTTTGTTTGCACCAGGGCTGCAAATCAGTTGGAATGCAGTAAGGAGCATATAACGCGGCGCCATCAGCTCGAAATGCTGACAGACTTGGCCTGGAAGTAGCGGCATAATAACCTGGAACTTGGCCGGGAAGCCGCAAATCGGTCGATTTTGCCGCCTATGTGCTCTTTATGTGTTGATGCTTGCCGATGCACGAGGGATGCAACGAGGGTTGCTTGCTTGAAAATTGCATTTAACTTTATGATAGAGTTTTGTGCCGTTTATGATACAGTGTTGTTTTTTCGACGCATGGTGTCCAGTGCCGTGTCACACAATGTTAATCCATTCTTGATCCTGGCAATGCTAACATGGTCTGATTGATGGAGTGGGTGGTGTCCTCGCCGCAGTGTTGAGGCGGCATTGCTATGCAGTAATGTCGTGCTTGTTGCTCGTTGCAATGCGATGAGGGGGCGATGAGGGGCGAACCGCGATAGACTGGCAGTCGCTGGCAGTCGTTTGCCAGATGATGCACTTTCCATGGATAGGATGAGATTTCAGATAATGCCGCAGGAAAAGAATACTCTTTACTGTTCCTTTTGTGGGAAGAGTCAGCATGAAGTCCGCAAGCTGATCGCCGGGCCAACCGTCTTTATTTGCGATGAATGCGTCGAGCTTTGCATGGACATCATCCGCGAGGAGAACAAGAATACCCTGGTCAAGTCCAGTGACGGGGTTCCGACGCCGTCTGAGATTTCCGATGTGCTGAATTCCTATGTTATTGGCCAGGCTCATGCCAAGCGCGTGCTGTCGGTGGCGGTGCATAATCACTACAAGCGGCTCAATCATGCCTCGAAAAGCAACGATGTCGAGTTGGCAAAATCCAATATTCTGCTGGTCGGCCCGACTGGCTGCGGCAAGACGCTGCTCGCCCAGACACTGGCGCACATTCTCGATGTGCCCTTCACCATGGCCGATGCGACGACTCTGACAGAGGCCGGTTATGTCGGCGAGGATGTCGAGAACATCATTCTTAAATTGCTGCAGTCGGCTGACTACAACGTCGAGCGGGCGCAGCGCGGCATCGTCTATATCGATGAAGTCGATAAGATTTCGCGCAAATCCGATAACCCGTCAATTACCCGCGATGTTTCCGGCGAGGGCGTCCAGCAAGCGCTTTTGAAGATCATGGAGGGGACCGTTGCTTCAGTGCCGCCGCAAGGTGGCCGCAAGCACCCGCAACAGGAATTTCTGCAGGTCGATACGACCAACATCCTGTTTATCTGAGGTGGTGCATTTGCCGGCCTGGAAAAGATCATTTCGGGGCGTGGCAAGGGAAGCTCGATCGGCTTCGGTGCCACTGTTATCATGCCTGATGAGCGGCGCACCGGCGAGGTTCTGCGCGGCGTCGAGCCAGAGGATATGGTGAAATTCGGTCTCATTCCGGAGTTTATCGGACGTCTGCCGGTCATCGCCACCCTGGAAGATCTTGACGAGGATGCGCTGGTGACGATCCTTTCGGAGCCGAAAAACGCATTGGTCAAGCAGTATCAGCGATTGTTCGAGATGGAAGACGTCAAGCTGACCATCAGCTCCGATGCGCTGCGCTCCATTGCGCGCAAGGCCATCGAGCGCAAAACAGGCGCCCGCGGGCTTCGCTCCATTATGGAAGCAATCCTTCTCGACAGCATGTATGAACTGCCGGGCCTTAAGGGTGTCGAGGAAGTGGTGATTGGACCTGAAGTCGTGGATGGCGGGGCGCGGCCGCTGCGCACCTATTCCGATCGCGCTGAAGAGAAAGATGCCACCAGCGCCTGATTCGTTTATTGATTGGCAGTTTGGGCTCGGTTTGCTGCTCTCGTTTGGGATTCATTTTCCTGGAGCCGGCAGAGCACCCCGATCCGTCGGGAGAGCGATCCGTCGTCACGGGAATCTGCTGCCGGGCGGCTTAAGCGATTGCCCTGCCTGAGAGAATTTTGTTTGGCGCGTTCTTTGCGGACCTTTTGCCGGCTGTCGCATTTGTCCGACCGTCCTTCGTCGAGGCAAACCCCGGAGCCATGCCAACCCCCGGAGCCATGCCAAGTTGTGGATTATGCAGTTTCTTGGTGAGTGCGGCGGCTTGGGGCTTGATCCTTCTGAACGAACATCCATTTATTGACTCTCGGCCATGCCCGGAACGATTTCAGCTTATCCAGCCAAACCATGGGTATCCAGACCATGGCTACCCAAGTCACAAGTATCAATGTCTGGGAAATGCCAGCCAAATGCTGCGGCGCGGACACAATGTAGAAGAAGGTCAACGCCACTGTTGATCGAGAAAAACAGGCGGCATCTCGGGTGAAAGAGATGTTCGTGTTCAGCAATGACGATCCATGTTATTATCGTGCAGTGATTTCAATGCTGTAAATGGATCTTGCAAGTTGCGCTCGGAACTATGGGGCCTTTTCGACAGCGCTGCGACAAGATGGTTCGGTGAAGACAAGCCGAGGCGACAAGACATGGTCACAGATGAGGGATAGTCTGAGCTGGCCCGGGTTTGGCCATGACGAGCGGGCGGGGCGCTCGAAAAGCGGCATGGACGGCGGCCAACGGCAACAATAATAGGCGACAGGTATCAAAAATGACCGATGACAAACAGAAACAAGAGCAAACCGCTGGTGAAGATCTTTATCCCGTGCTTCCGCTGCGCGACATCGTTGTCTTCCCTTACATGATCGTGCCGCTGTTCGTCGGCCGTGACAAATCGATAAATGCGCTTGAAGAAGTCATGCGTAGCGACAAGCAAATCCTGCTGGCGGCGCAGAAGAATGCCAAGGATGACGATCCCGACGCCGATAGCATTTACGAGATCGGCACGCTGGCCTCTGTGCTGCAGCTTCTGAAATTGCCGGACGGTACCGTCAAGGTGCTGGTGGAAGGTACAGCGCGCGCGCGCATCAAGCGTTACACCGGCAATCCGGATTATTTTGAGGCCGCTGTCGCGCCGGTCAGGGAAGACAATGGCGGCAAGGATGAGATCGAGGCGATGGCCCGTTCCGCCGTCTCCCAGTTTGAATCCTATGTCAAGTTGAACAAGAAGATCTCGCCCGAAGTGTTGGGCACGGTTTCCCAGATCGAGGACTATTCGAAACTCGCCGACACCATCGCATCACATCTGGCGATCAAGATTTCGGACAAGCAGGACGTCCTGGAAATCGCCACGGTGTCTGATCGGCTGGAGCGGGTCTACACGCTGATGGAGAGTGAAATCTCGGTGCTGCAGGTGGAGAAAAAGATCCGCTCGCGCGTCAAACGGCAGATGGAGAAGACGCCGCGTGAGTATTATCTGAATGAGCAGATGAAGGCCATCCAGAAGGAACTTGGCGATACCGACGACCGTGACGACATTGCCGAACTCGAAGACAAGATCGAGGCCACCAAGCTGTCGAAAGAGGCGCGCGAGAAGGCCGTTGCCGAGTTGAAAAAGCTCAAGCAGATGAGCCCGATGTCGGCCGAGGCAACGGTCGTTCGCAACTATCTCGACTGGCTGCTGTCGATTCCCTGGGGCGTCAAGGGCAAGATCAAGAAGGACATCGACGAGGCGCAGAAGGTGCTCGACAAGGAACACTACGGTCTGGAGAAGGTCAAGGAGCGCATCCTCGAATATCTTGCCGTGCAGAACCGCACCAACAAGCTCAAGGGCCCGATCCTTTGCCTTGTTGGCCCGCCAGGTGTCGGCAAGACGTCGCTGGGCAAGTCGATCGCCAATGCCACCGGGCGCGAATTCGTGCGTATGAGTCTTGGCGGTGTTCGCGATGAAGCGGAGATCCGCGGGCACAGGCGCACCTATATCGGCTCGATGCCGGGCAAGGTCATCCAGTCGATGAAAAAATCCAAGCGCATCAATCCGCTGTTCCTGCTCGACGAGATCGACAAAATGGGCTCGGATTTCCGCGGCGATCCATCTTCTGCATTGCTCGAAGTGCTTGATCCGGAGCAGAACAACACTTTCGCCGACCATTATCTGGAAGTGGATTACGATCTTTCCCATGTGATGTTCGTAACGACAGCCAACACGCTCAATATTCCCAGTCCGCTAATGGATCGCATGGAGATCATCAGGCTTGCCGGCTATACCGAAAACGAGAAAGTCGAGATCGCCAAGCGCCATCTTATTGATGATCTCAAGAAGAACCACGGCCTGGAACCTGATGAGTGGAGCATCGACGATGATGCCTTGCGCGAAGTGATCCGGCGCTATACGCGCGAAGCCGGCGTTCGCTCGCTTGAACGCGAAATCGCCAAGCTTGCCCGTAAGGCCGTGCGCGAAATTCTGACCTCCGATGTGACAACCATCCATGTGACCAAGGATCGGTTGGAGCATTATCTCGGGCCGCCGAAATATCGCTACGGCGAAGTGGAGGCCGAAGATCAGGTCGGCATGGTCACCGGCCTTGCCTGGACCGAGGTTGGCGGCGAGTTGCTGACCATCGAAAGCGTCATGATGCCGGGCAAGGGTAAATTCACCGTCACCGGCAATCTTCGTGACGTGATGAAGGAATCCATCCAGGCGGCAACTGCCTATGTGCGCTCGCGTTCCGTGGACTTTGGTATCCGCTCTTTGATGTTCGAAAAGAAGGATATCCACGTCCATGTCCCCGAGGGCGCGACACCCAAGGACGGGCCGTCGGCGGGCGTCGCCATGGTCACGTCAATCGTATCGGTTCTCACCGGTATTCCCGTGCGCAAGGATGTCGCCATGACCGGCGAAATTACCCTGCGCGGCCGGGTGCTGCCGATTGGCGGTTTGAAGGAGAAGCTGCTGGCGGCATTGCGGGCAGGCATCAAGACCGTGGTTATCCCGGAAGAGAACGTCAAGGATCTCGTCGAGATGCCGGAAGAGATCATAAAGGCCATAGACATTGTTCCGGCAGCACGC
>Ga0114931_10011243_pt1 | contig 10596 bp, 11 predicted proteins | sample 2SBtaG_FD_89579 | JGI IMG/M metagenome (GOLD analysis project Ga0114931, IMG submission 89579) | Deep subsurface microbial communities from Kolumbo volcano to uncover new lineages of life (NeLLi) - 2SBTROV14_V59a metaG | ecosystem: Environmental > Aquatic > Marine > Volcanic | place: Kolumbo...
GGGCTGAGTCGTGATCGACCTCTACTACTGGCCGACCCCCAACGGCTGGAAGATCTCGATCTGCCTCGAGGAGATGGGGCTCGGTTACCGGGTCGTCCCGGTGGACATCGGCCGGGGCGAGCAGTTCGCGCCCGACTTCCTGGCGATCTCGCCCAACAACCGGATGCCGGCCATCGTCGATCACGCGCCGACGGACGGCGGGGCGCCCATCGCCGTCTTCGAGACGGGCGCGATCCTGCTCTATCTCGCCGAGAAGACCGGCCGGTTCCTGCCGCGGGACCCGCGCGGCAAGAGCGAGGTCACTGCGTGGCTGATGTGGCAGATGGGCGGCCTCGGCCCGATGCTGGGGCAGTACGGCCACTTCAAGCTCTACGCCCCGGAGCCCGTCCCCTACGCGCTCGAGCGCTACGGCGCCGAAGCCCATCGGCTCTACGGCGTGCTGAACGACCGGCTCGCGGGCCGCGAGTACATCTGCGACGACTACACGATCGCGGACATGGCGTGCTGGCCCTGGGTCGTCACGAACAAGGGCCAGGGCTTCGACCTGGCCGGCGACTACCCGCACGTGCGCGCCTGGTACGACCGCTGCAAGACGCGTCCGGGGTTGCGGCGCGGCTACGACGTCGGCCGGGAGGTGCGAACGATCGGCACCGGCAAGCCCGACCCGAAGACGCGCGACGTCCTCTTCAGCGCGAGGCGTTCCCTCGACGACTAGCAACGGGCCCGGTCGGATCAGATGTCGCGCACGACCTCGATGAAGTCGGCGAGCGCATCGATGTGCTGTTGCGGGGAAGTGAAGCCGGCCGGCTTCTCGCCGGTGAGATGCACGCCGGTATCCATCGCGCGCATGGAGAAGTGCGTGGCGCCCAGCGCCTTCCAGGACGATGCCTCCCGGCGCCACGCGTCGGGTCCCTCGGTGTAGTGCAGGATCGCCTCGACCCCGATCTCGGCGCGGTCCCGCCCGTTCGCCCGGGCTTCGGACCAGAGCATCTCGCACAGTCCCCGCATCGCGTCGTTCGAGGCGCCGAAGAGGAAGCCGTCGCCGATGCGCGCGGCCCGGCGGATGGCGGCGGGCGAGAAGCCGCCGAACCAGACCGGAATCTCCTTCGGCGGCGCCGGGAGCAGGCCGGCGCGCTCGAAGTGGTGGAACGCGCCGTCGAAACTCGTCGTCCCTCCCGCCCACAGCGCGCGCAGCACGGCGACCTGTTCCTCCATCCGCTTGCCGCGCCCCGCGTAGGGGACGCCGAGGGCCTCGTACTCGACCCAGTTCCAGCCAGTTCCGACACCGAGCCGGAATCGCCCCTGGGAGAGCCACTGCAACTCGGCCGCCTGCTTGGCCACCAGGGCGGCCTGCCGCTGCGGCAGGATGATGACCCCGGTCGCGAGTTCCAGCGTGCGCGTGAGCGCGGCCAGGTAGCCATGGAGCACGAAGGGCTCGTGGAAGGGATCGTTCTCGTCGTACGGGCCCGTGAGCGCCGGCTCGCGGTCCGCGTGCTGGGCACCGAGCACGTGGTCGTACACGACGAGGTGCGCATAGCCGAGCTCTTCGGCCGCCTGGGCGAAGTCGCGGACGGCCGCGGGGTCGTCTCCGATCTCGCAGGTGGGGAAGACGGCACCGATCTTCATGGGGTTCCTCCGGTCCGGTCGGGACGGGCTCCGCCTTGCGAGGCCGCCGCGTCGAAGGCCCCGGCGATCGCGGCGTGGCGACCCTCGACCGCGGCCTTCATCTCCGGGTGCGTGATCAGGTGGAGACGCCCCGCGCGGACGCCGCTCAGCACGACCCGGGCCACCTCCTCGGGCGTCTGCGCACCGGGAACGGCTTCCGGGTTCGCGTCTGTGGCGAGCGACGACGGAGCCGCCTCTGCGAACTCCCCCGGGCGGACGCGTTCGCTCTCGTGGATGCGCGTCACCACCGCGCCGGGGCAGAGCACGGACACGCCGATGGGGGTGCCCTCGAGTTCCTGCGACAGGATCTCGCTCACCGCGACGACGGCGAACTTGGTCGCGCTGTAGGCGCCGAGTCCCAGCGCCGCGAACGCCTGGAGCCCCGCCATCGAGGCCGTGTTCACGACGTGCGCCTCCCCGCCCTGTGCCTGCATCCGGGGGACGAAGACGCCGATCCCGTGCACGACCCCCATCAGGTTCACGTCGAGCAGCCAGCGCCAGTCGGCCTCCTCGAGTTCGAGCAGCGGCTTGTTGACCATCACCCCGGCGTTGTTGCACAGCAGGTGGCAGCCGCCGTACGCGTCCCACGCCCGGTCGGCCAGGGTCTCCAGCGCGGCCCGGTCGCGGACGTCCGTCGGTTGCGAGATCGCGGTGCCCCCGGCGGCCTCGATCCGCCCGACGAGTGCCGCCAGTCCTGCGGCATCCACGTCCGCCGCGACGACGCGCATGCCCTCCGCCGCGCAGGCCTCGGCCAACGCCGCGCCGATCCCGCTTCCGGCGCCGGTGATGACGGCGACCTTGCGGGCGAGTTCCTTCATTCGCGGTCGATCTCCTGGTGCCCGGGGTGCGGCGCGGGGCCCACGTGTGGGATTCTTGGGCGGCTCACACTCCGCGTCAACCAGGGAGCAGACGATGGACAGGCTGAAGGGACGATCGGCGTTGATCACGGGTGCGGGATCGGGCATCGGAAGGGGCGTCGCCCGCCGCTTCGCGCGGGAAGGCGCCCGCGTGATGATCGCCGAATGGAACGACGATGCGGGGCGCGCCGCGGCCGAGGAAGTCCGCGAACTGGGTGTGGAAGCCGACTTCGTCCACTGCGACGTCGGCGACCGGACCGACATCGAAGGCGCCGTCCGGGCGACCATCGACCGGTTCGGCGTCGTCGACGTCCTGGTGAACAACGCCTGGAGCGGGGCGCCGATGGCGCGCTTCGAATGGCGGACGACGGAGGAGATGGAGGCCGCGTTCCGCGTTGGAACGCTGGGCGTCTTCTGGGCGATGCAGGCGTGCTTCCCGGGCATGAAGGACCAGCGTTGGGGCCGGATCATCAACCTGTGTTCCCTCAACGGCGTCAACGCACACATGTACACCGTCCACTACAACATGGCGAAGGAGGCGGTGCGCGCACTCTCGCGGACGGCGGCCCGGGAGTGGGCCCGGCACGGTGTGCTGGTGAACATCCTCTGCCCCGCCGCGATGACCGAAGCCTCGAAGGCCGTCTTCGAGAAGCAGCCCGAGATGCTCGAGGCCGTCGAGGCCACCCACCCGATGGGTCGCCTGGGCGATCCGGAGGAGGACATCGGCAGCGCCGCGCTGTTCTTGGCCAGCGAGGACTGCCGCTACGTCACCGGCAACACCCTCTTCGTCGACGGCGGCTCCCACATCAACGGCGCGGCCTGGGCGCCGGAGATGCCGGAAGAGAAGCCAGGACGCTAGTCGTGGCCGGCCGGCGATGGATCCGCCTCGGAGAGTACGGCATCCGGGGCGACGGACTCCGGTCCGATGAAGGCGGCGATCGCGTCCGCCACGGCGCCCGCATGGGTCACCGGCAGCATGTGGCTTGCGCCGGAGAACTCGACCAGCGTCGCGTCCGGAATGCGCGACACCAGGTATCGCGAGATTCCGATCGGCGCGAGCCGGTCGTCGTCGCCGTGCAGGAGCAGCGTCGGCACCGCGCTCTGCGCGTAGATGTCCTCGTCTCCGCCGTCGAGGCCGAACATCTCGCCGCGATAGGTCACCAGCGTGTCCCAGCGTTCGAAGTTCTTCACGACGCCGGGAATCCACCAGTCCGGCATCGGTTGACCGCTATACGCCTGCTCGGACAGCACCGCGATCAATCCCCGCCCGAGCGGGGGGACGGCGGTCCGCCAGCGCAGGACCGGATCGGAATAGAGGAACCGCATCAGGCCGTCTGCTTCGGGCGGAAGGGCATCGTCGCTGTCGGGTCCCCCCGTCCCGATGAGGACGACCCGCGCGAGTTCGGGCGGGCGCTCGGCCGCGACCAGGCTCGCCGTCGCTCCCCCGTACGACCACCCGACCAGGGTCACCGCCTCGAGCTCCATCGCACGGATCACGCCGACGACGTCGGACGCATTCCGCTGCAGGCTGAAGTCCCCGTCCGGGTTCACATCGGAGCGGCCGTAGCCGGAGCGATCCATCGCGATGACACGGAAGCCACGATCCGCGAGTTCGGGAACCAGGCCGCGCCAGTCGTAGCCGCTCCCGGGCAGCCCGTGCACCAGCAGGAGCGGACGGCCTTCCCCTTCCTCGATCACGTTGATCCCGACGCCGCTCGGCAGCACGACACGCCTTCCCGCCGGCGGCAGGTCTGCGACCGGGGACACCGGGAAGACCACGAACCAGAGCGGAGGCAACGCCACCAGCGCGACCGACACGACGATGATTCCGACGAACAGCCTCTTGATCACGGGATCCACCCCCTCGGATTCTCGGCGACCTCGCGCTCGAACGCGGTCATGTCCTGCAGCAGCCGACCCAGCGTCGCCGGCCGCGTCTTCGACACGTCGTAGGATTCGTCGGGGTCTCGCGCGAGGTCGAAGAGCCAGGGCCCCTTCGGCGCTGCGAGGCCCAGGAGACCGACCACCCCGCCGACCACGCCGTGGCGGCGGTGCGCCTTCCAGGGCCCCAGCCGCACGCCCAGCAGCGAGCTCCCGGCCCAGTAGTAGACGGGCCGATCCTCGGGCGTCCGCGCGCCGTCGAAGAGCGTGGCACGCACGTCGAGGCCGTCGATCACCCGGTCGGCCGGGAGCGGAACACCGGCCAGCGAGAGAAGGGTCGGAAAGACGTCCAGCGTCGTCAGGACCGCGTCGCTGCGGACGCGGGGAGAGATGTGGCCGGGCCAGTTCGCGATGAAGGGAACCCGCGGCCCGCCCTCGAAGACCGAGTTCTTGCGACCCCGGACGCTGCCGGCACTGCCCTGGTACCACGGACCGTTGTCGCTCGTCACGATCACGAGCGTATCGTCCGCGACGCCGAACCTGCGCAGCGCCTCCATCACGTCTCCGACGCTGCGATCGAGGTCGGCGATCACGTCGCCATAGAGACCCGCTCGGCTCTTGCCGTCCTGCGCCGCGGACGCGTGCAGCGGAATGTGCGGGAAGGAGTGCGCGAAGTACAGGAAGAAGGGCCCGTCCGCGTGCTCCCCGATCCACTGCACTGCATCGCGCGTGTAGCGGGCGGTGAGCGTCGTCTGGTCGGCCGGCGCCGTCTCGACGATCTCGCCGTCGCGGTAGACCGGGAGTGGCGTCATGTCGTTCGAATACAGGACAACGAGGGTATGCTCGAAACCGAGATCGTTCGGAAGCGACGGGTGGTGGTCCCCGAGATGCCACTTGCCGACCATGGCCGTCCGGTACCCGGCGAGACGCAGCGCCTCGGGGAGCAGGATCTCGTCCGCGGGCAGGCGGACGGGCATGCCCGCGATCCGCTGGGCCGCGTCGATCGGGTGCCCGGTCGGAAAGACGACGTGCGTCAGCGTCGTGCGCACCGGCCAGCGTCCAGTCAGCAGACCGGCGCGGGAGGGCGTGCAGAACGACGCCGCCGCGTAGAAGTCGTCGACGGCGAGTCCCTCGTCCGCCAGGCGGTCGATCTCGGGCGTCTCCACGGCCGTGCTGCCGAACGCGCCGATGTCGCCGTAGCCGAGATCGTCGAAGAAGATCACCACGAAGTTGGGCCGCGGCGCGGCGGCGTCGACGCCGGCCGACATCCGTCCGAGCGTGACGAGCTTTCGCTCGAGGTCGGCCCGGTCTTCGGTCTGTGCGTACGTCAGCCAGCGTACGCCCGCGAAGAGGGTCGCGACCGCGACCACGGCCAGCAGCGAGAGCACCCCATAGCCGAGCCAACGCGCGATTCCCTGGAACACGATCCCTCCCGAAGCGGGCCGATTATACTCCGGGCCCATCCCCGGAGGCGGAATGAAACTCGGACTCGCGCTGCAATGGGCCAACCCCACGGTCCAGATCCCGATCGATCTCGTGAAGCGGGCCGAATCGCTCGGGTTCGACTCCGTCTGGACGGCCGAGATCTACGGCCAGGATGCGATCACGCCGCTGGCCTGGATCGCCGCGCAGACGGAGCGGATCCGACTCGGGACCGCGGTGATCCAATCGGCCGCACGCACGCCGGCAGCCACCGCACTCGCGATGTCGACGGTGGACCAGCTGGCCGGCGGCGGCCGGGTGATCATCGGCATCGGCCTCTCCGGTCCCCAGATCGTCGAGGGCTGGTACGGGATGCCGTGGGGGAGCCCCAACAAGCGGTTGCGCGACTACGTCGAGATCATGCGCAAGGTGCTGAAGCGGGAAGGTCCGGTGACGCACGACGGTCCCGAGATCCAGCTCCCGTACCGCGGGCCGGGCTCCAGCGGGCTGGGCAAGGCGCTGAAGAGCGTGCTGCACACGGACCCGGACACGCCGATCTACATCGGTTCGGGGGCGCCGGCCAACATCGGGCTGACGGGCGAACTCGCGGACGGCTGGCTGCCGATGGGATACAACCCGGAGACGAAGGACACCTTCCTTCCGTGGCTCGAGGCCGGCCTGGCGCGCGGCGGGCGCACGATCGACGACATCGCGATCCAGGGCGGCGGGACGGTCACGATCACGGACGACGTGAAGGCGGCGCTCGACGCGCAGAAGCCCTTCATCGGCTACTACGTGGGCGGCATGGGCGCCCGGGACAAGAACTTCCACAAGGAGATGATGATCCGCCGCGGCTTTCCGGAAGCGGCCGAGCGCATCCAGGAACTCTTCCTGGCCGGACACCGGGACGAGGCCTTCGCCGCGGTGCCGGACGAGTACGTCGACCAGGGTGCGCTGCTCGGCCCGAAGCCGCGGATCCGCGAGCGCTTCCGCGAGTGGCAGGACCTGCCGGGCGTCGACGGCTACACGCTCCACGGCGCGACACCCGAGGTGATGGAATTCATGGCGGGCCTGGCCGGCACGAGGAGCTGAGATGGAGACGGTGGAAGCGGTGCTCTTCGACTTCGGCGGCGTCTTCACGCCGTCGCCCTTCGAGGCGGTCGAGGCGCTCGGCGCCGAGGTCGGGGCGGCACCGGGGCAGCTCCAGGCCATCGTCTTCGGCCCGTACCACGAAGACACGGACCACCCGTGGCACCGCCTCGAGCGCGGCGAACTCTCGCTCGCCCACGCGCGCGAACAGATCATGGCGCTCGGAGAGGCGGCGGGGATCGCGGTGGACCCCTTCCGGGTCTTCGCGCGCATGGCGGGGGAGCACGGCGCCCGGGACGACCTGGTCTCCCGCACGCGCGCGTTGCGTCGCGCCGGACTCCGCACCGGGCTCGTCACGAACAATGCGCGCGAGTTCCGCGACGGCTGGCGGAAGCTGGTGCCGGCCGACGAACTCTTCGACGTGATCGTGGACTCGTCCGAGGAGGGGGTGCGCAAGCCCGACCCGCAGATCTTCCACCGGACCCTGGCGCGGCTGGGCGGCGTCGCGCCGGAGCGCGCGCTCTTCCTCGACGACGCGGCCAGCAACATCACCGCCGCCGCGCGGCTCGGCATCCGGGGCGTGCTCGTCTCGCGCGATCTCGGCCCGACATTGGCGGCGCTCGACGCGGTGCTCGCGGCACGGCGCTAGCCTCGATCCGGCACCGCCGGTCGACCTCGCGGGGGGAGGCGGCGAGGGGGGGGCGCTTGGCCCATCGGGAATGCCGGATCGAGGCTAGCTGCCCCCGCCCGCGGCGTGGCAGCCGGCCACACGCCCGAAGAAGGTGGCATCCCCGAGCGAGAGACCGCTCGAGTAGTCGCCGGCGCAGACACCGGCGGTCGAGCGCCCGGCCCCGTAGAGCCCCGGGATCACGTCGCCGGACGGGCCGAGCACCCGGGCCTCCGCGTCCGTGACCAGGCCGCCGAGGGTGAAGGCGGCGTAGAGACAGTTCTCAGTGGTGCAGTCGATCGCGCCGAAGGGCGGCTTCACGAGCGGTTGCAGGTACTCGCGCCGCTTTCCGAAGACGGGATCCTGGCCGTGCTCGGCGTGCCGGTTGTAGACCGAGAGCGTCGCGTCGAGGCTGCCGGGCGGAAGCTGGAGTTCCGTCTCCAACTCGGCCAGCGTCTCGCCGACCGCGGCGATCTCCTTGCAGTAGTCGGGCTCCTCGAAGATCGCGTCGTCCACGATCAGGAAGGCGCGGCCATCTTCGTGGAAGAGCGCGCGCTCTCCGAGGCGACCGTAGTAGGTGTCCTCGTTGATGAAGCGCTGCCCGCGCGCGTTGACCATCACACCGCGCTTCAGTCCCCAGGGCTGCGTGACCGGAAGCGAGATCGACGCCTTCTCCATGTGGAGCGTGGCGGCGCCCGCGGCCACTCCGAGCCGGATGCCGGAACCGTCGTCGCCGTCACCGGCGACGCGAAGCTGGCAGCGCAGGGCACGGGGCACGTACCGCCCGAGCATCTCGTCGTTCAGGACGAAGCCGCCCGTGGTGAGGACGACGCCGCCGCGGGCCCGCACCGTCCGGACCTCGCCGAAGTTCTCGGCCACCACGCCGACGACGGCGCCGTCGTCGTCGAGCACGAGGTCCGTCACGCAGTGATCGCCCAGCACCCGCGCTCCCGCTCGCTCGGTGGACGCGCAGAGGTGCTGCATCAGCAGCGGCCCGGTCTGGAACGTCTTCGCCGCGACGTGCCCGCGCGGTGCGGGTGCGGCGAGGTCGCAGAACGGGTGGGTCTGCTCGGCCCCCGAGTAGACGAGGCCGTCGTCGGTGGGCGGCTCCCCGCTGATCCCGGGGTAGTAGGTCTCCTTGTAGGGAACCCCCTGTGCCTTGACCCACTCGAAGTGCTCGACGCTGCCCTCGCAGTAGCGCCTGACCTTGGGTTCGTCGGGCACCTCGCCGACCGAGGCCATCAGATAGCGGTACATCGCGTCCGGCGTGTCCTCGAACCCGCACGCGGTCTGGAGCGAGGTCCCGCCGCCGAGGTAGAGCACGCCGCCCGACAGCGCCGAGGTCCCGCCGCCGCCGCTCGCGCGTTCGAGCACCGCGACGTCGGCGCCGGCTGCGCGCGCGTCGATCGCGGCTGCGGCGCCGGCCGCGCCGAGCCCGACCACGCAGACGTCGGTCTCGACGTCGAACCGGGCGATCTCCCGGTGCGAACGGATTCCTGCGCGCATCGGCCGCCTAGTATCCGGACTGGAACTTCAGGCGCTTGCCCGCGGCCCAGCTCGCATCCACCGGGGTGTCGGCGGCGGTTCCCGGCGCGCCGCCGGTGACGATCGCGACCCTGTCGTCGAGACGACCCATCCGCGCGCCTAGAAGAGGACCGTGTCGAGCGCGATGGCGCCCGGACCGGTCAACAGGAACATCAAGCAGATCACGGAGAGGTTGATCGTGTACTCGGCGCCGGGCGGGTCGTTCGTGATCAGGTAGCCGGCGCCCTGGTGACCCTTGAGGCCAGCCACGGCCATCGTCACGATGAGCAGCAGGCAGGCCGGCCGGGTCAGGAACCCCAGTGCCAGGCAGAGCCCCCCGGTGATCTCGGAGGCCATCGCCATGCGCGCGCTGATCGCCGGCATCGGCACGCCGAGTTCCTCGAGCCAGCCCTGGAAGCCGGCCATGGTCCCGCCACCGACGAGGCCGAGCTTCCCGAGCCCGTGCACGACGAAGCAGATGCCGATGAAGGCGCGCACGATGAAGAACGCGAGATCCGTGGCGCCCTCGGTGGTGCCGGTGAGCCATGTGCCGAAATCCATGGGGTCCTCCGCGTGGAAACGAGACGGGAAGTGTTACCAGATCCGGACGATCGGGGCGCGCCGCACCGCCGGCTCACCGCCCGTGGGCACGGGACGCGACGTTCGTAGCCGCCGCCCCGGCCGACGCCGCGCGATCGACCCAGATGGGGGAACTCCAGGCCCGCGGCTCGTAGGGCGCCAGGCAATCGTCCGCGGCCCCGTCCGGACCCGGACATGGCGAGACCTCCTCGCAGGCCCCGTCCTTCCCGCTGCAGCGCAGGTTGTCGGCATTGATCCCGGGCGTCGGCTCCTCGTACGCGCGCACGTAGTAGACGCTGTCGCGATCGCCCGCCGCGTACGCGGGGTCGGCGAAGGTCACCGCACACCCCTCGGGACCCGGATCACACGCGAAGACGCGCCACGGGTCGGCGATCAGCGGCGCGATCTCCTCGCCGGCTTCGACCTGGGGCGTGATCTTCACCACTTCGATCCGCGCGATCGCGCGGCGGCGATCGCCGGGGTGGTAGCACTCGCCCTTGCAGAGCCGCTCGATCTCGCCGGCCCCGAGAGCCGCCGTCGCGTCGTCGGGGCACCCCGGCTCCTGTTCGAAGGAACCGACCGCTCGCGCCTGGAAGATCGGCGACTCGTCCATCGCGACCTCGGACCCCATCGGCGCGACGTGCCCGCGTGAACCGGGCGGGTTCAGCAGGTCGAACCAGAGCAGGATGCGCGGCCCGGTCGTGCCGTACACCTCCCGGCGTTGCATTGCGTCCCAGATCGCGTCGCGGCCGCGCCCCTCGGCATGGACCGCGATCAGTCCGCCGGTGGTGAAGAAGCTCGCCTGGCGTTCGGTCTCGAACAGCGCGAATCCCGAGAGGTCGCTCTCGCTGCGGTCGAACGGGACCGAGTACGGTGTGGGTTCGGTCTTCGGCGCGAGCAACGACGCGGCGA
>Ga0114931_10011244_pt1 | contig 10595 bp, 9 predicted proteins | sample 2SBtaG_FD_89579 | JGI IMG/M metagenome (GOLD analysis project Ga0114931, IMG submission 89579) | Deep subsurface microbial communities from Kolumbo volcano to uncover new lineages of life (NeLLi) - 2SBTROV14_V59a metaG | ecosystem: Environmental > Aquatic > Marine > Volcanic | place: Kolumbo...
CATCAACGCCCCCGCGGGCGACCACCAACTGTGGCCCGCGCGTCCCCGACCGGCTGTCTGTCGCGTCGCCACCACGAGTGCGGGCGTTTGGAGCGCAGGATCGCCGCGGAGCTCCCGAGCCCGATCTTGCGTGGAAGGCAAACGCGCTTGAACTTCGGCTTGCCGAATAAACGTTTGGTCAAGCAGCTCAGCAACGCGAAAGGGAACGTCCATCAGGCAAACTCAACAGACGGCCCAGCGAGCCGCGATGGCGGTTAGGAAAAAGCGATCCCCCACTAGGGCGGCAAACGCGGCTGTTTTAATGCACGGAGGAATCGGAATGGGCATTGGCGGGCAGATCGGCCGATGCAACGGGCTGAGTCATCCGTTCAGGCGGTTCCTTTTCCACGGAAACTGGGCTCGCTGGCAACTCCAACGTAAAACGGCTCCCCGCGCCGGGTTGGCTCTCCACCAAAATCTCGCCACCATGCTCCTGCAAGATCTTGCGGCTGACCGGCAGTCCCAGCCCCGTGCCCCGACCGCCTTTGCGCGACACGAAAACATTGAAGATCGCCTCCAAGTCGTCGGGCGCGATCCCCGGTCCATTGTCCTGGACGAACAATCGCGCCAGCTTGCCGCGGGTGTCGTATTCCGTGCTCACGGTTACTTGTCCTTCTGGCACATCTTCGCAAGCGTCGATCGCATTGGTAACGACGTTCAGGATGGCTCGGTGCATCGCCTCGGGATCAAACATGAGCGTCGGCATCGCTTCGCTAGGACGCCAAACCAGCTGCACACCGCTTTGCTCGGCACGCGATTTCAGCAGCTCGACGACGTCGGCCGCCACCTCGTTCAAATTGGACGCTTGAGGCTCGGGCTCACGTTCCTTGCTGAAGGTCAGCATGTCCATCACGAGCGTCGAGATGCGCTCCTGATTCCGCTCGACGATGTTCCAACCCTTGCGGATCGTGTCCACGGCCTTGGCGGCGGCTTGATCGTCTGGCTCCGCGGCGTCTGCCGTTCGGTCGTGGTCGCCCAGTCCGAGCTCGATCAAATAGCTGCCGCCGCGGACGCCTTGCAGGATGTTTTTGATGTGGTGCGACAAGGAGGCAATCGTCTGTCCCACCGCGGCCAAGCGTTCGGCTTGGACCAGCGCTTTGTAATACGAGGTGTCTTCCACGGCCAATGCCGCCTGATGAGCAATGGCGATCATCAGCCGAAGATGCTCTTCGGTAAACTGGTTCGCTTTGCCTTGGTTGGCCAGCATCCGCTGAGGCGTGATCGAGGTGTCGATATAAATCACTCCCACGACGTCGTAACGGCCTTGCATCGGCACGCAAATCGCTTCGCGCACGCCCATTTTGACAATGCTCTGGGCGGGATCCCAACGCTCGTCGTCGCGGGCGTCGCTGGTCAGCACCCCTTCGTTGCGATCCACGACATAGTCCAGAATCGTTTTGCTGATCGTGATCTTTTCATCCGTCCGCAAGCCGCGCCGATGTCGACGCACTTTGGGAACCAATTTGCCCGTCTCGGCATCCTTCAGCATGATGCAGCCGCGATCCGCGTCGACCCAGTCGAAGATCATCTCCATGATGCGCGCAAGCAACTGGTCGATGTCCATCGTATGGCTGACCGCCAACGCCGTACGGTACATGATCTGCAGATTGCCGCGCGCCCGGGCCAGCCAAGGGCTCGACGAACTGTCGGCGTCGGGCATGAGCCATTCGCTGCCTTCGGCTTGGCTCAAGGCGGCAACGATCCGCGAATTATCGTGGGAGCCGGATCGCGGCACGATGTCGACCTTATCGGCCAGGTCTTCGTAGGCGTTCTCGACAAAGCCGGTGTACAGCAAGAGCGACTTGCCGAATTGCAACTGGTCGCCGCTGACCAGCTCGCGCTCGGTGGTCGGCTGGCCGTTGACGTACGTACCGTTGGAGCTCCCCAGATCGTGCAAGACATAGAGATCGCCGCGGCGCACCAGTTCCGCATGGGCGCGCGACACTTCCGTATCGTGTAGCCGAATGGAGTTGTTCTGCGTACGGCCCACGGTGTGGACTGACTCTTCCAGTTGGAAACGCGTCCCCTGGTCGCTTCCTTGAATGACAAATAGCGATGCCACGTGCCAGCTTTCTCCGGGAGATGAGGTGGGAAAGGGCCGTTGGTACGTCTGCACCAAGGCGCCGTCGCCTTTAGCATGGGGCCGCCGATTCAGTCGGCTTTGCCAGAACGCATTCCAACGCGCTTTCCCAGTAACTCCTCGATTCTACGGATCAGCGGGGCATAATGGTAGGGTTTCGAGACGAATTGTCCCGTCGGTAAAGGACTTAGAGGCCGCTTGGCCGTTCCGAGTACAACGATTGGGATGGCGCTGCGGGAGGCGGTTCGGCCCAAATCGACCGTGGCCTGGTTCGACGGACTGCGATCACTCTCCGCATCGAAAACAATCACGTCGGGCTGCTCGCGGCGGGCGATTTCGCTGGCCTGCCGAGCTTCGCCTGCCTCGAGCGTCTCGGCTCCCTGCCGCTCGAGCAGCATCCGCAGAACGTCGCGGGCTTCGTCTGACGCGTCGATAATCAAAACACGAGCTTTGCAGGACAACCGTCTACCTCCGTGATTGCTGGCTACATGCAAGCGGGAGACCAAGGGGGGATGCCGTGGAGGGGATGTAAAGCAGCGCCGGCTGGCATGGCTGCTGGGCGCGGGGCGGAGGATAGACACTGCTTTCTTCTCTGTCAAAGCCGAAACCTGGGCAGTTTTTTCAGCGCCAGCAGAGGCTGTTTGGGAGTCGGGAACGGCGTATCGCAGGGCGTGTGACTGGTTGACGACATGAACGCCGCATTGAAGAATCAGATAACTCCTTTTTGGGAAGATAGAACAACCAGCATGCTAGCCGCCGGCTGCCGCCTGCGGCTATTACGATTTTAGTGCTTGAGTGCCTGTCTCCTTTCACCGCTGCGACTAACAAGGAAATTTCCGTGACTTGGAATCGAAAACTCTCGACCGCTTGCTTCGCGTTGTTCGTCGCCGTGGCAGCAGTCCTAGCAACTCTTGACTCACGGGCTGCTCCGGCCAAGGAGCCGAGCGCCTCCGGCGAACTCTGGATGGCCCGCGCGGCCCAATTTTTGGCTTCCGACGAACTGGAAGGCCGCGGACTCAAAACCCAAGGGATTCATCGGGCCGCCAAATTCATTCACGACGAATTCCGTCGCGCGGGACTCGATCTTTCGATCGGCGGCAAGGATGGCTTCCAGCGTTTTCCCGTTGCCGTTTCTTCGCGGCTGGGCGAGGGGAACGCGATGGAATTGCTCTCTCCCAAGTCCAACCCTAGCCGGCAGCATCTCTCCGAGTTGGTGCTCGGTCGGGACTACACGCCTTTGGCGATCAGCGGCAGCGGCAAGGTGGATCTGCCGTTGGTCTTCGTCGGTTACGGCATCAGCGATGCCGAGCTAAATTACGATGACTATGCCGGAGTGGACGTCACGGGCAAGGCGGTCCTTGTGTTGCGTCACGAACCCCAACAGGCCAATCCCCATAGCTCGTTCAACGGGACGGAAAACTCGCCTCACGCTCCGCTGCTTGCCAAAGTGAGCAACGCCTACCAGCACGGCGCGGCGGCGGTCCTCTTTTGTACCGATCAGTTCGAGGTCAATCGACGGATCGCCGATGCCCAGAAACGCTTACGCGCGGCGATCGAACAGCGAGACGAATTCCGCCCAAAGACGCACCCCTCGTCGGCCAATGATTCCGACAAACCGTCGCCCCAGGACAAAGACGAGGCCTCTCGGCTAGAGAAGCAAGTCGCGCGCTGGAAAGAAAAGGCGCACAGTGAAAACGACGATTTGATGGCCTTTGACGCGGTTGACGATGTCTCGGCCGCACGTGAGATGCCCGTCTTGCATTGTCGCCGACGAGTCATCGACGCGCTGCTGCGGGCCGCGGCAAAACCTGATTTGGCCGCGCTCGAAACGGCGATCGACAAGGGGCCTCAACCCCAGAGTTTTGAGCTCGAGGGTTGTCGAATACGAGGTCGAGTGGCGATCCAGCGCGATATGGTGGATCTGGACAACATCCTCGGCGCGATTGCCGGCCAGGGCCCCCACGCCCAGCAAACCATCGTCGTCGGAGCGCACTACGATCATCTCGGCCGCGGCGAAGCAGGCTCCGCCGATCCGGGGAACCACGAGATTCATAACGGGGCGGACGACAACGCCTCGGGGACGGTGGTGCTGATCGACGTCGCTCGCCGCTTGGTGGAGAGAAATCAACCGTTGGATCGACAGGTGCTGTTTGTCGCTTTTTCGGGCGAAGAACGCGGCTTACTAGGCAGCGCCTACTTCGTACGAAATCCGCCGGTCCCCTTGAAAAGCATCGTGGCCATGGTCAACTTCGACATGGTGGGCCGTCTGCGAGACAATAAGCTGATCGTCAACGGCTTCGATACCGCAGCCCAGTTCGACGGCTGGTTGGACGAGGTCAACGAAAAATACGGCTTTGAATTGGTGAAACACTCGGGCGGTTTTGGCCCCAGCGATCAGGCGACTTTCTATGCCAAGCAAATACCCGTGTTGCATTTCTTCACCGGCGCGCATAGCGACTATCATCGTCCCACCGATGATTTTCAACTTCTCAATATCCAGGGCATGTCGAGAGTGAGCCAACTGGCCGCGGATTTGATTGTCAAGTTGGCCAACAGTGAGAGGCCGATCAAGTACCAACGCGTGGCTCAACCCCAACAAGAGGCTGCACGTCGCGATCCTCGACCGTATTTTGGAAGCATCCCGGACTTCGGTCAGACGGGAGCAGGCTACGCCATTTCAGGGGTCTCGCCCGGAAGCCCAGCCGACGACGCCGGTCTACGGGGCGGCGATCGCATTGTGCAATTAGGGCCCCATCGGATCGGCAATCTCGAGGATTTTGACAGCGCGCTGCGTAAATTTGAAGCGGGCGACCGCGTGCCTGTCGTGTTCATGCGCGGTGAGCAACGAATAGAATCGCAAGTGATCCTGGATCCGCCACGCTAGCAGAAGGGTGCGCGGGAGCCGGATTTTCGCCTCCATGCCGCCGAAAAAAGCCGTTCAGGTGGCGTTCCCGCTGGCTGGCGAAATGGCCTTTACTGCCGCAGCGGTTCTCGACACAATACGCCCCGCAATTTACCCACCGCCCCACCCCGCGTGTTTGACGGGGCGGCTTTCCGCCTGGGTGGGTTTCACATCAAATGGTCAAGGATGACCCTATTCAGCAAGGAGTGCTGACGTGAGAACTTTACTGCTCTCAGCCGTTGTTTCTGGATGCGTTGCTTCGTTTGCGACCTCCGCCGTTGCCCAACAGGCCCCACCGACGACCCCCAGTGCCAACGCCTCTCGATTTGGCATTGCCGTGGTGGATGTCAGTTACATTTTCAAAAACTATCAGCAATTTCGTTCCACCATGGATGGAATGAAGAAGGAAATGGAAACCGCCGAGGGGCAGCTCAAAGCCGATCGCGACCGGGTTCAGGGCAAAGAGGAACAACGCAACCAATACAATGTGGGAACGCCTGAATACAAGCAACTCGATGAGGATATCGCCCGGCTCAAGGCGGAATTCAATCTCAAAGCCGGTCGCATCCGCAAGGATTTCTTGGAACGAGAAGCCAAGGTCTATTACCAGACGTACCTCGAAGTGGGTAACGCCGTCAAATACTATGCGGGACAGCACAACATTGGTCTGGTCTTGCGGTTCAACGGCGATCAGGTGGATCCCAACCGCCGGGAAGATGTGCTCCGAGCCATCAACAAGCCCGTCGTGCATCAGAACAACATCGACATCACACCCGATGTCCTAGCACTGTTGAATCGTGGCGGTTCAGGCGGAATCGCTCCGGCCGCCTCGAAGCGACAGCCAACAAATCGCTAATCGACTCCGCCGATAAGTTGGGTCTCCGCGGCGAAGGCCGAGGAGGCGCGGCGCACTTTTTTCCCCTAGATACGACCTTTCCTTGTTCGAGCGCCGATTGTCATGACGTATTCTCGTTTGCAACGTACGATTTTCCGACCGGTGGCCGTCGAGGGATTTGGCTATTGGAGTGGGAAAGACGTACGCGTGGAGTTTCGTCCTGCCGCGATCGACGCCGGTATTGTATTTGTGCGAGAGGATCTGGGCTGCGAGGCTCGCGTGCCGGCTCGCGTCGAGTATCGAACCGATGTGCCGCGTCGCACCAATCTGCAGTGCGGCGCCGTTCAGGTCGAGATGGTCGAACACATTTTGGCGACCCTGGCCGGGCTCGAGATCGACAACTGCGAGGTCGCCGTCGACCAGGCCGAAATGCCCGGCTGCGACGGCTCCGCGTTGGCGTTTGTGCGGGCATTGGACTCGGCGGGCGCCGTGGAACAAGACAAAGAGGTCTCGCGGATTGAAATTACCGAAACCGTGCGTCTTGCCAGCGGCGACTCTTGGATCGAGGCCCATCCAGCTCATTCGGGCGGCTACCACGTGGAATTCGAACTGAACTATCCCCACGATTCGATCATTGGGCGCCAATCCGTAGGGCTCTAGGTGACCGCCGAAAGCTTTCGCAGAGAAATTGCGCCGTGTCGCACCTTCGTGCTTAAGCAAGAGGCCGACCAGATGCTTCGGCATGGCCTTGGCACACGTGTCACGCCAAAAAATCTGTTGGTCTTTGACCAGCAAGGCCCCATTGAAAACGAACTGCGATTTGACAACGAATGTGCTCGCCACAAGGCGCTGGATTTGATTGGCGATATGGCCCTCTTGGGCCGAGAGATTGCCGGCCGAATCGTTGCTTACCGAAGTGGACATCGACTCAACGCGGCCTTGGTACGCGAGCTTGTTGCCCGCTTTGCCGAAGTCGCGCCAGCGCGGGCGAGTGCCTGACAACTTTGTTCCTGGAAAAAGCCGCACCACATTGGTCGGATGACGATGAGAAATTGACCATGGCAACCAGCATTGCAGCAAACGCCTGGGTAGATCCGCGAGCCGAACTCGACCATGAAGTCGAAATTGGACCGTTCTGCACTGTTGGCGCAGGCGCCAAAATCGGACGAGGCACGCGATTGCTCAACAACGTCACGCTTATGGGCAACGTTACCCTGGGGCGAGACAATCTACTGTATCCCAACGTCGTGGTCGGAGCCGAACCCCAAGATATCAGCTACCGCGGCGGAGAAACTTGCGTGGAGATTGGCGACGGCAACACGCTTCGGGAAGGCGTTACCGTCAACCGCGCCAGCGAAAAGGAAGACGGGATTACTCGTCTGGGCGACCACAATTTCCTGATGGGAAACGCCCACGTGGCGCACGATTGCAAGTTGGGAAGCCACATTATCATTGCCAACGGAACCTTGTTAGCCGGACATGTCCACGTCAACGACTACGCCTCCATATCAGGAGCCAGCGCCGTCCACCACTTCGTCACCATTGGCAGCTACAGTTTCCTCGCTCCGCTCAGCCGAGCGCTGCACGATATCCCTCCCTACATGCTCATGGAAGGAATCGCGGCACGCCCTCGATGCATCAATATCGTGGCCCTCAAGAGAAACAATTTTTCCACGCAGGCGATCGACGGTTTGGCAGCCGCCCATCGGCTACTTTATCGATCGAAGGTGGGATTGATTCATGCGCGCGAGATTCTTCGCGCCAACGATCAGTTAACCGAGGAAGTCGAACACTTGCTGGCCTTTGTCGAGGGACAACAAGAGGGAAAGCACGGACGAGGTCGCGAAATAAGGAGAGCGGCGTGAGCCGATTGCGTTTGGCAGTAGTGGGGACGGGGCGCCTGGGCCGCATACACGCCCGCATCGCGGCAGCGCTACAGAGCGTGCAGTTGGTGGCCGTTGTCGATCCGGTTGCTTCGGCACGTGAAAAAGTCGCCGCCGAAACAGGCGCCCAACCGTTGGCCGACTACCGAGATCTTTTCGGCGACGTTGATGCGGCGATCGTCGCCACGCCCACCTCCAGCCATCTCCAAGTAGCCTGTGATTTGCTGCGCGGCGGCTTGCACCTGTTGGTGGAAAAGCCTTTGGCTGCCTCGCCCGAAGACGCTCAGCAGTTGGTCGAGCTCGCCCGGCGGCAGCAGTTGGTTCTCCAGGTTGGCCACGTCGAGCGATTCAATCCCGCGCTCACCTCGGTACGCGACAGACTGGCCGATCCCAAGTACATCGAAGCGAAGCGTCTCAGCGGCTATCCATTCCGCTCCACCGACATCGGCGTGGTGTTGGATCTGATGATCCACGACATCGATGTGGTCCTCACTTTGGTGCAGTCTCCGGTGGAACAAATCGACGCGGTGGGCATCTCGGTGTTGGGAAATCACGAGGACATGGTCAACGCCCGGTTGCGGTTTGCTTCCGGATGCATCGCCAACCTCACCGCTTCGCGGGTAAGCTACGCCCCGCAGCGATCGATGCAGGTATTTACCTCGCACTGTTGCGCAACGATCGACTTCGCGGCACGTCGTTCGACCATCGTCGAGCCCGACGCAAAAGTTCTCGGCCGCGAGTTTTCTCTGGACGCGTTGTCGCCGGAACAAAAAAACCATTTGCGCGAGCACTTATTCACCGACTTGCTCGTCAAACACGAGCTTCCCGCGCTCGACACGAATGCGATTGAGCAGGAACAGCTCGACTTTGCGGCGTCCATCCGCTTGGGCAGCAGCCCGCAAGTCTCGGCCAACGACGGTCGAGACGCCGTGGCCGTGGCCCAGCGCATCGTCGAGCAGGTGCGGTCGCACGCGTGGGATGGTCAAAAGAGCGCCCGCCGCGGCGCCTTCGCCATGCCCGAGTCGCTCTCCATGATCGCGGGCGTCGATCCTTGGTCGTTGGAAGATACGGTCGTGATGCGTCGCAAGGCGGGCTGAACGGGCGCGGAGGCCCTTGCCAAGCTCACTTTTTGCTCCGATCGCGATCGTGCTTTACAAAAAAAGCGGGCTGCTCTCTCAGCCAGCGAGCGCCATGTTCTGCCGGATGAATTGCGAGTTGCGAGTCGTCGTAGTGGTAGGCCGGAACAAGCGCAGCGCAGTTCCGGCACTTGGCTGCGTATTGCCGGAACTGCGCTGCGCTTGTTCCGGCCTACAGTCAACTTGGGATAATGTAGATATAGATGTCCAAAAATAGTGGACTAACGGAACAAGGTGCGAAAAAAATTGATCGCGAAAAAAGAGCTGCGTCCCCTTTTCGTGAAGTGGAAAAAAATTGTGGAAATTTCTTGACAGTGTAATTCGCGCGCTTTAATCTCCCCTTTTAGATGGGTAGTGTCAGTTGAACGTACGTGTTCTCGTCTAAAGCTCTCGGTTCTAGTCTTTGGAGTCGGCTCATGAACGCTACTGCATCTTATAGGAGAGGAATGATACGATTCCTCCGCGCAACTGTCCCGTCGTTGTCAGCTCACACGCAACTCTTTCTATTCTTCCTGTCTGTTTTTCTTTTCTGCACGACTTCTGCCGTTGCCGTGCCGGTCTTCAACAGCTCCAGTGGAACAGATGGAATAAATGGAAATGGCGGCGGCGAAATAGCATTTGGTGTTTCTCCTTGGGGTTTGCCTCTTGATCCCGGAGCCCCTACCTATAGCGTTCTCAACGCTTTTAATCTCAAAAACGATATCCTTACCAATCCGGGAATCGGCCAGACCGCCAACCCCGTTATGGCCAACAACACCTCGTCGGTGATTGTACCCCCTTGGTTGCCTGGAGGCGGGATGTTTCTCTCACAGTTTGGAGGAGGCAATGCGGCTGGACCGTTTGGAACCGGCAAAGTTTTGGTTACGGGACCTAAGTTTGGCTTCTCGCTTTCTGACGGCGGTCTCCCCGGCGGTGTGAGCACATCCTACGAAGTCATGTCGTGGGATGCGAATTTTACGGATGCGGCCGGGTCAGCTCCAGGGAGTGTAGGGACTTTCATAACCATGGCTGGGTCGGTTCCCTTGGTACAGGATTTGGCCTTGGTGTCGCTACGCACAGAACTCGTCGGAGCTGCATTTCCTGGCGGTTCCGCGGAACTGCCTGGTCTGATACTTGCCGTCGAGCGTATTGGATTAGGCAATACACTAGCGGACTTCAATATTTTGGCGTTACAAGACAACGTCAATGGAGGTGATGGCGCGACGGCGATGCCGGGGGGGTATGCAGTGCTAATCGATGGAGCAGGCAACTTCAGCGCTTTGGCATTCAATGCGTTTCCCGACAACCTCGATGGAGCGATCGACGGCGTAGCTATTCCAGCGGGAACAACATTCACGGCCCGGGTCACTGCGACGGTCTATTCGGATCCGTCCACGCTGGAACTGATAGATCCTTTTAGCAACCCAGCGTTGATTTCAGCCGCTGAAGCGCAACAAGGCACACCTTTCCCAACTAATCTTCTCTTTGAGCAAGTGGCGCCGGTGCCCGAACCAACGGCCCTTTATCTGGCCATGATCGGCGCACTGGGTTTGGCGCCCTTGAGACGACGCCGTTGTCAAGGAAAGGGGGACATGTTTTTGACGGGGAAGACTTGATACGGTGTCAGCATGCCACGCCGACCTCGAATCTTCCCAGCAGGAATTTGTTTCCATGTGCTCAATCGGGCCGTGGCACGGTTGCCGTTGTTTGAAAATCAAGAAGACTACCTGGCTTTCGAGCG
>Ga0114931_10011245_pt1 | contig 10595 bp, 6 predicted proteins | sample 2SBtaG_FD_89579 | JGI IMG/M metagenome (GOLD analysis project Ga0114931, IMG submission 89579) | Deep subsurface microbial communities from Kolumbo volcano to uncover new lineages of life (NeLLi) - 2SBTROV14_V59a metaG | ecosystem: Environmental > Aquatic > Marine > Volcanic | place: Kolumbo...
GTACTGTTTTTTGACAGATTGGAAGCATCCAGCGTTCCGGGATCACTAGGAGTCTTGGAACAGCCTGCGAGAAGAAGCGCCAACGCCATTATCAGCATCACCGGTAGCGGCATAGAAATATATGGTCTCTGCATACAACCTCCTTGCATATTGAAAGGACTCAGGACACCGTCATAGGTGTCAGAACTCATTTGTTTGTTCACACGACAGGGGCGTTGCTTGGAGTGAAAATGGTACTGCTTCTTTTCCGGAAGTAAGAGCACCGCAGTTGCCTGGACTTCGGCAAAGGGCGTGCCACAACGAAACAGGCAGGACTTGAGAGGATGCGGAAAACAAATCAATGCACGAATTGCGCGCTGGTGTGATTATTTTGCGCACTTTTCTGATAAACGCTTGCAAGCAGTCCCCTCGCGGAGGTCTAAAACAAACTACGGACTGGTCTCAAATTGGATGTGATACTAATCCGGTTTACCAACTTAAACGTTGCGTTTGGGGCTCATTTTTTCTAAGAATTAAGAATAGAACTACACAAGAAAAATCATGTCCACACCTATCGACACATTTCTCAACACCCGCGGGTTCTTGATGCTGGATGGCGGTCTGGCGACCGAGTTGGAACGTCTTGGGCACGATTTAGACCATCCGCTATGGTCTGCCCACGTCCTGCTCACGCAGCCCGATGACATCATCAAAATACACCGCTCTTATCTCGAAGCCGGTGCGGATTGCATCACGGCTGCAAGCTACCAGGCCAGCATGCCCGGTTTTGTTGCCCAGGGATTAGAAATAGCTGAAGCACAATCGCTTATTATCCGGTCCGTTGAGTTGGCCTGTCAGGCCCGTACAGCATTCGTGCAACAACACCAGATTCAAGATCAGCTCTCCCCTCTGGTGGCGGCAAGCATCGGCCCTTATGGGGCGTTCCTGGCCAATGGTTCCGAATTCTGCGGTAACTATGACATTTCGAAGAAAGACCTGCATTCTTTTCACGAACAAAGGTGGCACCTTTTGGCTACGACCTCCGCAGACCTGTTTGCATGCGAAACGATACCCAGTTTTCAAGAAGCAGAGGTACTGCTGCAACTTTTCCGGGAAATGCCTGAGCGCTTTGGCTGGGTCAGTTTTTCCTGTCGTGATGAGACCTGCATCAGTGACGGAACGCCGATTGCCGATTGTGCGGCCCTCTTTTCCGACCGACCAAACATCGTGGCCATCGGGATCAACTGCACGGCCCCCAAATATGTACCGGCTTTGATCCGTGAACTTCGCGAGAGTGCGCCTGAAAAGCCGGTCGTGGTTTATCCCAATTCTGGTGAGACTTTTGACGCAGGCACGCGAAGGTGGGTCGGTGTCTCGGACCCGATAGACTTCGGCAAAGCGAGTTGTGACTGGCGAAAGGTCGGAGCACGCCTCATCGGCGGATGCTGCCGGACGGGGCCGCTGCACATCAAAGCAATGAAGGCCGCTTTAAGCGATCGTGGCACGACCGTTTCAAAGGGTAGCGACGCATCGACCGGCCTTAAGAAAGGCTTGGGATAGCGGCACCTCCCAGGTCCAACACGCCTGACCCGACGCAAAAAACCACCCGCCTTTTGAATTAAATTTCTTGCATCCTTGCCGCTAAATCAGTTTCTTAGAACAGAGTTTCTATGGTCTCCCGACCAAATGATCCGAGGGTATCTGAGGATGGTCCGAGGTCAAGATCTGATATCAGGCCCGATATCTCAGCAACGTACCATAGCCGCTTACCATGTTCATGGGTTCCTCGGCTAAATGCATCGGGAAAGGGCTGAATGCGCCTTTGATTTCAATGGGCCGCTCATCGTACCCTAGGAGGGGAATTATGCAAAGACGCTATCTTTTCATCGGTCTTATGCTCCTATCTTGCCTGTGCAGTATTCTGCAGGCACAAGTCACTGCCCTGCGTGCCGGGCATCTCATCGATCCGGAAACCGGCACCACTTCTCGCGATGTTGTTATTCTCATCGACTCCGAAAAGATCACCGCGATCGGCGCTGATCTAGCGATTCCTGAGGACGCCACCGTTCTTGATTTATCCAATCTTTACGTATTGCCCGGGCTGGTCGACGCTCACGACCACCTGGCGCTGACCTACCACAACGGCGCCGACGGTGGCAGCTACTACCTGACCACAGTGTTGGATGGCACGCCGATTCGTGCGATTCAGGCCGCCTCCAACGGCATCCAAAAATTGGCGTCCGGCTTCACAGTCGTGCGCGATTTGGGCAACAACGGCAATTACGCGGATGTTGCCCTGCGCAAGGCTATTGAACAAGGTTGGCTGCCCGGCCCTACCATTATTCCCTCGGGCATCATCATCGGAGGTATGGGGGGACAATTTTGGCCGACGCCTGAGCGCCAGTCCCTTGTCTACCCCGAATATTTGGATGCGGATGTGCCGGATGAAATTGTTAAAGCGGTGCGGCAGAATATTCTCTACGGCGCGAAGGTGATCAAAATCATGGTGGATTCGAAACCATACGGCTATACCGTCGACGAGATGAAACTCTTTGTCCGTGAAGCGGCAAAGAGTGGCTTGAAGGTCGCCGGACACGTGCAAACGCCCGAAGGCGCGTCCCGTGCTATCGAAGCCGGCATCTGGTCGATCGAGCACTCAAGTGCGCTGACGGATGAGCATCACAAGTTGATGGCCCAGAAGGGGATTTGGCGTGTGGGCACAGAAACGCCCATGACGCCCTACTATCGCGGAACTAAGGAAAGATGGGAGAAAACCGTCGCCGGGCTAAAGAATGCCTACAAGAATCACGTGAAGATGGCGTTTTCCACCGACGCAGATTATTTTGTTCCCGGATTGACGCGCGGCGAAATCACGATCGACTTTCTTATCAGTTGGAAAGCAGCGGGCATTCCGGCACCCGAGATTCTAAAAATCATGACGACAAATGGCTACGCGGTCTGTGACATCGCTAACGAACGCGGCCCAATCAAGGTAGGATTCCCAGCGGACATCATTGCCGTCAGCGAGAACCCCCTTGAAGACATCGATGCTCTGCGCGATGTGCAATTCGTGATGAAGGACGGTACCGTCTTTAAGCGGGATGGCATTGTGACGCCGATGGCGTTTTTCCACAGCGGTCCGGAGAAGGGGTGGCGGAAACGATAAAGATCGTGCTCGCAAACCTTTGGTGTGCATGCCTTTGACTGCTCCGGAAGCACCGCGCCTGCGCCAGGCGATTCGTTTGCCGCATGCAACCGCTATGGTTGTGGGTACGATCATCGGGTCGACAATCTTTGTTCAACCGTCGGCTGTGACGAGCCTCGTGCCATCGGTGACCGGAATCACGTTAGTGTGGTTGGTCGCCGGCCTTTTGACGCTCCTCGGCGCTCTGGTTTGCGCTGAGCTAGCCTCCATATTTACGCAGTCGGGTGGCGTCTATGTTTATCTGAAGAAAGCTTTTTCTCCAGCGCTGGGGTTTCTATGGGGGTAGGCGATGTTCTGGGTTATGCACTCTGGCATCATTGCCGCCATCGCGGTAATCTTTGCAAGGTATGTTGGGTACTTCGTGCCATTGGGCGATTGGGGTATTAAAGGGGTCGCCGTCGTCTGTATTCTGGTTCTTTCCGCGGTGAATTATGTTGGCGTCAATCATGGCAGTACCTTGCAGACCGCGTTGACCCTCGCCAAGGTTCTGGCCATCGCGCTGATGATTACCTTCGGTTTTGTGGTCGGCTCCCGGCTCCCGGTTCATTTTGCCACAGGAGACAACTTGGACACAACCCTTACCGTCACCAATTTCTTTTTGGCAGTAGGAGCTGGTTTGTTTACTTATGGTGGCTGGCACATGGTGGCGTACAATTCAGAGGAAACGGTCGCGCCACGCAAGACGATTCCTCGCGCACTTATTCTGGGAACGGTCATCGTGACCATCTGTTATATCGCCATGACAGCGGCCTATGCTTACGTGCTGCCGTTGTCCAGAGTCGCCTCTTCAACGAGAGTAGCCGCGGATGCCGCCGACGCATTGTTTGGATTTGGCGGCGGCGCCCTGATGTCGGGCCTGGTTGTGATTTCCGCGTTTGGTTCTCTCACAGGTATCGTTTTATCCGGCCCGCGTGTTTACTATGCGATGGCGAGCGACGGGCTGCTCTTGCGCTGGGTCGGCCACATTCATCCGAAATTTCGAACCCCGAGCCGTGCCATCCTCGTCCAGGCCATCTGGTCTGCAGTTCTGGTGACAACCGGCACTTATGGCACACTCTTCAGGCGGGTGATTTACACTGAATGGATATTTTTTTGCCTCATGGCGATTGGATTGTTTGTACTCCGGCGCCGGCCGCAAATCGCAAGAGACTACCATGTCTGGGGTTACCCGATCGTACCGGCCATCTTTATCGTTTCGGTCATCGCCATCGTGATCAATCAGATCGCCTCCGATCCTGCAGAAAGTTTTGTAGGCCTATCCCTGGTGTTGCTGGGACTCCCGGTCTACTATGTGACAGCGAGAAAACGAAGAATAGAGGAAAACACATGAGGAAGATCGATTTCCACAACCATGTCTATCCGCCAGAATATGTCAAAGAAATCGAAAAAGGACCGAGTGCTTACCGCGTGACCTACGATGCGGACAAGAATCCCATCCTGCACTCGCCGGGCGATTACAACATCCTGGTGCCAGGGCACAGATGCATCGATTACCGCAAGACCGTGCTGCAGCAATATGGACTGGACACGCAGCTCATCTCTTTCACAGCGCCGGGCACTCTGGTGGAAACACCGGCACGCTCCACGGTACTAAGTCAAAAAATCAATGACTTGTTCGCCGGTATTCAGTCAGACGATCCGGAAATTTTTCCTGCGCTGGGGACCCTGCCCCTTAACGATCCCGCGGCATCGGCCATTGAACTGGAGCGCGCCCTGACTCAGTTGGGGCTGAAAGGCATCACGCTTTTCAGCAATGCCAACGGTGTCGCCCTGAGCGATAAGCGTTTCTGGCCAATCTATGAAAAGGCCAATGACCTGCATGCCGTCTTCTTCATTCATCCCACTTACCCGGTCGGTGTCGACGCGATGCAAGACTATATGCTGATGCCGCTGGTGGGCTTTCTGACTGACACGACGCTGGCCGCCGCGAGTCTCGTCTTCTCGGGTGTGTTCGAAGAATTTCAGAACATTCGATGGGTATTGGGCCATCTCGGCGGGGCAGCCCCCTACCTTGCCGAAAGATTCGACCGGGGGTACGAAGCCTTTGAGCAGTGCCGCAGAAATATCACCAAACCGCCGAGTGAATACCTGAAGGAGCTCTACTACGATACGGTCAATTTCGATGTCAATGCCCTACGTCTGGCCCTCGATTTCGTAGGCAGTCGTCAGTTGTTGGCTGGCAGCGACTATCCGCACCAAATCGGTAGTATCGAAAAAATGTTTACCAGCATCGCCCAACTGCAAATTTCCGATGAAGAAAGAGCCGCCATACTGGGTGGGAATGCCGCCGGCTTGCTGGGAATCTGCCCGAAGAGTCCTGGCGGAAAATAGCCAGACTCATTAAGGCTAACCGAAGTTCTACCTCAAATTGAGAAGCTAATGTTACCGGAAGTCAAGGTTTCAGACAAAAGGAAAAGAGAGTTGAAATCAATGCATTGGATCCAACACTTTGCGGTGTTTAGAGAGACCAGCGTTCTTACCAAGTAACGGGTCGGGTTCTGGGTTCTGCCTCTTCCGAAACTTTGCGGTTAATAGAACGCGGATTTAACAGATAGAACGGATTAACGCGGACCCAATTTTGACTGAAAAGCAAAATCCATGAGCTGCCCATTCCACTGACTTCGACACATTCGCTTAAGTCCAATCCGTTCGCGTTCTTCCTTTTTGCACTTTCTTGCAAAAGTTTGGCGGTAAGACTACAGATGTCCCGATTTTCCCTATCCTCTGCCCGGCCCCAAACCCAGTTTAAACTGGCATTAGCCACCGCTTTTTTTCGAAATTGGAATGCTCTTCAGCAGTCCAATTGGGAGGACACAGAAATGAGATTTTCAGACAAAACATTCCTGACCAGCTTTCTGGTCGCTGTTTCGGTCATCTTTGCATTTCCGGCACGCGGCCAAAACGATTTTTGGCAACAAACAAACGGTCCCTTCGGGGGAGACATCCGTTCTCTGGTCATGAACAGTACCGGACAGCTCTTTGCCGGCACGGAGTCAGGCGGGGTCTTTCGCTCCTCCGACAATGGCAGCACCTGGGCGCCAGTCAATGCGGGATTGCCACTCTCCTTTTCCATTCAGTTGGCCATCAACGCCTCCGGCGACATCTTTGCAGGCCTGAATGTTTATGGCATGTTTCGCTCCAGCGACAACGGCGACTCCTGGCAAGAAATAAATAATGGCTTAGTAGATGAATTCGGTGCACCGTCAATCTTCGCCATCGCCATCAACAGCAGCGGTGATATTTTCGCCGGGACATTTGGAGCGATCTTTCGTTCGACTGACAACGGCACGAGCTGGTCAAAACTCAATATTTCTTTCCAGAGTCAAGCGGCCAGCACACTCGCAATCAACAGCCTCGGCCATGTCATAGCGGGCGTGGACGGCAGCGGTCTGTTTCGCTCGACCGACAACGGCGAGAGCTGGAACCCTATCAATAACGGCCTGACAACGCCGCGAATTCGAGTGCTGGCCTACCGCAGCGTCCTGGAAGTCTTTGCCGGTTCGTTTGTAGATGGCATGTTTCATTCGACTGACGGCGGCCTGACCTGGACCCCGATCAATAATGGTCTGACAACGCTTCACATCGGGGGCATCGCTTTTGCGCCTGGTGGTGATGTGCTGGCCGGCACCTTCGGCGGCGGTGTCTTTCGGTCCTCCGACCAGGGCACAAGCTGGAGCCAGGTCAACCAGGGCTTGACCAACCCTCACGCCCGATCCTTTGCCATCAACACCAGCGGCGACATCTTTGTCGGCACCGATGGTGGCGGCGTCTTTGTCTCAACTGACAATGGCGGACGTTGGCTGCAAACGGACGCCGGATTGTCAAACACAGTCGTCAGTGGACTTGGCAGCAATAGTCAAGGGCATCTCTTTGCCGGCACAAATGGCGGGACATTTCGCTCAACCAATCATGGCGAAACCTGGCAGCGAATCAATAACGGCCTGACCGATTCCTCCGGTTTCATACTGGTAATCAATTCTTTTGCAATTAACAAAAGCGACATTATCTTTGCGGGTGTCCATGCCAAGGGGGTCTTTCGCTCCAATGACAGTGGCGACAATTGGGAGTCCACCCGTACCGGCTTGACCGACCCGGATGTGCACGCGCTGACACTGAACACCATCGGGCACGTTTTTGCAGGGACTGACAGCGGTGTTTTTCGCAGTAGCAACAACGGTGACAACTGGACCTCTGTCAACACCGGCTTGACCAATCTCGATATTCGCGCTTTGTCTAGCAATAGCAGCGGGCACATTTTTGCCGGAACCCGTGACGGACTCTTTCGTTCCCTTGATGATGGCGACACCTGGGCTCCGATCAATTCCGGGTTGACTAACACACGTATCAATGTTATTGCCGGCAAGGATGATGCAACGCTGTTCGTCGGAACAGGCGCCGGGCTTTTTCGGTCCATGGATAACGGGGACACCTGGATTCGGCGCGTCACGGGCTTGACCGAAAATGATATTGACGCTCTGGTTATCAATAGCGATGGCGACCTATTTGTGGGCGTCGGCGCGAACGGCAGCGGCGTCTTTCGATCCACCACCGATGGCGACCTCTGGCTCCCGCTGAATGACGGTTTGCGCAACAGATATGTCAACGCCATGGCGGCCGCGACGGATGGTTTTCTTTATGTCGGAACGATCGGTGGCGGTGTTTTCCGCAGCATCGATCCGACCACAGCGGTAGAGCGGATTGCGACTCAGGTTCCGGCCTCGTTCGTATTGCAACAGAATTATCCGAACCCTTTTAACCCCTCTACTACCGTTGAATTTACGCTGCCATCGCTAGCTACCGTGCACCTCAAAGTGTTTGACATTATGGGCAGAACGGTGGCCACCTTAGTGAATGAAACACTCGCACCTGGCACGTACAAAGCGACGCTTGATGCAAAGGGCCTGCCCAGCGGACCCTATTTCTATCGAATTGAAGCTGGTGAATTCGTTCAGACCAGGAAGCTACTGCTGCTAAAATAGTATCACATGACTACGGCTCGACGGCCTTGACTTTGAGCATATAGCGTTTTCGCTCCTGCAGGGTTTTTCGGTTTTAGACAGCTGCCGGTAAGTTTGCATTCATGAATTTGGCCGCTGGCCATAAAACTTCATTGAGGTACTATGAATCCTATCGTCGATGCTGCTGATTTTCCGATCACGCACAAATGTGTCTATTTGAACGCGGCCAACGTGGCACCGATGTACCGCGGGGCGCAAGAGGCCATCTCCACATGGCAGTTAGATGTTGCAGAAAATGGCAGCATCAATTTTGACGAAACGGCGGAGGCCAACGCTTTCGAAGGCTTACGCGCCGCCGCGAGTCGCTTGTTCCATGTTCGCCCCGAGGACATTGCCGCCGGGTCCAGCGCGACGGAGTTACTCAGTTCGCTGGCCTGGGCTGTAGCGCCGGGTCCGGACAGCAATGTGGTCAGCACTCAGGTCGTCTTCCCCAGCACGCTTTACCCATGGCAGCGTGTCGCCAACCACACAGGCTGCCAAATACGATTGGCGCGGGCACAAAACAATTTTGTCCCCCAGGACGATATCATTGCCCTTATCGATTGCAATACCGCCGTGGTCTGTATCTCTCACGTCGAATATGCTAATGGCCAGTGTCTTGACCTGTGCCGATTATCGGAAGCGGCACATGCGCATGACGCGTTGCTGGTGGTCGACGCGTCCCAATCTGCCGGCGCCATTCCGATAGATGCGGCCGGTTGTGCCATCGATGCGTTGGTTTGTGGCGCTTACAAGTGGCTTTGCGGTCCCTTTGGCGCCGCCGTCATGTATCTTGCCCCTCACCTGCAAACGGCATTCGAACCCGGTCTGGTCGGATTTCGCAGCCATGAACAGATGTGGGAGCTGCAGGCTGACAGAATCGTTTATCCGAAAACAGCCAAACGTTTTGAATTCAGTACCATGGCGTTCGGGTGTGCGGTGGGATTGGCGCACAGCATTGACTATCTGGTCGAAGTTGGGGTTGAACGCATCCGCGATTACAACAGACATCTTGCGGATCTGCTCATCCGGGGTCTGCAGGAACGCCATATTGAAATCACTTCTCCGCTTCGGGATGCAGATCGCAGCTCTATCGTGACGGCCCGTTTTCAGGGACGGGATTCGTCGACCATCGCCCGCAAACTGAAAGAAGCCCAGGTGATGGTTTCCGCGCGGCAGGATATTATCCGGTTTTCTCCACATTTCTATAATCAGAGCAGGGATATCGACAGAGCCCTTGGGGCGATCGACGGCATCCTCAAGGAGCTGGTAAGTTCGGGGCCGGCGGGCCTCTGACCGTCGACGCGGTGTTCCGTCACAGAATAGCCTTCTCTGCAGATTTTCTGACTTCATCTCGACGGCGTAGTTCCCCCTTGACATTCGATCGCGTTTCCTTAAATTCTAACTTGAGGAGAGCAAGGAGCCTGCCCCTGACAGTTTGGCGCAGTCCTTTCTTTAATGAGTGATCGACTGAAAACGAGTGCGAGGCGTCCCCGCCGAGCATTTTCATTCAGTGCGTTGAGGCTAAGATGCTCCGGCGAGACGCCGTTGGGCTAGTTTTTTGAGTTTTCGGTCAAACACCAATTCATTAATCCCGCTTCTTGCAATGACCTATTCCCAACACATCAGGTTCATTATGCTTACATCGAATGTAGCCAGGTCAACGGTCCACGCCCTCATAGCAGCCGCGCTGCTTACTATCTTGAGCGCTTGCGCCGTCACCGGCCCACAGAAAAATACCAGCTGGGTGCAAGAGACCCTGGCGTCGATGAGTTTGGAGGAAAAAATCGGACAGATGATGTTTCCAGCTTTTTCGCCAACATTTTACAATCAGAGGGACCCACGCTTTGAAAGATTACTACGTCTGGTGCGGCAGTACCATATCGGCGGAGTGATGTTTTACAAGGGCGAGCCCTATGCGGTTGCACGCGACATCCAGCGCCTGCAGAATGCGGCTGCTTTGCCGCTGCTGGTGATGGCGGACATGGAGTGGGGCCTCAGCATGCGTGTCGATCGCGCCACAACCTTTCCACAAAACATGGCCGTTGGCGCCACAGGCTCAGAAAGCTACGCGTATGAAATTGGCCAAATGACCGCGAATGAAGCACGGGCAATGGGCATTCACGTTGCCTTCAGCCCGGCGATGGATGTCAACAGCAATCCGGACAACGTTATTATCAACACCCGCTCCTATGGCGAAGACCCGCAGTTGGTGGCCAAATTGGGGTCGGCTTTCATCCGTGGTCTGCAGGAAAATGGCGTCTATGCCACGGCCAAACACTACCCGGGCCACGGCGACACGAGTGAGGATTCCCATTTAGAGTTGCCCGTGGTGCACGCATCAGAGCACAGCATCAGGGAAATAGCATTGCCCCCCTTTGAGGCGGCCGTGCAAGCTGGTTTGAAATGTGTGA
>Ga0114931_10011246_pt1 | contig 10595 bp, 8 predicted proteins | sample 2SBtaG_FD_89579 | JGI IMG/M metagenome (GOLD analysis project Ga0114931, IMG submission 89579) | Deep subsurface microbial communities from Kolumbo volcano to uncover new lineages of life (NeLLi) - 2SBTROV14_V59a metaG | ecosystem: Environmental > Aquatic > Marine > Volcanic | place: Kolumbo...
CATTTCTTTCAGCATCTCTTCGGTAGAGATACCGGCTTCAGCAGCATCACCGGCGGCATCATCTGCCATACCCGCCAACGACGGGCCGACAATCACTTTGTCCGGTTCCAGAGAGTGGCAGGTATGACAACCGGGGTTGTCTCCGATGGTGTCTGAATTGAAGAGTGCCTCACCGGCAGCCGGGTCGCCCGGTGCTGGGGTATCTGTTGGCATCGGCGTAGCACTCGGTGCCGGAGTATCTGTCGGCATCGGCGTAGCACTCGGCATCGGAGTGGCCGTTGGTTTTGCCGGGGCGGTGGTTGCAACCTGCGCTGGTGCCTGGGTGGGGGCAGGCGTACTTTGACCACAAGCGGACAATACTAAAGCAAGCACGGCTGCCATAACTACAACTAATAAAAAGGTCTTCTTCATGCTTCCCTCCAAATAGAGATGTGTGAATTTTTTATGACCTGTTCATAATATCATGTCAATGTCCTATGAACGTGTCGAGAATGTCTCAATTGTGTCACAATATGGATAAACCAAATGCCATCCCCTTGATTTTCTTTCCTGTTTATGGTTATAATGAAGCTAGCTTATTGGGAGCTATACGCGTGGAAACACAATCTCAGAAACAACATTCGATTATCCGTGTCCTGACCATTGTGCAGTGGGTACTACCGATAATATTATTTTTCCTGGCAACCGTGTTCGAAATAACCGAACACGTTATCAAAGAACACGAAATCTTTTCCCCTGCCTTATGGTCGGAAACGGCTCTCTTTGGAATCATTAGGCCGGTTGCGGTGTGGTTGGTGCTGCGTTGGGTACGGGCGAATCAAAAACAACTTGAAGTTGCCAACTTCAAAATTTACAAAATGAATGCCGAGTTGGAATTACGGGTGGCTGAACGCACCGTTGAATTGGAAGAAAAAAATATCGCGTTGAAAGAGGCCAACGAAGAATTGCACGCCCTTGATGACTTGAAATCCGATTTCGTATCGCTAGTCTCGCACGAATTGCGCGCGCCGCTCACTAACATCAACGGCGGCATTGAGTTGATTGCCCAACACAAAGACAAACTCCCGGCGCGCAAACAAGCGGTACTTAAGATTCTCCGTGACGAAAGTTTACGATTAACACATTTAGTACAAAATATTTTGGATGTCTCGCTCTTGGAAACCGGGAAATTAAAACCGATTCCCGGCCCGATTGCGCTACAACCGTTTCTGCATACGCTGCTGGCCAGCCGCATACATACCTGTAAAACCCACACGCTTACGGTTGATGTGCCCCCCGCACTCCCAACAGTATGGGCGGACGAATCGCATTTGGCAGACATTATCATCAATCTGGTTGATAATGCCATCAAGTATTCACCGGATGGTGGCAATATCTTGGTGTCGGGACAGCAGGATGATGGCGAAATCATCATAGCGGTAAAAGATCAGGGTCTCGGTATTCCTTTGCATGCGCAAAAACATTTATTCAAACAATTCTATCGAGCAAACAACAATAGTGACCGCGAAGTTTACGGGCACGGGTTGGGCTTGTATTTTTGCAAAAAGCTCATCGAAGCCCAGAATGGCAGAATTTGGGTAGAAAGCACCGGCATTCCCGGTGAAGGCGCAACATTTTTTGTCAGCCTCCCGATAATTTACGAACTGGAAGATGATGGCATACTCGATCCTATTAATTGATGACGATGCTTCCCTGCATCAACTGCTGGGGCAGTATTTGGAAGATGTAGATTTTCAGATGTTTCATGCTGAAAGCGGCATGGAGGGCCTGAAATTATTGTTCGACCACCGTCCGGACATCATTTTACTGGATGTGATGATGCCTCGCATGGACGGCTGGGAAACGTGCCGCCGCATCCGCGAATTGACGGATGTACCGGTTATTTTCTTGACCGCCAAAAGCGATGAACCCAGCCGGTTGGAAGGCTTTCGGCTGGGCGCAGATGATTTCATTGCCAAACCTTTCAGCTTTGCTGAACTCACGGCACGGGTTGAAGCCGTGCTACGCCGAACCCATAAAATGCCCGCATCCGGCAAGGCTGAAAACGATTCGCTGGTATGCGGCCCTTTCGAACTCGACCACAGCCGCCGCCGAGCCACAAAAAATGGTGAGCCATTGGAGTTAACGCCCACAGAGTATAAATTGCTGGAAACATTGATGACGCGCGCCAACACTATTTTTACCCAAACGCAGTTGGTCACCGCCGTTTGGGGGCCGGAATACGCCAATGATACAGGCTACATTCGGCGATATGTGTGGCATTTGCGTCAGAAAATTGAGGATGACCCAAACCACCCGCAACACTTGCTCACCGAGCGCGGATTCGGGTATCGTTTTGTGGGGTGATGCCCGACTTTAAACATCAACCACCACCCATAAAAAACGATGACCTCATTCAACTACTGAGCAGTTAATTGGGTCGCGAAGGCTTGCGGAATCACGTCTGCCGGGAAGTCACCCGCCAATTCTGCTTATATTGTGGCATAACGGGTCGGAATCCATCTTTGTTTTTCCTTTTTTTTACGCGCGACGGGTCGCAGGTCATCTTAAGCGTTGCACTAAAAACGCGATGAACAGTCCTCGAAAATGGCAAAGAAGCGTAAACTTATCAGCGTGAAATCGAACGGGGCCGAGTTTGAAGTGGCGACGGCGATCGCGGGACGGGCAGGGGGGACGGTGAGGGAATAATCGACGCCGCAGCAGAAGCAAAGGTGATGGACTCGCTGGTGGCGTGCCGCACGGCGCAATTGGGTGGGCATCTTAACCGGTGCAGCTTCACTGCCGCCTAAAAACATGCGCATTCCGTGGTGTGGATGGTACGATTTTACCCCCCACATTTCCTTAATAAGTCAAAGGGTCGAGCATGACAAGAAATAATGATTGGTTTCTAAAATGTGCGTTTTTTCTTGTGTTGATGACGTTATTAATAACAATGGCATGTACCGCCCAAATGACGGCGGAACAACCGGAAGTGGAAATCTCTCCGACACCGACCTCGTCTCCCATTTCGATTGCGACGGTAGCCATAGCCCCGGAAAAAACAGCAATTATCGTAGAAACGATAACGCCCCTTCCGCTAAAAACAGACCCTGCAATTACAAATACGTTGCCTATCACAAAGACACTGCCGGAAACAGTGACCGACGACCTGCGTCCGCCACGTGACGTCACCCCAACAGTTCCCCCCATCCCCACTCCGGTGCCTTACCCATTAGTTAACCCCACTGTCACCCACCTGGATTTCATCTCTACCACCTTCCACTCCCCATTTACCAGACTAACTGAAGCGCATATTTTTGAAGAAACTATCTTTTTTACCGGACGGGTAAACCCCAGCGCAAAAAATCCTTTTCCAAATGCAATTTTTACGTATAATCTGCAAACCGGCGATACAGAGTTATTGACTGTCAGTATCCACGGTGAAGAAGGGGTTATTTGCTGTATGGATGTTTCAAAAGACTGGGTAGCGTGGTTGACTTACCTTCCGTGGGGAGGAATGTGGCGGGTTTGTGCCAAAAACCTGTCAACCGGTGAGGAGATGATCATTGACCGGGAAGAAGATGCCAATCTCTCTACCCCACGAGGTCCTTACCTTGCTCTTTCCGGCGATAATCTCATCTGGTCATCGCTCAGAAAACTGGATGACGGTTCAATCAAAGGCTATGTGATGCACTACAACTTGGCAAACCAACAGGCAGAAACGATTGTTGAAACAGATTGGCCCGAATCGGTTGGCTACGTTGATGTTGATGGCGACCGGGTGGTTTGGAGCAAAGGGAGTGTAGCCGGGGGGCAAAATATGGCGAATGTATTCCAATACAACTTGAGTACGCACCAGCTGACCCAGGTGACGGATGATGGCTATTCGGGGCAGCCTCAAATCAATGGTGATTATTTAGTTTGGCGGCAAGGATTTTACGATACAGGCCCAATTATCATCAACAATCTACAAACCGGAAAACGAATTCAATTGCCTTATAAAGGGGATTATATTTTACTCGGAGATGGTTTGATTATGTGGAGCCAATACACCGGCGGCTTTTTCAAATATCTCTATGATATAGAACGGAATATTGTAGAAGGCATTGTTCCTGAGGACAGCAAGTATTACACTGCATTCCCATCCGGGCGGCAAGTGCTCTTGATTGTGCGCCCGGATGATAACGAGTGGGTGAACGGAACCGGTCAAATAGAAATACGAACCTATCCGATTTTGAACTAACTGAGTAAAGTACCGCCGATGTATCACGTTATCTATAGAGGTATTCCCCGTCAAAAAATAGTACAAAATCCAGAGGGAAACCCAGGGTAAACGCATCTATTAACCTGAACCCGGAGTTCTTTTTCCCGACAGTGGAAATGGCGATTTTTTCCAAAAAATCATCAAATGTCATTCCCGTATATTTTTGGCTGGCGAAAGTATCGATTTGATTGTCCACGCGTCAACGCAAATTGAGACGCGATTGCGGAAATCAAACAGGCCGTGCGTATCCCGATTATCGGCAATGGTGATGTGGCACGGGTGGAAGATGTGGCGCGATATGAAACGCAAATGGCGGCAAGATGCGGCTGAATCTACCCTGCCATGATGGTGGTTTTCACCGCCTGTTTTATTTCTGCATTGGGCAAAAAGGCTTGCACCACCGGTTGCAATGCCGCAATATCTGCACTGATGACCAGTTGCACCGCTTCTTTTTCCAATCCCCGCGCGATGATCGTTTCCCAAAAATGCGCCCATGCACTTTCGGTCACTTCATCCGCCAACGCATAATGAAATAGCTCCAAATGCCGGTTGGGCCACACTGCCTGCGCCGAAAGCAACACGCGCCGTTGGCGGGAAATGGTCGTCTACTGTTTGCTCCGTTTTGACGATTGCTGGACCACCGGCACGCTGGTGAGCGAGTGGTCAACCACCAAAATGGGCGGCGTTTCAAACACGGGGCGGCTGCGCCAACGGCGATGTTCCGGCGTGTTCGGGGGGTTTGCGCGCGGGCCGCGCAACATGCTCAACCCCGTTTGAATGCTCCAATAGGCTTTTGAAAGCACATTCAACGCCCACCACAAAAATAATCCAATCACCAAAAATTGAAAATATCGCCACCAGCGGCCCATAAAATCACGCAGTGCCGCACCCAGCGCGCCAACATCGTTTGAAAAACCGGAAATGGCATTTGTCAGCCGTGTGATGCCGGAAAAACTGGCGGCAATATCCGGCAAAATCGGCAGATTGATATTGATGTCCGGCAGTTCGCCCGGACAGATGGGACACCAATTCCATAAATCGATGATGGCGTGAACCGGGATGAGAATCACGTCCAGCGCATCCAGAATGCCGCGCAGCACACCGCCGATTTTCTCAAACCCGTCTTTCAGGGTGGCCATTGTGTTTTGCAAGCCTTTTGTTTCAACGGTAATGATGTCAACTCTTTCAGACAGGTTGCTGATGCTGCTCTGAATTTGAGTGTCGCGTTGAAAATCAATCACCATAAAATACAGAAAAAGCCCGACCACCAGCAACAACAGCAGCGGGGCGAAGGGGCGCAAAATGTACATCACCCCTGCCACGTGCCGAAACCGGATAGACCGTAATCGGCGGAATAAACGGCGCATGGCTGCGCTGAAACGTTGCCAAATAATTCGGGATAAGGGCTGTTGTTGCATAATCGTTCCTCCTGAAATTATTGCTGGGGGTCGGGTAAAATTTCGATGAGACGGGGCGCGCTTTCAGGCCCGGCGAAACTTTCAAAAACGCGGTCTTCCGGCAATCCGGCGGGATGACGATACTGCCCACGCAAAACTTGCACGGTCCAGAAATACCGTCCGGGCGGCAGGGTAGCGGAGAACGCATGCACGTCAGCCGACTCCCATGCGGTATACGCCGATTTTGGTTGCGCTTCGGGGCGGATTTTCACATCGAAGTATTCATTTTCCGCCAGTAGGCCATTCCAAAACCAGCGCAGAACAATCCGGCGGTTTTGCAAAACCTGTGCGCCCGCGCGCGGGCCGGTGATGACCGGTGCGATGGTGTACGGGTCGGGGGTGGCGGTGGGTTGCATACGGAAAACGGTTGCGGTTGCCGTCGCGGATGGCGTTGCTGTCGGGGAAGCGGTGGCGGTAGGTGTGGGCGTGGATGGTTGCGGTGTCGCGGAGGGGGGCGGGGGAGCGGTTGCGGTTGGGGACGGGACAGGTGTTGGCGAAACGGTGATGGTGGCGGTGGGGGTCGGTGATGGCGTGTGAGTGTTTGTCGGTGTGACGGCTTCGGCGACTGGCGAGGGTTTGGCGGCGCGGCTGCGGGCAAAAAGTAAAATTGCCAAAATGACCAGCAGCACGGTGAGCAATCGATAGCGCACCTGTCCGGCGGCACGATTATCGGACATCGGCGGCTCCGCCGGAAATTGCCCGCTCACGCGCTTCGGCAATCCATGCTTCCGGCTTGATATTCTGCCACGCTTCCACGGCGGCAATTTCGGCGGCTTCAGCGGGGGTGAGCGCCGCTAATTCGAAAAAGGTATAAATTCCGGCAGCATTAAACCGCTGCGCCAGCACCGGGCCGATGCCGTTAATGTCTTCCAGCGGTTCTTTGTCTTCCACAAAAACCTGTGCCGGGCCGCCCGCATCGGTAATGGTGACAATGCGCGGCGAGTGGCCGCCAACCGCGTTTTCCAGCGCCGCCATCCGCACCGAAAGGTCGGACAGGGTGTCATTCAACGTCGAAATATCCGCACCGCGCCGCAGAGCGGTCAGCGGTTGCAATACCCAATTTGCCAAAAGTCCGATGATCGCGCCAATTACCAATCCGAGCAGAAAATCCATAGCCACCTCTTTTTTGCAAAAATCCGCGGGGAATTATTCAAATTAACCAGAAAATAATTATAAGTATAGCAGAATTTCGGGAAATTTGCAGATAGCGCGGGGAAAAATGGGGACCCGGTGCGCCCAAACTGGCATCCGGCTGTTGGAAGATTGCAACAGCCGGCGGCTCCTGATAGCACAAAGCCCCACTAAATAAATTTGTAGGGCTTCTTGATGTTGGGATGGAAAAGGTGGGCGATACTGGACTCGAACCAGTGACCTCACGGATGTGAACCGTGCGCTCTAACCAACTGAGCTAATCACCCGACTTGATTTACGCGCAAATTATAGCATGCAGCACCTGTTTTGGCAATTCGGATTATTTAAAAAATGTCTCTAACTTGCCTGCTTTTACCCATTGATAGAAGTCTGCCAGTGTGCCGTGCAACGGCGATTCTGCATCATCCGGGTCTGCGGTGATGTGCCACGTGTGCAGCCCCACTGATTGTGCCGGTGCGATGTCCCGTTCCGGGTCGTCGCCGACCATCAGTGCGTTTTCCGGCGCGACATTCAGCAGTGACAAGGTTTCTTCATAATATCGCGGGTTAGGTTTGCTGAAATGCATTTCTTCCATAGTGGTTACCAGCGCAAAAGGTAAATCGCTCATGTTTGCCCATTCGAGCCGTTGTTCGACTGCAATTTCAGGAAAGAGTGGGTTGGTTGCCACGGCAACGGTATAGCCTGCATCCATCAGATGAACCACTGTCTCACGCCCGAAAGGGGCAGGTTCAACGTTTTCTCGCAATACGGGGTATTCTTCCAGATAAAACCGTTCAATCCACGGCTGAATTTCATCGAAGGTTACACCGAGACGCGCCAAAAACGGGCGGTAAAATGCCTCGAAATTGGTAACGTCGGGATTATTGTTGGTTTGCATTTCTGCTGTGCATTCCATAATTAACATTGGGATAGTGTGCGGGTCGGCAAAACGGGCAAGGTATTGGCTGAGCAATCGCAGGTAAGCGGGCAAAAACTGTTGGGTGCTGTTTAGCAGCAGGGTGTCGTCAAGGTCGAAAAGAATGTGGGTAATAGTCATAATCGCTCCCATTTATTCGGGTTTATCTTCTGTTTTTGGGGTGGGAAAATCAATCCGCACCCGAGAAATAGCCAGCCCGTCGATGGCCAACACAGTAAGGTTGATGTTGTTGATGGTCAATTTATCGCCGATTTGTGGTGGGCGTCCCAGCGCGGTGACAATCAGTCCGCCCACTGTTTCGACATCCGGCAGGTCAATCGGCTTGCTGATAGTGACATAATCTTCCAAGTCATCGAGCAGGTATTGACCGCTGACTTCCAGTGAACCGGGGCCCAATTCGATGAGCGGGTCTTCTTCTTTTTTGTCGAATTCATCCCGCACTTCACCGATGATTTCTTCGACCAAATCTTCCAGCGTGACGATGCCGGCTGTGCCGCCATATTCATCGAGTACAATTGCCATATGCAGCCTGCGGCGTTTGAATGCGTTCAGCAATTGCGCTGCGGGGTAGTGTTCCGGAACGGATGGAACGGGTCGGAGGAGGAAACGCAGGTTAAATGGTGTGTTTTGCAATTGCTGGCGGATGATGTCTTTCAAATGCAGAATGCCGATGATGTGGTCGAGGTCTTCTTCATAGACCGGAAAACGGCTGTATTGGCTGTTGGTGACAGTTTCAACCAGTTCTTCAAGCGGAACGTCAATAGGCAGCGCTTCAATTTTGGGACGAGGTGTCATCACCTGATAAACTTGCCGTTCGCCGAAAGTGAAGATGTTCAAAATAAGGTCTTCTTCCTCTTCATTCAGCAGGCCGCCTTCGGCGCTTTCGGCGACGATTTGTTCCAGTTCTTCGGTGGAATGAAGCCGCCCGCTGCCCGGAGGCAGGTTCATCAGCCGCAACAACCCATTGCCCAGCCCGTTGAGCACTCGCACCGGCGCACCGAAAATCAATTCGGTTATGCGCATTGGGTGTGCCAGTGCCACCGCCGCCGCGGTGGGGTTGTTCATCACGATGGTTTTCGGCACAATTTCGCCCAAAACCACGTGCAGGTATGTTAGCAGGCTCAGGGCAACGATGTACCCGATGCTGTTGACGATTGCCGGTGATTGTACAGCGTGCAGCCACTGCTCTAAAAGTGGTTCGATGAAATGCGCGATTTGCGGTTCGCCGTACATCCCCAGCCCCACCGATGCCAGAGTGATGCCCAGTTGTGATGTGGCGATATACATACTTTGCTTCGATTCAGAATCGAGTGTATCGGTTACAATTTGCGCGGTGCGATTGCCCGCTTCCGATAGTTCTTCCACTTGGGTCGGGCGCACGCTGTTGATGGCAAACTCGGCAGAGACATATATCCCGTTGAAGAGGATCAGCAAGGAGATAACCAGTGTTGGCAGCAGCAACGATTGCGGCGAAGGCAATTCGCCACCGGCTGCGGCGGCAGCCAACAGTAAAACTACCCCCGGGGTGCTAACGGCAAGAAGCCAGCGGTGAGAGGTGCTATTCACGAGGCGACACCTCCCATTCTCCAATTTCCGGTGGTGGTTCACCTTCCGGCAGTTCCAGCGACAGCTCAATCAGCCCTTCGTCGGCGAGGACATCTTCTACCTTAATGGTAAGCCCGGATATTTCTACCTCTTCGCCGGGAACGGGGCGGTGGCCGAGTTTACTGAAAACCAACCCGCCGAGTGTATCATTTCCTTCGGTGGGCAGATGCAAATCCAAATACTCGTTCACATCCGTGATGAGCAAATCGCCGCGCAGATATGCGCGCCGGCTTTCTTCGTCAAAGCGGAAGGGGGCAATAAGTTCTTGGTCAAACTCATCTTCCACTTCTCCGAAAATTTCTTCAATCAAATCTTCAAAGGTAATCAACCCGGCTGTACCACCGTATTCGTCAAAAACAATTAACATATACTGCCGATGTTTGTTCAGCGTTTTCCACACATCCAATACGGGCATTGTTTCTGGCACAAAAACCACGTTTCGGATAGCGCCGAGCAAATCTTCTTTTTGCTGCAAATGTTGCCGAAAAAGGTCTTTAACGTGGACGAACCCGATAATATGGTCGATTGTATCTTGGTAAATGGGGATGCGGGTAAACCCGGCGGCGATGGCTTTGTTCATCACATAAAGCACGCTGCGCTCTTGCGAAGCGGTAACCAATCGTGTGCGGGGAACCATAATTTGGCGAGCAGTCAGTTCTCGCAAGCGGAAGGCATTACGGAGCATCTGCTGTTCTTTGGCATCGATGATGCCCCCCTCGTGACTGTCGGATACCAGCAGTTCAATTTCAACGGGCGAGTGAAAATGTGTTTGTTCGCCATGCTGGGTGAACCCGAACAAACGCAGAATGGCAGTGCCGCTGCCGTTAAATACCCAGATGAATGGTTTGAATATAATTTGCGACCAGCGTACCGGCAGGGCAGTGAGCAGTGCTGTTTCTTCCGGGCGTTGAAGGGTGATGGCTTTGGGCAGTAACTCGCCGGTGACGACCTGTAGCATTGTCAGCACAATCAGCACGCTGGTGGTGGCGATAGACTCGGCGGCGGGTTGTGCCCAGTTTCCCCACGATGCCAATTGTGGCGCCAGCAGATGCGCTACTGTGTTTTGTCCGTATGCGCCCAGCACCAGTGATGATGCGGTGATGCCCAATTGGCAGGTGGCAATATACGTGTCTAATTTATGCGGATCGGCTTTTATCGGCGCGAGGGTTTTCGCCAGTTTGTTGCCTTCATCGGCTAATTGTTGCAGCCTCGTCTTCCGTGC
>Ga0114931_10011247_pt1 | contig 10593 bp, 11 predicted proteins | sample 2SBtaG_FD_89579 | JGI IMG/M metagenome (GOLD analysis project Ga0114931, IMG submission 89579) | Deep subsurface microbial communities from Kolumbo volcano to uncover new lineages of life (NeLLi) - 2SBTROV14_V59a metaG | ecosystem: Environmental > Aquatic > Marine > Volcanic | place: Kolumbo...
GCCCGACAGCACCTTGCCCGACAGCACCTTGCCCGACAACAACATCATCGGAGCGGCACCCAATGAACGGCACCCAATGAACGGCACCCAATGAACGGCACCCAATGAGCAGCGGGCGCGTACAATCGTGCCGATGAAAGCCTCCGTAACTCCCAACGCGATTCTCACGGCCACGGTTTCGCTGCTCGAATCGCTGTGCACCGTTTCCTCCGCCACCGGGCACGTTGCCGGCCTGGGACAGGCGATGGCGCTTTATGGCGATGCGCTCGCTGACCGCGGTCTGCGTGTCGCGACCCTCAGCGCAAGCGACTTGGAGATCGACCCGGCCGCCGCTGCGAAGAGCGCCGGCGAAACCATGCTGCTAGCAAGTCGTCGCGGGTCGCAGCCGCTCGATGTGGCGCAAAAGCCAGGTAGTCTGATGCTGATCGGCCATCTCGACACGGTGTTGCCGGCAAGACCCCCGAAGCGCGAGGGCGAACGAATGATCGCGACCGGCAGCGCAGATATGAAGGGCGGAATGGCCATGTTGATCGGCGCGCTCATGCTGCTCGAAACCCGCGGCCAGCAGCCGCCCGCGGACCTGCTGGTGGCGGTGGTGCCCGATGAAGAGATCCTCGGACCCTTTACCCGCCAGGCGGTTCGAACCTTCGGCCGAAGGGCCCGCGCGCTGTGGTCACTCGAGCCGGGGAAACGCCGTCGCCAAGAGCGCGGCGAGGAAGAGACCGTGGTCATCGGGCGCCGAGGCCTGATCGACTGGCGCCTCGACGCCGTGGGCCGCGCCGCGCACGCGGGCGGCTCCTACTGGCACGGGCGCTCGGCCCTGATCGCGGCGGCGACTTGGAGCACCCGCGCGGCCGCGCGCTCGCGCTCGGGACCCGGGCCGACCGTGAACCCGGCACGCATGGTCGCGGGCGAGTCGGCGTTCGTGCGTGACCCATGCGCCGACCCCAGTCTGCTCGGCTCGGCACGCCAGCTCAACGTCATCCCCAACCGTGCCCGGGTCGAAGGAGAAGCACGCTTTCGGACCGCCGCATTGGGCACGACACTGATCGCTGAGCTCGAGGCCCTGGCCGCCGAGGTCGCGCGCGAGCACCAGGTCGAACTCCATTTCACGATCGAAAAAACCGTGCCGCCGCTCGAGCCCAGTCCGGCCAGCCGCGCGCTGGCCGCGCACGCGCGCACCCTGGCCGCCAGACATGGCATCGCCCTCGGGGTCGAAACCGACCGTGGTGGCCTTTCCTTTCCCAATGTCCTTCCGGCAAACAGCGAAACCATCGCCATCGATGGCCTCGGTCCCGCCGGCGATGGCATGCACACCACCAGCGAGTGGGTCGACCTGGTCTCGCTCGATCGCCGTATCACCCTGCTCGCCGAGCTGTTGGCGGCAGAGCACGAGGCCCCGAAGCGCGCCGAGGGATGAGCGCAGCCGTCGGCGACCCTCGAGGGCGAAACAACCGGTTCTCAGTCCGCCTTGGCCGCGCGCACCTGCTCGACCAGCGCCGGCAAGATCTCGTGCAGGTCACCGACCAGACCGTAGCGGGCGAGCGCAAAGATCGGAGCATTGGGATCCTTGTTGATCGCCACCACGCATTGCGCACCCTTCATTCCGACCACATGTTGGATCGCGCCGGAGATGCCGGCGGCGATGTAGAGCTTGGGCGCCACGGTTTGGCCGCTCGAGCCGATCTGACGGTCGCGGGGCAACCAACCATTGTCGATCACCGGACGGCTGGCACCGATCTCGGCGCCGAGCGCAGCGGCCAGGTCCTTCGCCGGCTGCATCTTGTCGGCACCGCCGACGCCGCGGCCGATGGCGACGATCGCTTCCGCTTTCGAAAGGTCGATCTGATCGCCGCCCACCTGCTCGACACCGAGGATCTCGCGATCGGCATGGACCGTGCTGAAGTCGATCTCGAGGTTCTCGACTCGGGCATTGCCGGCCGCCGCGTCAGTGGCCTGGAAAGCCCCCGATTGCACCGTCACCAGGGTGCGGCCGGCGGTGCGTGCGCGCACCCGCGCCTGGAGCTTGCCGCCCATGATCGGACGCCGGTAGACCACGCCATCTTCGCTGGTCTCGAAGGATACGGCCTCGGGCACCAGGGCCGCGTCCACCGCCTGGCTCAAGCGCGGAACGAAGTCCACCGATTGGTAGCTGTGCGACGCCACGACATGACTGGGCTGAAGGACCGTGATCGCTTGTTGCAGCACACCGACATAAGCGCCTGGTGTGTAGGCAGCGAGGCTGGCATGGTCCAGAAGCCACACCCGGTCGAGATCGAAGCGGGCGGCAGCGCGCGCCGCAGCCTGTACATCGCAACCGAGCACCACCGCCGAAGCACGGCCGCCGATGCAAGTGGCCAGGGCCTGCCCGGCAGCGATCGCTTCGCGGGCCACGCGCTCGAGCCCGCCAGCGCGGAGTTGTGTGATCACCAGAACTTGCGCACCCATCACAGCACCCTCGCTTCCCGCCGGAGCTTTTCCACCAAGGTCGCGGCCATGGCCGCGGCATCGCCCTCGAGCATCTCCGCGCCGTCTCCGCTGGTCGGCACGGCCACGTCGAGAATCTCGACGCGCGCACCAGAGGCACCCACCTGCTCGACACCCAAGCCAAGATCGGCCGGTGTCTGGCGCTCGATGGGCTTGCGCTTGGCCTGCATGATGCCCTTAAGAGAGGCATAGCGCGGGTGGTTGATACCGGCCTGAACCTCGATCACCGCCGGCAGCTTCAGACGGAAGATCTCGTTCATGCCGCTTTCCATCTCACGTGTGACCCGGGCACTGCCGCCGTCCTCGATCTCGAGACCCATCACCAGCCAAGCGTGTGGCCAGCCCAGATGACCCGCCAGGATGGAGCCGGTGGCACCCCAGCCAGAGTCGTCCGACTGCGCGCCGGTGAGCACCAAGGCGCAGTCTTGTGCGGCGATCGCCGCTGCCAGCGCGCGCGCTGTCGACGCGGCATCGCCGCCCTGGAAGGCCTCGTCCACCAGGTGCACAGCGCGCGCCGCGCCGAGTGCCAGGGCCTTGCGCAAGGCATCCTTGACCCGCTCCGGGCCGAGGCTGATCACCACCACTTCGCCAGCGTGCTGCTCGGCGATGGTGAGCGCTTGCTCGAGCGCATAGTTGTCGCTCTCATTGATCACGAAAGGCAGGTCGTCTTCGTCGACCCAGCGGCCGTGCTTGGCGACGCGCAACCGGGCCTCCGTGTCGGGCACCTGTTTGATGCACACGGCGATCTTCATCGTCCTACGATCCTCGTTTCGGTGGTTCTCGAAATCCGCACTGCAAGGGCCCGCTTACCGGGCATGGGGACCGCCGCTCGGGCGACCCGGAAGCCAGCCGACGGTATCACGCACGATCGAGCCGCGAAGCCCGTGCAGCCAAATCCTGGAAACGCCTTCCCAAGCCGTTTGCCTGCCACGCTTTAGCGCCTCCGACAGCAGCCCGCGGCGGTGGACTTCGGCACCCGCGGCATGCTACCTTCCACAAGCCCCGCATGGCCGGGAAAGATTCCACCAAGATGCATCCCATCACCGCCGTGTTCGCCCCCCTGCTCGCCCCCGTGCTCTCCACGGCGCTGGCCGCTGCCCAGACCACCGGCGGCGACGGCATCGATGTCTTGCAGTTGTTCCTGCATTCGGGGCCGGTGGCGAAAATCGTCTTCGGCATCCTGGCGCTGCTGTCGCTCGCATCCTGGTCGGTGATGATCTCGAAATCGCGGCAGTTCCGGCGTTCGGCCACCGACGGCGCGGCCTTCCTCGATATCTTCCGTCGCAGCAAGCGCTTCTCCGAGGTCATGACCGCCACCCAACGCCTCTCGGGCACGCCCTTGGTCGGGCTTTTCCGTTCCGGCTACGCCGAGATCGACACCCAGGTCAAGGCGCTCCAGCCAACGGCGGGAGGTGCCGGAGCCAGCTACCGTGTCAAGTCCCTGGTGGGTGTCGAGCGCAGCCTTCGGCGGGCGATCGGGGTGGAGGCCGCAGTGCTGGCCCGCGGCATGGCGCTGTTGGCCACCACGGCATCGGCAGCGCCATTCATCGGCCTGTTTGGCACCGTCTGGGGGATCCTGGTGGCCTTCGGAACGATCGGCGCCACCGGCAGCGCATCGATCGCCGCGGTGGCGCCCGGCATCGCCGAGGCCTTGATCAACACCGCCGCTGGCCTGGCGGCCGCCATCCCGGCGTTGGTGGGCTACAACCATTTCGGACAGCGACTGCGCTTCGCGCGCGTTGAAATGGACGATTTTGTGCTGGAATTCATGAACCTGACCGAGCGGAACTTCACCTAGAATCCGCTTTCCCAACCCGCCCGGAGGCATCATGGCATTCGGCACCAGCAGCGGTCTTGGCGACGATCCTGTGCTGGCGGATATCAACGTCACGCCCTTGGTCGACGTGATGCTGGTGCTCTTGATCATCTTCATGATCACGGCCCCGATGTTGCATCAAGGCATCGCGGTGGACCTTCCCGATACCCAGGCGGCGGAGAACCTGCCGCTCGACATCGATGATCCGCTGGTGCTTTCGTTGCGGGCTGACGGTCTGGTCTACCTGCGTGACCAGCCGGTGCATCCGAGCCAGTTGGTCGACACCCTCGAGCCCTTGCTGGCGACGCGGGACGACCGCCAGGTGTTTCTCAAAGGAGACGAGAGCATCCGCTACGGCGCGTTTATCCACGTGGTCGACCTGCTGTACCAGGGAGGCATCCGCCAGATCGGACTGGTCACCGAGAACATCACCCGGCCCTAGCCAATCGTGGGGCCAGCAGCGAGTAAGGGTCAGGGTCAAGCCACGCTGCGAGCGAGCATGTCGAGTGTCAACATCATCCTCGCCGACCGTGCCCTGGGCACCACGCGCGCCCAGCGACGGCGGGCGGGCAGCCTGTCGCTGCTGCTTCACCTGGCCCTGGTGGCGAGTGTCTGGCTGGCCACCACACTCGGCGACCAGCGACATCAGAAACGTCCGGTGGCGGCCATCGTGCGGGTGGTGACGCCCGCCGCTTTGGGCATCAAGCGCCCCCCGCCACCACCGCCGCCGCCCCAACACCGACCACCATCCGAAACGCCACCACCGCCCGCGCCGCCACCGCCCGAGCCAGCCGTCCAAGCGCCGGTGATTGCGGTGAAGAAAAAAACGCCGGCGCCCACTGCCGTGCCGCCGCCACCACCGCCCGCAGTGCCACCAGCCAGCACCCCGGAGCCGCCCAAGCGGCGCGGGGTGCTGCGCGGGAACCCTCTGGGCTCGTCGCATAGCGCAGCGGTCGGGGTCGAGGATCCGGATTTCACCTACGGCTACTATGTGAACCAGCTTGTGGCGGCGCTGTCGAGCAACTGGCGTCGTCCACCGGTTCCCGAACGGATCCGTGATGTGCGCTTCTACTTCCGCATCTTGCGCAACGGCACGCTCGGCGAGCTGCGGATGATCGATTCCTCCGGCTCGCGGGTCTTCGATGACGCCGCGCAGCGAGCGATCGAGATCTCGACCTTGCCGCCGCTGCCGCGCAGCTACGCCAAGGACTACTTGGGCATCACCGTGGTGATGCGCTGAGGCTGACGACCGACCCTGGAAAGACACCATGCTGAGAACACTGCCGAGAACACTGCCGAGAGCACCCTCGAGAGCACCCTCGAGAGCACCGTTGGGAACATCGCGTCTGTCGTTGCCCGCCCCGCGGCGACCGACACACAGCCAACCGAGGGTCACCGCTTTGATCGCCACCGCTTTGATCGCCCCGCTGGCGATCAGCATCGCCCTGGCACCGAGCGCGCTCGGTGCGCAGTCGGGCGAGGATCTGAGCGGCGACGTGGTCATCGACGACACCGCCAGCCGCCCGCGCGTGCGGGTCGCCGTGCCGCCCGCGACCTTCGGCAGCCTGGCTGGGGATTTTCGCGCTGCGGGCGAGGACACCGAGCAGACCCTGCGCGACGATCTCGAGCTTTCGGGGGTGTTCGCCGTTCAAGGTCCGGACGAGTTGTCGGTGCTCGACCTCTCGGGCGACCTCGAGAGCGACTTCGAACAGTTCCGCTCCTTGGCCAACGAGGTGGTGGTCTATGTCGACCTCAAGCAGCAGGCGGATCATCTGGTGCTCGAAGGCCGTGCCTACGACCTGCCGAGCGGCCAGTCGGTATTCGGCAAGCGCTACCGCGGCCAGCTCGCGCAGGCCCGCCGCATCGCCCACACCTTCTCCGACGACCTGGTCGAGATGTTCACCGGCTCACCCGGCATCGCGCTGACGCAGATCGCCTTCCACTCCGACCGCGACGGCTTCCAAGAGCTCTACTTGATGGACTACGACGGCCGCAATCAGCGGCGCATCACGGGTCACAAATCCACCAGCGGCTACGCCGACTGGAGTGGAACCAGCGATGCGATCGCCTACGTGAGCTATTTCAACGTAACTCCGACGATTTACTATGTCGATATGACCAGTGGTGACAAGGTGGAGATCTTCGGCCAAGGCGTGCTCAATCTCTCACCCTCGTTCTCGGCGGACGGCACCACCGTCGTCTTCTCACATAGCGACAACACCAATGTCGACATCTACACCTGCCCTCGGAAGTGCCGTGAGCCACACCGCCTGACACGCGCCCGCGGAATCGATACCAACCCGTCTTGGAGCCCCGACGGCCAGCAGATCGCCTTCACTTCCGATCGCTCCGGGCGGCCGAACATCTACGTCATGAACCGCGACGGCGCGCAGGCGCATCGGATCTCATTCGATGGCAACTACAATGACGGTGCGACCTGGCATCCGAGCGGTACCCAGCTCGCGTATGCCAGCCGCAGGCATGGGCGATTCGAGATCGTGGTCACCGACCTGGTGAGCCTCAAAACGCGCGTCCTCGCCAGCGGCTCGGAGAGCTACGAAGAGCCCAGCTACTCGCCGGACGGCCGGCGCCTGGCCTTCAGCGCCAAGGGCGGCGGGCGGTCACAAATCTTCGTCATGAACGCCGACGGCACCGGAATCATGCAACTCACCCACGAAGGCAAGAATGCTGGCCCCGACTGGTCGCCCCGCCCGCCGGGTTGAAATGCCCGCGGGCACTGGCACGCAAGCACAGATTCTGGTACGGTAGCCTCGACCATTCCGAACGTGAAACTGGAGATAGCCGAGAATGCGAATGAAGGAAGTCAAGCGCGCAGGTATCGCTGTCGCCGGGCTCGTGCTGCTGCTGCTCGCGGTTGGCTGCAGCCATAACCCGCCACCGACGCCGCCACCGCCACCGCCACCGCCGGTTCAAGAGCCGGCACCTGCCCCGACCCAAGTGGAGCCAGCGCCAACACCGACGCCCGCGGGTCCGGTCGAGGCTCCACCGCCCAAGCCACTCAAGGATCTCGAGCAGGATGCGCGCACCGCCGGTCTGCTCGGCGACGTCTTCTTCGAGTTCGACAGCTATGGGCTGGATGAGCCGGCGCGCAAGCGTCTGCAAGAGAACGCCGCATTCTTCCGCTCGAGCCAAGGCCAGGATCTGCTGTTTACCATCGAAGGGCATTGCGACGAGCGCGGAACCAACGAGTACAACCTGGCACTCGGACAGCGGCGTAGCTCCGCCGCCATCGACTACCTGGTCTCGCTCGGCGTCGGCCGTAGCCGCTTCAAGACCATCAGCTTCGGCGAAGAGCGCCCGTTCTGTACCGAAAGCAGCGAGGCATGCTGGCAGCGAAACCGCCGTGCACGCTTCGTGATCACCGGCCGGCAGTGATCCGGCTGCGGCCGGACTCAGCGCGGACAGTGCGCCTGGTGCGAATGCCTGGCATTCCTCGGATCGCTGGCATCGCCCGCACCCTGACGGGCACCGTCTTTTTGGCGGTGTCCGTTTTCGCGTGCAGCTCCGGACCCCAGCTCCAGCGGATCGAGACGCAACTGGCCGACATCCAGATGCAGGTGCTGAAGATCGAGAAGCAGGCGGCCTCGAAGCGAGACGTCGCGCAGCTCGAGACCACCATCGGTGAGCGAATCGACCGTCTGGCGGCCTCTGGGGCCGACATCGAGGCCGAGCTCAGCGCCCTCACGCACCAAGTCGAGCAGCTCCAGGCCAAGCTCGAGGACACGGATTTCCGCCTTGCCCAGCTCGCCCAACAGATCGCCACCACCAACCAGGAGTTTCAGGCCTTCCGCGTCTCGGCCGAGCTGCGCGACGCGGCAGCGCCGCCAGTCGCCGAGACGCAGCCCGACCCGGCCGACCCCTCGACGCTCTACGGCCGCTCCTATACAGACTTCCAGCGCGGCAACTACGACCTGGCAATCCTCGGCTTTCGCCGCTACGTGGAATCCTTCCCCGATACCGAGCAGACGGACAACGCCACCTATTGGATCGGCGAGAGCTACTACCGCCAGCAGCGGTTTCAGCAGGCCGCGAATCAGTTCGATGAGGTCATCACGCGTTTCCCGGGCAGCGACCGGGTGCCGAGCGCGCTGCTCAAGAAAGGCTATGCCTACCTCGAGCTGGGCAAACGGAGCCAGGGCGTTTTGCAGTTGCAGCACGTGATCCGCGAGTACCCAGGCAGCGACGAGGCGAAGCTCGCGCGTCAGCGGCTCGACAGCCTCGGGATTGACGACGGCGGCTAGGCTGCCTATACTCTGGCCCGCTGCTCCTGCCGGCGCAGCCAGCACCCGATCAACACCTGCCGCCAAAACGAGCCTCCCGGCTCCGCATCCGCGGCGAAGAACGACGAGACGAGACGATGGCCAACAGCAAGTCGGCGCTCAAGCGCGCCCGCCAGAATGAGAAGCGCCGCGACCACAACCGCGCAGCCCGCTCCCGCATGCGCACAGCGGTCAAGAAGCTGCGTACCGCAGTCGAAGCCGGCGAAAAGGCGACCGCGAGCGAGCTGCTGCCCGCGACCGTTCGCCTGGTGAACGCCACCGCGCGCAAAGGCATCATCCACGACAACACCGCCGCACGCACCACCTCCCGCCTGACCCGCGCGGTTGCCAAGCTGGCGTAGGGCGGCGCAGCGCGCCCCACCGTCGGCGCTTCGGGCGAGCAGCCTTGCGCGCAGCTTGGCGGCTGCGCTGCCTCCGTCATCCGGAAAGCGTCTAGAATCCTTCGAGAATGTCGATCACCAGGGTCTCGGCGAAGCGCTCCGAGGTCTGCTCGATCGCCCGTAGCTCGCGGTCGAGGAAGTTGAGACCTGCCTGGTCGACCGGATAATCCTGACGGAAGAGATAGCGCGCGTTGTGCCAGACGATCTCGGCGTCTTCCGGCCGTTCACCGGCCTTGGGCGTACGTTGAAACGTCATGTCCGCCGTGATCTGAACCTCGAAGTTGTCCGCCAGCCCGGTGGCGTCGAAGGTCACCGGGCGCAGCGAAAACGACATCACCTTGCCGCGCAGCACGGCGTCGGCAGCCGCTTCGTCGTTCACCACCTCGAAACGCCGACGGGTCACAAGCTCGTCGACCAGCGCGCGGGTCAGAATCTGCTCGACCTGCGAGCGCTGGGTAAGGTTCTTGAGTGTTGCGACATGAATCCTCCGAATATCATCTGGAATACCGCTTTCTCGGCCTACGAGGTTGTAGCCACAGGCGTTGACGATGAGCGCTACTGCGATCAGTAGCGAGACGATGGGAAGACGACGATGGCTCACGGAGATCCTTTCCCAGTCTTGGGCTGTCGCTTGACGGCTGCCGTGGCTGGCGCCGAGAAAAACAATGCCTTGCGCACCGGCCCGTCGAGCTCGATCGTTCGCTCCAGGACCGGCAGGCCGGAGACCAGGAGTCGCAGCGTGTAGCGGCCGGGCTCGAGGCCGACGAAGGTTGCGTTGCCGGCCTCGAGCGTGTGAATGAAGCGCTGCCGATCGTTTTCCAATACTGCAGTGCCCGCACGCCGGTCCTGGATGCGAACCCGCAGCGCCGCGGCCCGCTGGCGGCCTTCATTGCGCCGCGCGGTGATGCCTGCCGGGGCCGGCGCAAAGAGGTCAACAGGGTAGCGGCGGTCCAACCGCTCGAGCAGCAGGCCGTCGAGACCCGCTTCGGCGGCGACCAGTTCACTCGCCAAGCGGACATAGCTGGCCGGCACGTAGTGATGGCTGGCCAGGGGATCGCTGTACAGCCAGCCACGGTCGGCGAGTCGCACCTCGATCCAGCGATGGAAGCCCCGCACCTCGAGGCCCATGCCAGGCTCGACCACGTAACCCGCCACCTCCCGGGCCGGGATGTCGACGGCCCGGATCAAGGCGACGGCCAGGCGCGCGATGCCGGTGCAATAGCCCGAACGGCGTTCCAGCACCGCCTCGGGCGCCTGCGACTGCCCGCGGTCCAAGGCGTAGTCGAGGTTGCGCGCCATCCAGCCAAGAATCCGCGACACCGCCTGGTATTGGGTATGGGCACCGAGCGTCAGGGCGCGCGCCAGACGTGGAATCGCCAGCGCCTGTGGATCGGCCCGTGGCGCCTCGAACGGCGCCTTGCTACCGATCGCCGCGAGATCACTGGTCACCATGACCGCGCCATCGGGGTCCACGTGCAGCCGGTATCCGGCGTTCTCGTAGTCCTCGACCTGAGCCCCTGCCGGGGTCAGGATGCGCGCCCGGTCTTCACCTTCGACCGCGACCGCGGACCGCTGGCTGGCGCCACTGCCCGATGCCAGCGATGCCAGC
>Ga0114931_10011248_pt1 | contig 10593 bp, 10 predicted proteins | sample 2SBtaG_FD_89579 | JGI IMG/M metagenome (GOLD analysis project Ga0114931, IMG submission 89579) | Deep subsurface microbial communities from Kolumbo volcano to uncover new lineages of life (NeLLi) - 2SBTROV14_V59a metaG | ecosystem: Environmental > Aquatic > Marine > Volcanic | place: Kolumbo...
ATTGTCGCAAACAGGGACAACGAGTATGGTCAGCTTTTCCTAGATGTTCCGGGAGATATTGAACGGCTTCCATACTCGCTCAAACAGGCAGAACCTCACACGGAGAATGACCGTGGCGTGCTGCTTACGTTCCAGGGTACCTCTATCCACTCTCCACTCATCGGCACGTTCAATGTTTACAACATACTCGCGGCAGCAACCTTTGCCCGTGCCGTGGGTATTCGTCCAGATACCATTAAGCACGCGGTTGAGAAGCTAACGCTCGTAAAGGGGCGTGTCCAAAAGATAGATGAGGGGCAGCATTTTGCAGCCGTTATCGACTACGCGCACACACCAGACTCACTTGAAAAGCTTTATCAAGCATTTCCGAATGACCGGAAGATCTGTGTACTCGGCAACTGCGGAGGCGGTAGGGACACCTGGAAGCGCCCTGCTATGGCAAAGCTCGCAGAAGATTACTGTGCAGAAGTGATACTTACGAACGAGGACCCGTATGACGAGAACCCACACTCGATAGTGGCGGAAATGATATCTGGTATGGAGGAACAGCCAGAGGTCATTATGGACCGACGACTGGCCATCCGATACGCGCTCTCACGCGCACATGACCATGATGTTGTGCTCATTACCGGCAAGGGCACCGACCCGTACATCATGGGTCCTCATGGAACAAAGCAACGTTGGAGTGATGAACGGGTAACACGCGACGAGTTACGCAGACTGTTGACGAATCGCGAAAAGAAGGATGCCAGCAGCAACGGAAACATTGAGTGATTCCTTACTGCCATACATGGGTATTTCAGCTATTATGTCACAACGGTCAAGTGCCGTGCGTGTAAGACCGTGCACTTCTTCACCAAGCACGAGAGCGGTAGGTTTTTCCACGCGCACCTGTGTATAGGGAATGCTTGTTGGTGCCTGCTCTACTGCAACCACTTGGACGCCTTTTTTCTTAAGCGACACGAGACAAGAAAGCGTATCAGGAATCTGTGCAAACGGTACGGTATTTTCAGCACCAAGCGCCACCTTCGCAATATCTTTCCTCATGCGCCCGAAACGGTCACGTGGTGATGGTGTGTGGCCGCAAAGATACACACAACTTACGCCCGCAGCATCCGCAGTACGTAGTATGGCACCCACATTGTGGGCACTCCGTATGTTGTTGAGCACCAGATAGACGGTTTGCATATTTTGTAGTGTACCGGGTTCAAAAGTAACCGCCAATATGGGACAATGGGGGACATAGTACACCATGCTTTCCCTCTTCCCCACACTATTCGACTACTCTCCAATTGCCATCACGCTGCTGCGTGTGAGTATGGCGTACATGTTCCTACTGTTTGGTGCGCAACTTTTCAAGGCGCTCGTCACAACGCATGCGCCAACCGGTACACGCACACTTGGTGTGGTGTATGGACTGGCACAGATCATGGTTGGTGGACTCTTGGCCGTAGGCATGTACACACAAGTAGCTGCTCTTGGTGGCGTAGCGCTATTGCTTCTACATCTCTTGACTGGCGCACAGACGACAAACGCTCGCCATGTATACTACTTACTTCTTGTGATAGGTCTGTCACTACTGTTCTTGGGCCCTGGCGCGCTTGCGTTCGACCTTCCACTGTAGATGGACAGCTATTGATTTTTATCGTACTATTTTTCAATTGTTACGTTGTATAAGCGCATAGCATTCCTTCCGCCCATAGCTCAGTTGGTAGAGCAACGGCCTTTTAAGCCGATGGTCGCAGGTTCGAATCCTGCTGGGCGGACAAGAAAGATCATGTATAGAGGGGATTTTCTAGTGTCACCATGAAAGAGCAAGGTGGTATACTTACTATCCTACGATGGACTACGTAATCACCGCGGCTCTATTGTCACTCTCCGCGCTTTTTTCAGGCCTGACGTTGGGTCTCATGGGCTTAGACCTCTATGCCCTCAAACGCAAAGCACGGCTTGGTAACAAGAATGCGGCGCGCATCGTGCCGATACGCGAACATGGGAACCATCTGCTCACTACCCTTCTCTTGGGCAATGTTGCGGTAAATGCAGTGCTTGCCATATTTCTTGGTTCTATCGCAAGCGGGCTTGTAGCAGGAATCGTTGCGACCACCCTTATATTCCTCTTGGGCGAGATCATTCCGCAGGCTGTTATGTCGCGCCACGCGCTTTCACTTGGTGCACACACAGCGCCATTTGTGAGCGTTCTCATGAAAATGACGTGGCCTATCACCTTCCCCATAGGAGCTGCACTCGACCGTGCGCTTGGGGAGGAGTTACCGACACTCTATACAAAACGTGAGCTCATGGAGATAATCTCTGAGCATGAAGATTCGGAGCGCAGCGCCATTGACCGCGACGAAGAACGAATTGTGCACGGCGCACTACAATTCTCACACAAGACGGTTCACGACATCATGACACCGCGCAAAGAAGTTAAGTGCTTACACGCAACGCAGGTGCTTGACGATACACTGCGTCGCAAGATTACCAAGGAGGGTTTCTCACGCCTACCCGTGCTTGAAGGAGACCCCGAGCTCATCATTGGCATACTCTACGCAAAAAACCTTCTCATCACCAAAGAGAGCGCTACTGTGAAAGGAGCCTGCGAACGTAAGCATCTTAGCGTACGTGCGGGAGACAAGCTTGATATGGTACTCGCCTATATGTTGAAGCGTCGGCAGCACATGGCTATTGTTGTAGACGAAATAGGTGTGTTCCTCGGTATCGTTACCCTCGAGGACATTATCGAAGAGGTTATCCAACAAGAGATACTGGATGAGAACGATGACGAGAACATGGTCTAGTGGTTAGCAGCTATACCGTGAGTACCCATAGCTCAAGCGCGGTTGCGAGCTCGTGCTTTCCTCTTCGTACATCGTGATACAGCTCAATGAGCGATCGTGACAGCGCGCGCAGCTCCGTATTGGTGAAGTTGTGTGCGGCATGTTTCGCCTTTCTGTATGGAAAGGGGCTCATGCCTGCTTCTTCCGCACTAGTAGTGGTCGAGGCGAGCAACATGCTCCTCACGGTCCAATGCAGGGTACCGAGCACGGGACTAAGGTCGTTACCTTTTTGCTGTTCCTCCATGTATGCAAGCCAAAGCGCTTTGCGATCACGCGCAGCAAGTGCGTCGCTTAGTGCAAAGTTTGCTGCCTGCCTTTTTTGTACTTGCACCGCATGCTCCTCTATGAGCGTGGCATGGCGTTTCATTTGTTTCTTTGCTGTTGCGGTGAGCGCCCCTTCTATGAGAATGAATATGTTTGGCGACGCAGCAAAGCGTTCGAGTCGCTCAAGCACAATATCTTTACTCGTACTATCAACAAACGGCCGCTTAAGTACCACCACGTGCTTCTCTACAAACAGACCTCGCGCCTCAATGAGCTCATCAAGCTCCGCAACGGGAACTTCGTCCACGTGTATGTGGAACACCTGCGCATTCGGCTGTTTGGCGCGGAGAGCGGCCACCAGCCTGCTTGCCTGGTCTGCTACTTTTGTTGTATTGGTGCCAAAGTACACGTAGAGCATAGTGTCTACAAACGCTTCATTTCGCCCCAATTCTTCCCCGTCTCTACATCGACCTTGAGTGGAACACCACGAGTCTCCTTGAGTGAAAGGACGCTTTGCATGGTTGTCCGCACCAGCTCAGCAACATGGTCGACGAACGCGTCCCGCACCTCATACACAAGTTCATCGTGTACCTGCAGTACGAGGAACGCATCGTTCTGTAATCCTTTTTCCCTCAGCGCGTTGTGTAACCTAACCATGGCTATCTTGATGATGTCTGCTTGAGTTCCTTGTATGGGTGCATTCAGGGCCATTCGCTCTGCTGCTGCTTGAATGTATGGGAGTGGAGACTGTATGCCCTCAAAGTATCGACGCCTACCAAACCAGGTTTCTGTATAGCCACGGCTATGCACTTCAGCCTTAATGGTATCCATATACCGTGCAATACCAGAGAATCGTTTAAAGTATTCAGCAAGGTAGGTCTGCGCCTCACTCCTCGTCGTGCCAGTAGCAGCAGCGAGTGCATTTGCCCCCATGCCGTAGAGAATGCCAAAGTTGATCGCCTTGGCACGTCGACGCATTTCTTTGTCGATCAGCTCCGGCGGCACATCAAACACCTGGGCAGCAACAGCTGTATGGATATCTTGACCTTCTTTGAAGTACGCTATCAGCTTCTTGTCCCCAGAAAGGAACGCGGCCACGCGTAACTCTATCTGACTGTAGTCCGCAGCAATGAGCGAGAAGCCCTTGGGCGCGATGATGGCCTTCCGAATAGCGCTGCCGCGGCTGCTCTTAATGGGAATATTCTGCATATTTGGATTTTGGCTCGACATACGCCCCGTGGTCGTACCCGTTTGCGAGAAGCGTGCATGAAGCCGACTATCGTTGTCAGCCATATTGGGGAGGTTGTCTATGTAAGTTGAGAGCAACTTCTGAAGCTCCCGGTACTCCAGAATATCGGCAACGATGGGTTCGGAATCGACATATTTCCTTAACTCATCCTCACGTGTGCTTCGCTGGCCTGTTGCGGTACGTTTTCCTTTTCCACCCCCAATGCCAAGCTTATCAAAGAGCACCTCACCAAGTTGTTTTGGTGAATTCAAATTGAACTCTTCGCCAGCCATCTTGTAGATCCTTGAGGCAATCGCATCAAGGTCTGCATGGTATCGTTTTGAGAGCTTTGCAAGGTATGGCAGGTCGAGCAGTATCCCGCGCGCCTCCATCGCCTCAACGACGGGCATGAGTGGTAGTTCAATATCCTCATACACTTTTGTGAGTTCCTTCTCGTGAAGTTCTTCCAGTATCTTGGTGCGTGCGTCTTTGAATGTGTGGGTGCCGGTATACTCCAACATGTCCTCAAGTGAGGGGTTGGTGAGGTCGCTCGACACAAGCCATAGGGCAATGGCTGTCCTCGCAAGGTCCGCTGCATCAGGTTCTGCTGTATCCGTCCTTTCGTCAGCAAACGACCCCCCCTCCGGTGCTCCGCCAAGATGGGTACGTAATCGAACGGCAAGTGTCCTGAAACCAAGCTCGGAAAAGAGTGCGAGCGCTTTGTCGAGATCGACGGTATCCTCCCACCGCTTAGCAAGCGACGGGGGGGTGATAGGTGCATCACGGCGTATGGTAGCAAGTTCTTTACTGAAGCGTGCTTCATCCTCTCCTTCAACAAGGAGGTGTATGATGCGCTGCTTTATGCCAGCATCAGTGAGTTTCTCCGGATGCTTCTTCAACGCTGTGTAGATGTCATCAAGTGAACCAAATGTAGTAATGAGTTGTGTAGCGGTCTTCTCACCGATACCACGGATGCCTGGGATGTTATCACTAGGGTCACCGCGCAGGCCCTTAAAATCGGCAATGAGCTCAGGCCCAAAGCCATACCGCTTCTTGACCGCCTTCGCATCATAGAGGATAGTGTCATTAAGTCCCTTTTTCAGGGTGTATACGCGCACGTGCGCATCGTCAACAAGTTGTAGCGTGTCCATGTCACCCGACGCAATGATAATCTCGTACTCTTTTTTCTTAGCAAGCCTTGAGGCCAGTGTTCCCAAAACATCATCCGCTTCGAATCCCGGAGCCTCAAGCCGCGGCACGGAAAGCGCATCCAGGAGATCACGTGATCGCTCAAGCTGCAGGATAAGTGCATCATCCGCTTTTTTCCTGGTCGCCTTATACGCCTCAAACGCTTCATGTCGATACGTTGGCTCTGGGAGGTCGTATGCGGCAATGATGTGGTCCGGCGTAAGTTCGGTCAGCACCTTAAGGAGAAATGCCGCAAGGCCGTAGAGCGCACCGGTCGGCTCACCCTTGGGCGATGTAAAATCGGGAAGCGCATGGTACGCACGATGCAGAATAGCGTGTGTATCCAGCAGTACGATACGTTTCTTATGTGTGGCTGCTTGCTTCTTTTTCGTCATAGTTTGCGCTTCTTCTATGCAACAGGGTTGTGTGTACCGGATCAACAACAATCTTGCGGGTGTGCTCATCCACCTGCTCGAACGTAAGCCATACGGCGCGTTCTGGTACCCCCATGCCCACCTGTTCGGGCCACTCTATCATAATGAGGTTTCCCGGGTCGGTTGCCACATCGTCCCACCCTATGGTGCGAAGCTCCTCTTCTCCTTCCAGTCGATACGCGTCGATGTGCACAAGACGCTTCCAGGGCTTACCCTCGGGCAAGCGGTACACTTTCTCAATAACGAATGTTGGACTTGTAACAGATTCCTCAACGCCAAGTGCGGCAGCAGCACCTTTCACGAACACCGTCTTCCCCGCCCCAAGGTCGCCTCTGAGTGCCACAATAGTACTTGTGCCACGTGTACCGGAGCGCGCCGCAAGCTCCTCAACAAGACTGACTGCTAGAGCGCGGGTCTCCTCTGACGAACGTGTGACGATCTCCTCGTGAATTGACATACACGTATTATACACGCCAGGGAAAAAATGAAGCACCCGGACAGCGTATTGCCATCCGGGTGTGGTTAGTGACCTCCCACTCTGAATGAGAAGCCGAAAAAAGAACCTGCCGTGCCAACTGGGGTTTTGATGCTCTCAGCGCGCTGATAGTCGCGCCGAACACCTCCCCCCACTTCCGTGTGCTCCCGTATCGAGAGGGCACCCTTCGGAGTCTTGTGCGAATAGTCCACCGTTCCAGACCGTAGTCTGAAACGTTCCTCGTAGGTGCGCGCGCCATGCGTACGCACTGTGTGGGTGTCACACGTTACCGTAGTCGTGCTTCGGTAGCGCTCATTCCCGCCAGCAACCTCAGCACGTATCTCCATACCTGCAGGGGGTTCGCATGTGCGAGCCACCTGCTCGGGCTGCGGTGCCTTCCATGGTCCGGTGCTGCACGCCGAAAGTAGGAGCAGGATCAGCACAGGCGAACAGCACCTCATTTTGCACCGGTTTTTTGGTTTGGGTAGTACCCACTACCCCTTGTATCAACCGGCGCACACCGCTGTGAGGCGTATCCACCGAAGGATGTGCCGCTCTCGCTGTCGGTATTCACCTTCATCTCCCATTCTCCGGCCGTAGTTCGTGTACGTCCGTGAAGGCAGGTTTGGGTCAGCAACCTGATTCAGGTCAGCTGCTGCCTTTGCGAGGCTATGGTGACGAGCCTCGGGTCTGACGCTGTACCCAGAATATGAACACCCGGACTGCAACACAAAAGCTGCAGCACCTACAACGATCAGTAAAGTGGTCAGTAGTTGTTTTGCAATGTTCATGCTACACCTCCTTGGTGCTTGTGGGACCAAGGGTATTAGAGCATAATAATTATGCTCTGGCAAGTCCATCAATGCGTCTGTGTCCTCGTTGGATAGCTGATTTTAAGAATTACCAAAAGAACGGTAGAATGGTGTTATGTCTGTACACCTAGATAAGAAGTCTCAAACAAAGCTTGATGCAATACGCAACAAGGAAGAGGAGGAGCTTGTGGCTATCCTTTCAAAAAAGTATGGGGTAGCGCACGCTGACCTTAAGAATACGCCTATCAATACTGACTCACTGCGTCTAATAGAGGAGAAGACAGCCCGGACAGCAGAAGTGGCATCGTTCCAACAGTCGGGCAAGACGGTCTCCCTTGCCATCCGCACTCCAAATAGTCCCCTCGCGCAGAAGGTAATGCACTACCTTGAGGAGCGCGGCTACAAGGTGGTTCCCTATATGGTGTCTAGTGCATCGCTTGAGCATGCATGGAACCACTACAAAGATGTAACGTTCGCGGTTGAGACTGAGGCGGGCGTACTCGACATCTCAAGTGAGGAGGTGCGCAAGCTCATGGAGGAGCTCACTTCTCTGCCCGCAACAAGAAAGGCGGTTGAGGAGGTGTTAAAAATGAAAAAACTCTACAGAATCACACGCACTCTCGAGATACTCATTGCAGGGGCCTTGAGCAATGGTGCTTCTGACATACATGTTGAACCGGAGAAGGACCATGTGGGTATTCGTTTCCGCCTTGATGGTGTGTTGACAAATATCGCCAGGCTTGACCATGATACATATCACGCGGTCTTGACCAGGGTCAAACTTCTTTCTGGCCTCAAAATAAATGTGCGAACAGCAGCTCAAGACGGACGCTTCAGTGTTCGCCTCGACGACCGCGAGATAGATATCCGCACCTCCATTCTTCCTGGTGGGTACGGAGAATCCATTGTGCTTAGGTTGCTCGACCCAAACTCTATCATACTGTCACTTGAGACGTTGGGTATGCGACACCAGGTCTTATCTATGCTTAACGATGAGATACATAAGCCGAACGGCATGATACTGAACACCGGACCGACCGGTTCAGGTAAGACGACAACATTATACGCATTTCTAAAAAAACGAGTGAGTTCCGACATCAAGATACTTACGATCGAAGACCCTATTGAGTACCGTGTTGAAGGTGTTGTGCAAACTCAAGTAGACCACAAGGATTACACGTTCGGGTCGGGCCTCCGAAGCGCCCTTCGTCAGGACCCAGATATTATTATGGTTGGTGAAATACGCGACCAGGAAGTTGCCTCAACCGCCATACATGCGGCCCTTACTGGACACCTGGTTTTCTCTACACTGCACACAAACAGTGCCGCTGGTGCCTACCCTCGGCTTATAGATATGGGTATCGAATCAAGCCTGCTTGGCTCCGCTATCAATATTGTTATGGCGCAACGACTTCTCCGTACACTCGACCCAACACAACGACGTGAGGTTCCCATTGAGGGTAAGGATAAGGAATTTGTTGATCTGGTGCTCGGTATGATACACGACCGCTCATTAATTCCCAAGAACACCAGCACTATGTGGGTACCAAAACCACACGAAGAGGGTGAGAGTGGTTACAAGGGTCGTGTCGGTGTATACGAGGTCATTCAAACAACACGCGAGATAGAGGACGCGGTGCGACAAAACCTAACCATACGCGAACTTGAAGATGTGGCACGTACACAAGGGTTCTTGTCCATACAAGAAGACGCCATCCTCAAAGTCCTTGAGGGTGTGACGACACTTGATGAGGTGCGTCGCGTCTTAGGAGAAGACATTGACAAGACATTATAGTACCTTGTAACACGGTACGCCCGTGCTCGTTGGGTTCTAAACCCCTGACGTGACACATTTTAGAGAATCTAAAAGCGGCTACCTGGCTAAGGAGTATCCCAGCATCCGACACTTTCCGCACTCTAGACACACAGTGTGCGAACATGCGCCACACACAACAAAAGGCGTGTTAAAGTGAAGAAAGTGTCGGACCCAAGAGGTCCTCGCTCGGTATCCGATGCCACGCAAGCGTGGTCTTGTCACGTTGGGGGTTTAGGGCCCAAACAATGGTTAAAAATAACAGACGTTGATTTCAATAGAAATGTAGCATAAACTGTTTTATATGTCAACCCCACAAAACAAGTCTTCCGTTTCGCTGGATACACCTGACCAGTGGCTGGATCGTACACTCCGACCAGAAGCATGGGGGGACTACATCGGCCAAGAAGGGGTGAAGAATAACCTGCGTATCCTGTTGCGTGCCGCGCGCGAACGTGGCCATGCGCCAGAACACCTACTACTCTACGGGCCACACGGTCTTGGTAAAACAACGCTCGCACATCTTATTGCGCGTGAGTTGGAAACACCAATGAAAGTAACATCAGGGCCCGCTATTGAGCGTGTGGGGGACCTTGCTGCTATTCTTACCAATCTTGGCAAGAATGACGTGCTGTTCATTGATGAGATACACCGCTTAAACAAAGCGGTTGAGGAGGTGCTTTATCCTGCACTTGAAGCGGGGGTGCTCGACATCATTATTGGCAAGGGTCCATCAGCTCGCACCATACAACTTGAGCTTCCGCCGTTTACGTTGGTTGCCGCAACAACACGTATCGCGCTTCTTTCGGCACCACTCCGTTCCCGTTTCTCTGGTGGAGTGTTTCGACTTGAGTTTTATACGCACGATGAGATAACTGACGTCATAGGGCGCTCCGCGCACATCCTTGGGGTAACTCTCGGCAAGGATGCCGCGCATGCCATAGCACTTCGAAGTAGGTTTACACCACGCACAGCGAACTATCTTTTGAAACGCTGTCGCGACTACGCACAGGTTCACAAAAAGAAACTCGAGGTCATGCTTGTGGAAGAGGCCCTTGCACAATTGGGTTTTGACCCTCTTGGACTTCAGTACGCGGACAAACAGCTCCTTGAAATCATTATCGACAAGTTTTCCGGTGGGCCGGTTGGTTTGAGTACACTCGCAGCAGCAACCGCAGAGGAGGAGGCAACCATCGAGGAGGTGTATGAACCGTACCTTATACGGTCCGGTCTTTTGGAGCGCACGCCACGTGGCCGCGTCGTCACACCGTTTGGGTACGAGCACCTTGGAAAGCAGCCCCCTGTCGACCAACAAACGCTCTTATGATGCGTGCTGCGCACTCACTACTCAAAATTTGGAGGTGGCGAACTATGCCATGCTGTCATTAGGCGGTATTGAAATCGGGAGGAGGAGGTGGAGGTGGTGGACTACCGCCACCATCGTTAGGTGGTGTGGAGCCAGAATTTCCCGTAGTACCCCCAGAGTTTCCGCCTGAAGAAGGAAACGGCTGGGATGGTGTCCCGCCACCTGAACCGTTG
>Ga0114931_10011249_pt1 | contig 10593 bp, 9 predicted proteins | sample 2SBtaG_FD_89579 | JGI IMG/M metagenome (GOLD analysis project Ga0114931, IMG submission 89579) | Deep subsurface microbial communities from Kolumbo volcano to uncover new lineages of life (NeLLi) - 2SBTROV14_V59a metaG | ecosystem: Environmental > Aquatic > Marine > Volcanic | place: Kolumbo...
GGTCCGGAGGTTGTCAGCGAAACACATCCTGACCAATCGCGCTGGTATAATAATAATTCGCCAGTCCTAAAATGGGCTGATCCTGACGCTAATATTGTTGAAAAATATAGCTATGTTTTGAGTGATAATCCGACTGAGATTCCCGATGATATTCCCGAAGGAGATAAAAACAGCGTGGCTTATAAAAATCTTTCTGATGGCCGGCACTACTTTCATATTAAGGCCTTGAATAAAGATAACATTTGGGGTGGGACAACACATTATGCTCTAAATATAGATTCTTCACCGCCGGCTGAATTTTCCATTGATATTTTTCCTTCCAGCTCTACCAACAGAAGAGATCCGGTCGTTCAATTTGCGACTACCGACGGTTCATCCGGCGTTGATTATTATGAATTAAAGGTGGTTCCCTTAAGCAACGTTAATACTGTCCATGCCAATAACGGCGATAATCAGCAAATGTTTATTGAAGCTATGAGTCCCTATGCAGCTCGGAATTTAAATTTAGGGGATTATGATGTTATAGTACGCGCTTATGACAAAGCCGGTAACTATCGTGATTCTACCAAGCGATTGACAATTTCCAACGCTTTTTTTCAGTTTGTCAGCGACAGGGGCTTGGTAATCAGAGGGCAATCAATCATTCCTTGGTCTTGGCTTTTCTTGGTATTTCTAGCTATTATAATAGCCCTGGCCTATATTATTTGGCGTCTTCGTCATCATCATAAAAATATTGAAAAAGCCAGAAGGGATGGAAAAGTGCCACCTAAGATTCGCGAAAAAATAGAAGAATTGAATAAACTTAAAAAGAAATATAAAGGGTTAATAGCCATAGTAGTTTTAATCGTAAGTAGTTTCTTTTTTACCGTTTCCGCTAAAGCCGAGAGTGATTTTCCAGCCATAAATCCACCCATCATTACTACTATTTCCAAAAATATTTCCAATGACGAGATTTTCTATGTCGGAGGGAAGGCGGAAACTAAGGGAGAAAAAATAACTATTTATGTTAAGAATAATAGAAGCGGAGAAACTTTCAACGAAGAAGTAAGCACTGACAAAAAAGGAGAATGGTTCTATCGACATAACGCCTTTTTATCTGATGGCAATTATATCTTGTGGGCGCAAAGCAAAATAGGCGACCAATTGAGCGCGCCCAGTCCCCAGGTTCAAATGACAATCAGTAAAACTGCCCTACAATTTGGATCTTCCCGAATAAGTTACAGAACGTTGCTTTCTTTTGTTATAATTATTTTATTTATAATACTTTTACTGTTACTTTTTTATATAAGTTTGTCGGTAAAAAGAATCCGCAAAAAGAACAAACTGTTTAATAAAGAAGTTAAGGAAGTGGAAGATGCTGTGCATAGGGGCTTTATGGTATTGCACCGGGAAATGAAAAAAGAGTTAAAATTTGTTGAGGAAACAGGTTCAAAGAAAGCTCTTTCTAAGAATGAGGAAAACTATCAGGAGCACTTGATGAACGATCTCAAAAAAATAGAACGCCATATAGAAAAAGAAGTTATAGATGTGGAAAGATTATTAAACTAGCAAAGATACTTTTCTTTTAAAAGTTTCTTTTGCTCTTTTGGTGCTTGTTTTGATTGTACAGTTAACACCATAAGGTAACATTTAGTATAGTTGGGAGTAACACCTGTTAGCTATTAAAATATGAACAAACATTATTATAAACATATTTGTAAATGGTATCCTGTATGTCCAATGAAAGAATTTTATGAAGAAGAAAAATTGATAAGAAATGGATTGAATTATATTGTAAAGGAAGTTGGAAAGACTGTGTTCGTTATCAGATGGAAGAAAGTAGAAAAGCTCATCCAGATTGGATGCTTCCTGATGGAAGTATAGATGAAAGATTAAAAAGATAAAACAAATAAAAAGATATTTTTATACTTTTCATAACAAACTTTTTTGCAGACTTTTCTTTTTGTCGTTAATATTTTCAATAGTATTATTTTCTTTTTTATCAATAACTTCTAAAACTTTTGGAATCTTCTTAAAATCTTTTATCAGAACACCACGCATAGAGCCGTTATATAAAGCGGCGGCGGGATGATAAAGGGCATAAAAAATTCTAGTGCCTATTCCCGGAGCGGAGCGACGCAGGACTTTTCCGTGAACTTGGGAAATTTTTTGTCCGGGCAAAAATCTTTCCAATGAATGCCGACCGAGAGTTATAATAAGCTTAGGATTTATAATCTTTATTTGCTGTTCCAGCCAGGGCCAGCAAGTTTTCGTTTCTTCAGGAAGGGGGTCGCGATTGTTGGGCGGGCGACATTTTACTACATTAGCGATATAAACATCTTCTCGTTTAAGATTTATTATATTCAGCATTTCATCTAAAAACTTACCGGCGGCGCCTACAAAAGGAATTCCCTGTTTGTCTTCTTCTTTTCCCGGGCCCTCTCCGACAAATATAATTTCCGCCTCGGCGCTTCCCGCGCCGGGAACCACTTGAGTACAAGTTTGACGTAAATCGCACTTTTCGCAAGCCAGCATTTTTTTATTTAGTTCTTGAAGTTTTAGTTCTTGAAGTTGATGTTGTTTAGACATTTTATGAGAGCCAATAAAATTAAGTTAAATTATGAATTCTAATTAGTTCAAATTTGTTATTTTCAGTGTTCCAAACAGCGAAGGTTGGCAAATATATTTCTCCAGCAACATTGCCAGGATTTAACATTTTACATTTCCCAATTGTTTCTTCCCACGGTTTGTGTGTATGTCCGTAAAAAACAAATTTGTATTTTCCAGATTCCGCCAATCTTTTAGCTTTGTCGGGGTAATGGACAAAAGCGATAGCTTTGTCGGCTATTTTTATTTCACCGTATTTTCTAAAGACTAAAGTATTTTTATATTTTTTTCCCATCTCTCTGTCTTTTAAGGACATTTCCCCTCTGGCAGAGAGAAAGGCTTGGTCCATCTGGTCATCATCCATATTGCCAAAACAATAAAAAATTTCTCCCGAGAAGTTATCATTTAGAAAATCCAGAGTTTCTAAAGAAGCTAGATCTCCACAGCAAATCATCTTTCTGATTTTTTTAGAATTACAATAATCCAAAACTTTTTTTAAGTTGGCTAAATTATTGTGAATGTCAGAAGTAATAGCTACCAGCATAAAATTACTAATTACCGAATAAAAATATATTCTAAAGTGAATCTCTCATCTTTTTTAAAATATTCATATATTCATTCACTCCCGGCCAGGCAGTTTCGCAGATCATATCAATATTATTTTTCACGGCAAATTGCACAATTTTTTTAAAGGATTCTAATCCAATTTTTCCTTTTCCAATATTTGCGTGGCGGTCCTTATAGGAACCGTAATCAGTTTGGCTGTCATTAGCATGAATTAGTTTTATATTTTTTAAACTAATTTCCTTCTCTATTCCTTGCAAAGTTTTTTCAAAATTTTGCCAATCATAGCCAGAAGCAAAACTGTGTTGAGTATCCAAGCAAATTCCAGCGATCTTTGGACTATTAACTTTTTTAATAATTTCAGAGAGCTCTTTGAAGCTAGAGCCAATAATATGTCCAGCGCCAGCGGTATTCTCTAAAAGTAATTTAGTTGTTCCTTGATATCCCTCTAAACATTTTTGGAGCATTTTAATTGTTTTTCTAATGGCTTCTTTTTGTCCTAAATCTTTAGCAGTTCCTAAATGGGTTACTACATATTTAGCGCCAATTAAGCTAGCGCGTTCAAGCTCATCGCGTATTGCGGAAACAGATCCATAGCGTATTTTATTATTGCTGGAAGCAAAATTAATATAATAAGGAGCGTGAACGTAAGTATTTTGAATTTTATATTTTTTAATTGCAATCTTAAAATCTTTAATAATTTCTGGCGTTAATGGCAAAGCTTTTCCACCCTGCGGAGAGCGGGTGAAAATTTGCATTGTTTCACAACCTAAATCAGCCGCTCTTTGAGGAGCGTTCTGAATTCCTCCGGCAATAGAAATGTGGCAACCGATATTCATTATAAATTTCTATACATTTATATGATTATTTTACTATTTATCTGTTTTTTTAACAATTTAAATTATTTGCCAACCGTTCTCTGTTTCTACAAGTTTGCCTTTAACTTCAAATCCACTGGCTAATTTATGGCCACCTCCGCCAAATTGAGCGGCAATTTTAGATACATCCGCTCCTTTATATTCTTCACTTCTAAGACTGCCCTTGATTAATCCATCTTCTCTTTCAGAAAGAACTAAAGAAAAGCTGGTTCCGGGAACAGTATTTAAGATACCAGCTACTTGCGCAATATCATCTATTTCAGCTTCGCATTCTTCTAATTCTTTTTGAGTAAGCACTGAAACAATCATTCTATTTTTAGAATTAATCTTAGCTTTTTCAAAAGCTTTGCCCCAAAGCTTGAGAGTAGAAATTTTTTTATTAGTAAAAGTGGTTTCCGCTATTTTTGTAAGTGGCGCTCCGGCTTTCATAAGGCGAGAAGCAATTTCCATAACACGAGGAGTGGTGTTGGAATGCTGAAACATACCCGTATCACCTAAAATCCCAGATAAAATAAAAGTAGCCATGGAACGGGTTATTTCAATCTGGTTAGTTTCAAAAAAATCGTAAATAATCTCACAAGCAGAAGAATAATTAGGATCAATAATATTAATATCATGGCGAATAGTAATGTCTGGATGATGATCAATAAGCGCTACAATTTGGTTTGAATTAATTTGATTTCGAATTTTATGAAATCCCCTCTCCACACTGTCTGCTGCAATAATCAATTTGTATTTTTTTATATCTAAATGATCAGGAAATTCAAAATAATTTTTAGAAAAAGTTTTTAAATAACTTGGAAAGGGATCAAAACAAGCAATATCAACATTTTTTCCAAGGTTTTTAATATATTCCCTCAAAGCCAAAACAGAACCAATAGTGTCTCCGTCCGGACGTGAGTGCGCAAAAAGAAGAATATCTGAAGATTCTTTAATGACAAAATTAAGCGTTTTAAATTCTTGGGAAAAATTCATAGGGATTTATAATAGGGAAAAGTGTAAATAACCTTGTGAAATCTAATATAAAAATATATAAAAACAAAAAAAATGAGCAGCGACTAATTACTGACTATTAATAGAAGTTAAATTTTTTTCAATAATTTTTCAATTTCATCGGCGCGCGCTTCAGTCATATCAACTTGAAAGCTGATTTTAGGCAGAGGTTTCATTATTAATTTTTTATTTAAAAATCCTTGGATTTTAAAAGTTTCTTTTTTTAATGTTTTGACAACATAATTAATTTCAGTTTCAGGAAAAACACTGATAAATATACGAGTATAACGCAGATCTCGGCTAGTGTCAACTTTAGTTAAAGTAACAAAAACACCCTCCTTAAGAGAGAGCTTTTTCAAAAAAATATCACTAACGTCTTTTTTAATTAAATTATTAATTTTATTTATGCGAGTATTCATCAATTTATAATTTTCTTTTCTTCTCTTTTTCTTTATAACTTACTAGAATGTCTCCCTCCTTGATTTTCGTATCACCTAAAAAAGTTATGCCACATTCTTTTCCGGAAACACATTCATCTACATCCACTTTATTTTCTTGAAGATTTTCAAGCTTCCCAGAACCGATAACCTTGTCATTTCTTATAACTTCCATCAAAGATTTGTTAATTATTTTTTCAGAAGTAACTTTTCCGCCTACAATCATATCGCCCTTTCCAGTTTTAAAAATAGCCAACACTTTCAGCTTACCAAAATCTTCTCTTTCAACAATAAGAGGAAGTATTTTTGTTAATTCATTTTTGATATCATCAACTAATTCATAAATAATTTTATAATTTTTTATTTTTACTTGGCTGTTTTGAGCTAATCTTTGAGCCACCGGAGTAACTTGGATATTGAAACCATAAATAATAGCATTAGAGCTACCGGATAATCGCACATCTGATTCAGTAATGTTTCCTACACCAGTGCTAATGTAATCAATTGCAACTTCTTCTGATTTAATTTCTTCTAAAATTTGTTGAATAGCTTCAAGTGATCCTTGCGTATCCGCTTTAAGAATAATATTGAACTTTTTAATCTTTTCATCCGCTATACTTTTCATTATTTTTTGGCTACTGAAAGTTTCTTGTTCTGAATTATTTTTCAAATAGCCCGGATGCGATTTAAGTTTAGCTCCTGTTTTTTGAACAGCTACTTGTAAAATATTATTGGTATCAGGAACACTATGAAGTCCGATAACACTTACAGGAGCAGAAGGTTCTGCTTGTTTAATTTTTTCTCCTCTAAAATTTTCTATTCTTTTTACTCTTCCATAAGCATTACCGGCAATAATATCCTGTCCGATTTTTAATGTGCCGGTTTTAACTAAGATGGTAGCTATCGGTCCTTTTTGCGGATCAAGATGCGACTCCAAAACTATTCCCAACGGGTCGCGAGTATAATTGGCTTTAAAGTCTTCTATTTCAGCTACCAAAAGAATATTATCCAATAAATCGTCAATGCCGATATTTTGTTTGGCGCTAATTTTAGAAAAAAGAACTTTTCCGCCCCACCCTTCTAAAAGAATATTATTTTGAGCCAGATCTTGCTGCACTTTTTGAATATTAGCTTGTGGTTTGTCAATTTTATTAATGGCTACAACAGTGGGAATTTTTTTATCTAAAAGATATTGAATTACTTCTTTAGTTTGAGGACGTACGCCGTCATCAGCCGCAACCACTAAAATGGCGATATCAGCTAAACTTACTCCTCGCTCTCGCATAGCGCTAAAAGCGGCGTGGCCTGGCGTGTCAACAAAAGTAATTAATTGCCCTTTTTTCTTAACTTGATAAGCGTTAATGTGCTGAGTTATGCCTCCAGATTCCCGCATAGCTACATTAGTTTTTCGAATAGTATCTAATAAAGTAGTCTTTCCATGATCTACATGGCCTAAAATGGTTACAATAGGAGGACGGCTTTTTAAATTCTCTCCAGTCTTTTTTTCTTTACGCAATATTTCATTAAGTTTCTCTAATGTCATATTTTCTCCAGTTTCATCTATTTCTTCTGCTACTGTATAACCTAAATCTTGAGCGATAATAGCGGCCGTTTCAAAATCAATATTTTCATTAATAGTAGCTAAAATTCCATTTTTCATAAGTTCAGTAATAACAGCGCTAATGGGCAAGTCTAAAATTTCACTGAAACGTTTTACAGTGATAGAAGAAGGTAAACTTATTTTTTTAGAATTTACTTTTGGCATAAAGCAATAATTTATTTATCTTGTGTTTTTTTGTTACTCATAGCTATCCTTATAGCTTTTTCTTCTTCTTTAGTAAGAGGATGTTCTTTAGAGACTCCCCCCGCTATTGGTTATAATATATGCGAGCGCCTTCCCGAGTAAATAACGAGCTAAGAGTTAAACCATTATTTTTTCCATTAAGAAGAGCAACAGAAAAACTTTGATTTCCACCAACATCTTTAAATGGGTTGAATCTTACAATGCCTACTTTATGCAGAGCTCGAAAAGATAAACTATTAATCTGGTTGGAAATACTATACAGTTCTTGAATATCCTTATCTAAATTTTTTAATGTTTTAGCTTGGCTTAATAAAAGCTCTTCTAGATTTTGTATTTTATTTCCTGAAAACAAACTAGCATTTCTTTTTTTAAGTTTTAATAATTGCCAATGCAAAAATATATTCCAAATTAAAAAAAGAAGTAAAAACAACAAAACACCAACCAGTGTAAAAATTAAATTTTTCTGAATAAAATATCCGATATTGGCCATATTTTCTAAACCTTGAGTTAAATCAAACGCTTATTTTAAGCTAACACTAAAATTAGCTTATGTAAAGTAGTAGAAACGCGATTAATCGCGTTTCTATAATATTTTTTTGGTTTTTCTTTTTTACCTTTTCTCCTTTACTAAGGAGTAGATTGAGAGGGGGTTTTTAGTTGAGAAGGGAGTTTTAGTAAGGTTAAACCTTAGGATAAATTAAATTAATTAATTGAAAGGGTATCTTTAAAGGTACCTTTAAAGATACCCTTTTTTATTAGATAATTTGTAAGAATCGCCAGCGTTATTTACATTTTCTCTCTATGTCATTCCGGAAAATTTCAGAGCAGAGCGGAGAAATTTATCCGGAATCCAGGATGAGAGGACACGCCTGTAATGAAATATTTCTTCCTTGCCTCTCCCCCTCTTTGAGGGGGAGACTGAGAGGGGGTGTGTAGTAAGATTGAATGGTAAAATAATAAAGTTATAAATAAATTATAAAATAAATGGGGGAAAATTCTGGAATGACAAATAGAAATAACTAGCAAAAAATGTAAACAACGCTGTGAAATCTAACAAATAACTTTATGAACTTTTTGTGGCGGTAGAGAAGGGATTCGAACCCCTGATGCCCTTGCAGGCATACCGCATTTCGAGTGCGGCCCGTTCAACCTATCCGGCACTCTACCAATATTTAACGCTTCAAGGCGTGCTTTTAATTTACAACAATAACCGTTTATTATCAAATTTTTAAAATTTATTTATATTACAACTATTAAACAAAATTATTTAGAAACTAAGCGCTATGGCTAGGTTGCTGATTTTTAAAATTTATTGTAAAATTAAGAAAACATTAAAAGAATAAAATTTTTTAAGGATTTTAATTCTTTAGCAAGTTAATAAAAAATGTCTCTAAAAAACAAATCAAATTTTTCTAAAACTTCTGAAAGAACTCCTTATCCTAGCGGATTTTTAAATCCGCAAAAAATAATAAGCCATTTAAAAATTTTACCTGGAATGAAAATAGCCCATTTTGGTTGTGGAACAGGTTTTTTTACTTTTCCCATTGCTGAAAAGATCGGGAAAAATGGAACAATCTATGCGTTGGACATTCTAGAACAAAAAGTGGAAGTTATAAAAAGTCAAGTTAAATTGACTGGTTTCCATAATATTATTGCTAAAAGAGTTAATTTAGAAAAAAAAGAAGGATCTAAAATAGAAAAAGAAAGCATTGACTGGGTGATTATAGTTAATATGCTTTACCAAAATAATAATAAAAGCCATATTATTAGAGAAGCTAAGAGAATTTTGAAAAAGAACGGCCATATACTTTTAATTGATTGGAATCATTTGAGCAATAATATTGGCCCGGAAAAACGTTCCCGAGTTTCTAAAGAAGAATTAATCAAAATAGCTAGAAAACATCTTCTAGGTATTCAAAAAGAAATTGCTGTGGGTGATTTTCATTTTGGTTTAATTCTGACAAAATAAAAAAATGAACATAAAAATAAAAATAATTGCAGCTTTTTTTCTTGTTACAGGCATTTTGTTAATTTCTGGATGCGGTTGTAAACCAAAGAATCCACATCAACATAATCTTAGTCTTGAAATTTGGGGACCACTTGATTCTCAAGACGCTCTTAGAGCATCTTTTGATACTTATAAAAAAATTAATCCGAATATATCTAATATTGAATACAAAGTAATTCCCGTTGATAATTATAAAAAAGAACTTGTAGATGCTTTAGCTTCAGAGCAAGGCCCGGATATTTTTCTAATCCACAACAATTGGTTGCCAAGCTTTAAAGATAAAATTGTAAACGCGCCTCAATCACCCTTGATTATTAACGAACAAAAATTCAGAAATAATTTTGTAGATGTCGCTATTGCCGATTTTATTGATCAAGGAAAAATTTATGCCACGCCTCTTAGTGTGAACAGTTTAGCTCTTTATTATAATAAGGATCTTTTTAATCAAGCTGGCATTGTTTCTCCGCCGAAAACCTGGAATGAATTTACTCAAGATGTCCAAAAGTTAACTACAGTTAACGCTTTTAATGAAATTACCCAAGCTGGAGCAGCTATCGGAACTGCCTATAATATTAATCGTTCAACAGATATTTTAAATCTTTTAATGTTGCAAAATAATACTAATATGGTTGATGACGGGGGCAGAGTTAATTTTGATAAATCCGTTTCTGTTAATGGAAAAAGTATTTTCCCAGGTAAGAATGCTTTAAATTTTTATACTCAATTTTCCGATACCGGTTCGCTAAACTATACCTGGAATTCACGGATGCATTATTCAATTGACGCTTTTTCAGAAGGAACAACAGCCATGATGTTTAACTATTCTTGGCATATTAAAACGATAGCTAATAAAGCTCCCAAGTTGAATTTTGCCGTAGCCAACGTTCCACAGCTTGAAAACAGTCCCAAAGTCAATTATGCTAACTACTGGGGATATGCAGTAGCGAAAAATAAAATAGCTCAAAGCGTCGGTAATAGAAATTCTAGATCTGCGCCAACTATTAGCAACGAAACACGCATAAAAGAAGCTTGGGAGTTTCTGACTTATTTAACCACTAAACCTGATGGAACTTTTAAGGATAGCTCCAATAAATCTGGACTTGGGAAAACGGCTAATCCAAATTTTGATCCGGCGAAAGACTATCTTGAAAAAACAAAAGAACCAGCTGCTCGGCGTGATATTATCGAGACTCAAAAAAGCGATCCTGAAATTGGAGTATTTGCCACAGGTAATTTGATCGCCAAAAGTTGGAAAGAATCTGATCCAGATACGATTGAAGGAATTTTTGCTCAGATGATTGATCAAGTTAATAAAGGTCAAAC
>Ga0114931_10011250_pt1 | contig 10593 bp, 9 predicted proteins | sample 2SBtaG_FD_89579 | JGI IMG/M metagenome (GOLD analysis project Ga0114931, IMG submission 89579) | Deep subsurface microbial communities from Kolumbo volcano to uncover new lineages of life (NeLLi) - 2SBTROV14_V59a metaG | ecosystem: Environmental > Aquatic > Marine > Volcanic | place: Kolumbo...
GATGGGTTGTTCGCACGGCCATCATGGCAGAGACGGGGGCGGGATGCACCAACTGGGATGTTTGGCTACAGAGTCACAGGCTTAAACCCTCTTTTGTGACCCACAAATTCTTTGGAGGAGCCTGATTCTTTAGCGTCCGAAGATGGGAAAGGCGCTTTATTCTTTGATCTGTGAATCAATACATTACCGGAATTCGTCGGCAATCCTTATGGATTGAAGATCGTTGTCATTGAAGGCTGCAACCCAATGCCATTGCGCTTGAGCAAAAAAATTTCGCAGTTTGTTAGCACAGGAATATTGCCGTAACAATTCCTGTAAATGTTACTGACGCGAGGAAGGCCTTATGATTGAGGGCGAGTTTACTTGGGAATGGCGGGGGAGGAAGCAGGAGCTTCGCCTAAACCTTAAGGATATGTGACAAAATACCTTCAACATCTCGCATCTCATCTTCGGCCTATCTTTGAACGGATCTTAATCGAAAAAACCTCAACATAGCTGTGCTATTCCTCGGCTTTTTCTCAATCATTCCCTCCAAATCTGGACCAAATCTGCGCGGGATTTTGAAGGTATTTTGTCACAGATCCTAATGATATTTAGACCCAGTTCTTCTTGATCACGTCTAACATTTAGCCGTCATTAAGGAAGGCTGTGCATCTTAAACTTCTTTGGGAGTAACCATGAAACGCACCATCATATCAGGAAAACCAACCACACGCGCCAAGGCACTGTATCGCTGGCCCGGTTTCAGGGAGTCTTCAAAGGTCAACTGGCATTCCACGACTTGTTCCTGGCCTGGTTGCAGGACAAACTGGTGTGGTTTAAACGCCACCGGCACTCGCGCCTTGACTTTGCCGTCTTCGCTGATAAATTCTGACAATTCAAACCTGACTTCGATCTTTTTGTCCTGCTTGTTGGCAATGACAAATGCCTGAGCATGCGTCTCTCCTGCCTTGCCTTCAAAGGGAATTTGTGTCTGGGATTCCTTCCCGTTGCCCTTCTCACAGGTAGGTTGTCCAGCATCTCTCCCTTTTGCACCAACCGGTGCAAACACGGATTCAAGCAGACTATTGCTTAAATCTAGGCCTGCATGCATAAGATTGACATAGTAATCGACCTGGCATTGCATCACTTTCCGAACAAATTCTGTGCCCTCATCTTGGGCAAAGCACATAAAACGTTTCGGTATTTCTTCCGTGCTCAATTTTCCGGATGAGGCCTGACCCATTATCTGAAAATACCGTTCCCACGCACGGGTACCCTCATCAAAAACCCGTGTCCCTAGATTTTTCACCTGTTCACTGTAGTCGGAATAATCCACCGGAATGTTCTCCTTCATGATGGAATGTTATTTTTTCTGGACAATCGACTTCCCTTTTCTCTTAGTCGCAACCTTGGTCTTGCCGGGAGTTTTGACGCCTGTCCCGCGAATAAGAGTCCCCGCCCCTCTCCCCGGTTGAACCGTTCTTCTCACCGGCTGAAAACACAGCTCTTCACATTGAAAATGATCGTACCAATGATGGGCCACCAGTCGGGTAGGAATTTCCCCATGCGCTATTTGGCAATGAGGTATATGTTTACACCGCGTTCGCAGTCGCAAACACACGCATTGCTCATATCGACCAGCTACAGTCACTTCTGATTCATAGACCTTGTTCGGGGCAAAAGCTTCATTGGCCTGAATCTCGACCGTAACAGCTTTTATCTCTCCAGGAGCAAGAACAAAGCTATTTGGCGTCAGCTTGGGATTTATTCCGCTATCATCACCCTGGACCAGGAAGTTGGTGGCACTTAATGTGAAATCGGCACTCTGCTGGCCGGTATTTCGAATATCGATCACTCCAGTGACGACCTCGCCTTCGCAGACCTCCCATTCCAACTCGCACACACAGGAGGGAGGACATTCGGTTTCCGGTATTTCACAAAACTTCCCGGCCACCTTTTTCAACTCAGGCATAGTTTTCGATAGCCCCTGAAAATACGCATCCATCAAAGGTTGTGCAATCCTGAGTCCCTGCGACATGACCTCATTGGACATTTGATACCATCGTAAGGCGGCGGTGCGCATATCCCCACTGACGATTGGGCACCCGTCTGTCGTTCTTGTATCCATAGGAATCTCCTTTGTATACGAATGATCGTGTGATTCAAGCCGAAGGCTCAACTGTTATCAATTGGTATAAATGTCCACGAGCATACTCGCTGAGAAGAGGTCGAATTCAGCAAAGTAATGTCTGTGGGGCTCCATGCCATCCGGCACTTCAATACTGCCTTCCATCACTTTGGATTCGCCTGGCGCGAGGGTCAGGTTGTTCCATGTGAGGATAACCGGGCCAGATTGCTGACTTGCAACCAGACACAACAGATCCCGGAGAGCGCCTTCGTCGCCTGAAGGAGTCCTTTCGTCTTGTTTCTTTTTACATAGGTCCTTCATGCTTTGTACAAGCTGCGACTCGACTCCTTCGGAAGATTGCAAAGCCGCAACCCATTTATCACCAACCGAAACAGGGACATTTCCGACATTAGTCACCACAAATTCCCTCTCAAATTTATTTTTGTCCTTAAGAGAGACCGTGACAGTGTCCGGTTCCACCTCAAGCTCAACGCTCTCACTGATTCGGATCTGTACCGGCTGACTCTGATCGCCAATCTGAACCGTTGCTTGGTAGATGCCTGGTGGTGTTGAGTAATCGATGGGGAAATCGAGTGTCACACGACTTTGTTGGCTCGGGTACATTCGACTAAAAACTCGGACCTCTTGAAGCGGTTCAAGGGTTCGACTGCGTAGCTCGGGAGCTTGAATCGGGATTGATCTGACAGTGAGTTTCGTTTCGGAATCATTTTTGAGGGTCAACGTGCCCTGCACCCGTCCAGGACTCCCATAAATCAGAATCGGTTGTTGCGGGTCATGGATAAGTTGTAAACCCGGGATGTTTGCGCTTCTACCCATCGGTGGCCTCCTACCGGCAGATTTCCACACGCCGCGGTTGATATTTTTCCGTGATAATCTGCGATTCGCCGCAAAGAGAAAAATTCACAACTTCTACCCCGAATATGGAAATACCCAGATTATAATTTGCGGGTAAATGGGCCCGCACATCAGGAATTTCCTTGATCGCAAGATTCACCGTGGAAGTCGTAGTAGCCTCAATCTCCATCCTGGGAAGTTCTTTGATACGAATATTGGAGTTCATCTCTCCAAATTCAATTCGAGGAAGCTCTTTTACTCGGGAAACGACTTCTGGTATTTTTTCAACCCACATGTGCATATTATCTAAGTCAGCATCAACCGCAACATCGTAGGCTCCTCCCCAATTGGCGACTTTATGCTTATACGTGGGCATCCTGGCCTCCTGTGTTAAATTTGAAACGAGCAGTTTGTTAGCTATAAAAACGATTATGCCGACCTTTATGAACCACAGGCCTCAGCCTTGCCACCTTCAGTATGCTATGATTAGCATGTTCTGAGTCATGGCTACCTGGACGAAGATGGCCGATAACTTTTGCTGCAAAATCTGAAACATACTGGCATTTTTTTAAAGGAAATTCAACTTGTGCAAATACATGTAGACGCAAGGCGGCATTCAACAATCATTGACGAAATACTTTGTCAAACTTGCGCATCACCTGACGACAAAGTTTCTTTATCCAGGAATGATACGCCCCACACAGCCTTCACCATTCATTCATCAACATAGTCCTGAAAAAACTTGCGCGAAGGATAGGAAGTTCCACCGGTATGCCCATGAAAAAGCCCAAAGTCTCCATTCCAAAAAGACAACAAACTCCATCTCGCCAGTCATCGTCCACCCCTTCAAAAAAGAGGTCTCAAACCCTGGTTGAAAACAAAAGCCCCCGGCCAAGGGTTTCAAGAAAAAAAGCCTCTTCTGAAAAACAACCTTCCAGAAAGGGTGTTTCCCGACAATTAGTTACTAAAAAGAACACTCATCCGGAGAAACAAGTAAAACAAAAAAAAGTCTCCCCGAAACCATCGAAAACTTTATCAACAAAACAACCAGCCCCCAAAATGATTAGGCCTCGTACCTCAAAAAAAGTCTCCTCCCCCCCGACTGGAGGCACCCCCCCCAAAAACACCAGCCAAAAGCTGTCAACACTTAACAAGGATACGCCTCGTCGAACATTTCAAAAATCGAACGCCTCTATTCTTCGCCCGGTTAGGGATTCTCCTCCCTGTTCCGATTTTGCGGTCATCATTCAGCAAGAACAGAAAGATAAATATTCCCTTCTTGACGAGGCTTTGACAAAATCAGGGTTTTGGTTTGTCATGGAGGAAGCGCTCTTTCGCTCAGCCGTTGACAAAGAGCATTTCTCCATTGTGATCAAGCCGGACTTTCAGGCGTTTGAGTTAACAGGCTCTACAGCAACTGATCCGCAACTTGTCGAATACCTCATCGACCAGTTACATGAGCGTGGATACACGCAGATCGTCATCGCTGAAAGCCGAAACAGCTTTGATCTCTGGCTTGAAAATCGCGATGTGCAAATTTTGGCGGATCTGCTGGGCTATCATTATGTCACTCCGGGAGGGAGACCGTATGACATCATAGATCTGGCAGAGGATCTGGTTCCAGGGCCTTTCACACCCGGCAGTCTTCTGCAAGGAACTCACCTACCCCGTAAATGGTGCGAAGCCGGTTTTCGCATTCTATTCGCAAAAAACCAAACAGATGATGCACAGGCCTATCGACTGTGTCTGGATAATTTATTATCTATTCTTCCTCTCAGGGATAAAGATTATCATTATAAACATCGCTTCAAGGAGCCAGAGGTCATCCTTGAACTTTTGAAACATACAACAGTGGACTTCTGTCTTATTGACGCGTTTGTCAGCAATCATGGCAATGCGGGAAACCGTGTGGCGCGCCCCATCGAGACCCACTGCATCATTGCAGGACGACACCTTCTGTTAACCGACTACGCCGCAGCACGCAAAATGGGATTAGACCCGCATCTTTCCCCCGTTCATGCCAAGGCTCTCGGCTCTATCGGGTTGCCGGAACCGCATCGTCTTGATGGCGACCTCACGCCTTATGCTCATTGGAGCAACGTGCATCCCTTGATGCTGGAGTCAATACGAAATCGTCAACAATGGCCGGAGCTTAGCCAGATGTTACAGCCTATCCTGCAGATGATCGACCATGAATCCTTCCCCTTTAAAGATCCGGTCATCGCTCAGCTCAATCGTGTGGTGAGCCACTATCTGGCTGGCATGGATGATAATCCAACCGTGTTCTGGTCCATGCTCACGTTGAATAATATATTAGGACTGGTATACCAGGAGCTGAAAGCCCTTCAGATCATGCATTGGAAAGATCAATTATGGCATCAAGAAGCGCCGTTAAACATTCCCCTGGAGGCTTATACCCTACAAGAATATGAAGCAATCATTGGGTATTTGGAACCACTTGAAAAACGGACACAGTCCCTCCGCAGCGATGAAAATGGCCTACGCTGGACATTCCACGAAAATGGCTCCGTCTTGTTTCAATTTTCTCGACTGATCCCCGTGGACTATGACGATTTTATCATCCGGGTGGATATTACCCGTAGCATTCAATTGATGAATGATTACATTGGCGGAAGAGCCATTCCTCTTCAACGTGATTCCCAAAAAAGAGTGACGCACCAGGCTGAACGCAATATCTACCTCCCGCAACCCAACTATTTGGTCTTCTATCAAGGACAGAACATTGATGTGAGTAAATTGGAGTTTATTCGCTATCAAGAGCATGAACAGAAAATGTTCTGGAAGACCGTGAAAAGCGAAAATGGGTCAGCAAGTTATGATGACGGGACGGTACGCTTTAGTCGTCAGGACAATGGTGAAACCATGGTGAGTATTTTTGGCAGACAGCAATTTACGTTGCCGTTATTCTGGCAGATTGTCAATTTGGACAATTTCCCTGCCTTGAAACATGTGTTGTTCACCCATGCCTATACCACCTTTTTCTCCAACACGATGTCCAATTTTGAGGCGGTATATGAAGGACGGGATGTCCGGATCGGCAAAGGCTGGGAATCCCGGGCGGGTGAATCAGATGTTGAACATGCCGCGTCTTCCCTTTCCAATCAGATCGGTACAGTACTGACATCCTTTCAAGATCGCTTTCAAGAGACAACTGCCTCCAAAGGAAACTTCATCGCCAACCTGTTTACCACCTATCATCCTCAACCCGAGTATACCGATGCTGATGGGTTTCACCACTTCAAGCATAACCCCGAGACCCTTAAGGAACCAGGGGGCGGGGATCAGACGCGAAAGTCTGAATGGCAGACCATACTCTCTGACAACCAAACGGCCCTCCTCAAGTTCTGGAAAGAACTTTCTCAGGCTATCCAAAAAGATGCCGGTGTACATTTCACCTAAGTCAGTGAGAAAGGACAACACCATTTCATGAAAGCCCTCGTGACCGGGGCCAACGGATTGATCGGAGCCAACTTGGTGCGTGAGCTCTTAAGTGCCGGCTATGACGTACGAGCCTTTCTACGCCCCACAAGTGACGTCCGTAGTTTAGAGAACCTTCCCATAGAAATCGCCCATGGGGATGTGCTGAATGGTGAGTCGTTAGAAGCGGCCATGCAAGGGTGTGACATCGTATTTCATACGGCTGCCGTGTTTTCCTACTGGGGAATGAGCCCATCCTCCCTGGAGCACCTGGCTGTTGAAGGCACAACTAACGTCATTGAAGCGGCCCATAAGGCAGGGATTCGCCGCGTCGTCTTCACTTCCTCTTCTGTCGTCTTTGGGTCTTCCAATCGCCCCCTGGTACGCAATGAGACCAATCATCTGGATGATGCGGACCCCCCTCCCTATGTTTTAGCCAAAGCTCTGCAAGAACGTGCGGCATTTGAAACCGCAAACAAACTGGGGATCGAATTGGTTGCTGCCTGTCCGACCATGACGGTGGGCCCCTATGGATATCGACTGGGACCCAGCAATGGTCTGATTGTTTCTTATTTACGAGATGAGTTCAGAACGACATATCCCGGCGGATGCAATATTGTTTCGGCAGAAGACGTGGCCAAGGGACATCGTCTCGCTGCGGAAAAGGGCTTACCGGGTGAGCGCTATCTCCTAGGGTCGGAGAATCTGAAATGGCAGACTATTCATGGAATGATCTCGGAACTGTGCGGAGTGCCTGGGCCATATTGGAAAGCCAACCATACCCTTTCATTTCTGGCAGCCACGGGCCATGAATTGGCCTCTCGCCTCACAGGTACGCCTCCCTTGGTCACGCGTGCACAAGCTGGTATGGTTGGGCAATATTACTGGTATGGCCATACCAAAGCCGCTGCCTTAGGTTATCAACCAATCCCGGCCCGTCAGGCCTTGGCCCAAGCCATTTCCTGGCTGTCGTCCAGCCCGCACATCTCCCGGCAACTACGAACGAGGTTACAGCTTTCCCGTGAAGTGTTTCAGGCTCGAAAAGCCAGAGAGGAAAAGTCAATGGCCAAGGGAAGGACTTCATGAAAACATTCAAAAGCATTATTATGGTGAAATACCCCAGACAAGTCGTTTGGGAAACGATCCGCGACCGATTGCCGGAAATGGTTCCGTTTCTGGATGATGTGGGCGCCATTACCCAAGAATACCGGCAAGCACAAACAGAAGGAACGTTACAACTCATCAATATCTGGAAGGCCGATATTACCATCCCGCCCATGCTTCAATCCGTGATTGATCCCTCTACGTTAAGCTGGACTGATCGCGCCGAATGGCACGAATCCAAAAATACGTGCCACTGGACAATCGAACCCCATTTCTTTCTCAATCGTATTCATTGCTCTGGCACGACACGCTTTGAAGAAGCAATCGGAGGACGGGGAACCCGGATCAATTTTGAAGGTGAATTGGAAGTGACAACCAAAGATTTTCCAGGGTTGCCGGCTTTTATGGAAGGCGCAGCGACTCAGGCCATCGAATCATTGGTTGCCTCACTGATTCCCAAAAACTTTCGTAAAGTAACTGATGCCCTTTCCCATTTATTGAACCAGGATCGCGCACCCAAGTGAGCCCCGTTTTTCAACCTCCCGAGTGGCTAAGGGTTCGCGAAAGAATAGCTTCCCAGAATTCGCGCCAAGATTTTGGGCAGATTGTGCGGATCTGAGGGAACAAAACCGCAGGCGTGGCAAAGCCCACGTTGAGGATTTTGCGAGTGAAGACCGGCTCAAGATGGCCTGAAGATGGGATGCGGAAATGGGAAGTTATTCTTTCGCGAACCCTAAGACGAACTTCTCAGATAACCATGGTGAAAACCTAAGCGTGGATCGGCCATTTGTCCCATGTAAGACACGTAATTCTGCAAATCCGGCATTTTGACACGAAGCCGCAAGGTATTGGAGGGATAATCATAAATCGTAATATGATTGAGTCCACGGTTCGCCGTAAATAAAAGCGACTGGTCTTTGGCTAACTGACACGCATAAATGGAATCCATCAAGGAAAATCGACTAACCCGCAGAGCACCTAACATATGCCGGGTGTTATTAAATATTCCTCCACGAGCCAACACATCGTACACTTGCGTGGCCACTTGGCGAGGATGCTGCATCATGGTCGCCGCATCCGGCTTTTCATCGATAATTCGAAACTTGGCAAAGGACTCCAGCTCAAGGCAAATAACCGTCTGACTCCCGCCATTGCAAAAAATAAGTTCCTTATCTGAAATAGCCATATCCGAGTTAATATGCGCCGGCGTTTCTCGACTCGTTGCCCAGTGCCGTAGGACTTGCTGTGAACCTGCATCAATTTCAAAAGCATATTCTTTGAGAAAAGCCATGGCCCACTCATGGTAATCAACATAGTCCTGAGGGAGAACCCTAAAGGTGACGGCATAAAACCAATCTTTCTCTGGATGGGTCAGGACGTGCCAGCAGGTGGCAGGCAATTCCAGACGGGTCGCTTCCCCCGTCTTCATATCCCAGATCCCCACTTCACGGGCTTCCCCTTGCCGGTCAAAACGAGGATTATCCATTGAGCCATAGCAGAGATAGCGGCCCGAAGCGGTCAGTTTCATACTATGGGGCAGTTTAACCTTATGAGGACCGAGCCTTTCCCCTTTGGTGAGATCATTCAAGTTGAATTGATAAAAATAATCGCCAATGGCCGTGATAAATTCCTGGTTATTCAACCAAACCAGGTGAGTACTCCCGCGAAGTGAGGTATCATTGGCTTCAAAACGAAGAGTGGACATTCGATGAATTTCTTCAAGATTGTGGGCATCGAAAAACAAAAGATGCTGCCCGGCATTCCCTAAAAATCCAACCGTCCCCTCGGGATTCACTGTCACCCAATGACCAGCGGCCACACCGTCATAATAACGGATCTTGTAGGCATACGAGTTGTCTTTGGGGTTAAATAAAAAAAGGCAGACACCTGCCATCCCTTCTAATCCGTTCACTCCATTACCATCAAGGGCGATGTAAAATGCGTATGGATACCCTTTCATTTAACTTTCCTGTTGTGTTATAGGAACAGTCGATTGCTCCACACGTTAAAGGTTAGGAAGGATCGATGCGATGCCCCATCTTCATCAAGGTCACGCCACGAAAGAAATCTTCACTCATTCCAGCCCCGCCCCCGATCCTTACACTGCACACAGACATCTTCATGACCTTCATGACTTTCTGACCCGTTGCAATGAATGGGAAATCGGAATTGTGCGCCTGGCAGTCCAGAATTCACACACACCCTATCTGAGGAAAGCAAGCCTTCTCATTAACCAGCTTGGTGATGGATGGCTTTACGTCTTTATCGTCATCGGCCTTCTGGCCTTTCAGGGTCTTCATACCTGGCCATTACTCCTTTCTGCCGGCTTGGCTACGGCTATGGCTCATGTGATTTATCCGGTGATGAAGAAAAGTATGGCGCGTGTACGTCCCTGCGATTATGATCCTTCCCTCAATTTATCGGTCCGTGTTTTGGATAAATATTCATGCCCAAGCGGTCATATTATGACGGCGACCACGGTAGCCATCCCACTGACCATGGGACTTCCTCATTTATTACCCGTTGTTATCGCAATCTGCCTTGGCATCGGTTGGGCCAGAATATCATTAGGCCACCATTATCCCAGTGACCTGGCTTTAGGTGCCTTACTGGGTTCAAGCATCGCTTTCCCCGTAAGTCTGTTATTGATGTAAATCATCACAACCCAGGTTGAAGTCATCGGTGGTCTTTTATATTCCCTGCCAACGTAACCATTCGGGTTCCCCTTGTTTCCTTGAGAATATCTTGGGGCAAAGACCATTCCTACACACCTATCCCCTCAATTACGTTGATATCCTCTCCTGAAAGTTTGAACTTATCGAAGACAGCCAGATCGTCTTTCATGTGCTGGTCGTTGGTGGTGCCAGTGAGGGGAAGCATGCCCACTTGAAGGGCAAAGCGAAAGATGACTTGCATCGGATTGGCCCCTACTCGTTTGGCAATATCCCAGAGCTGCGGATCTCGCAAGACATCTTGATTGGCGGTGAGGAGAGAAAAGCCTTGATAGATAATGCCCTCTGCTTGGCAAATGCTTCGCACTTCTTTGTCCCAACCCGTCACAGCATAACATCGATTCTGCACAACCA
>Ga0114931_10011251_pt1 | contig 10592 bp, 12 predicted proteins | sample 2SBtaG_FD_89579 | JGI IMG/M metagenome (GOLD analysis project Ga0114931, IMG submission 89579) | Deep subsurface microbial communities from Kolumbo volcano to uncover new lineages of life (NeLLi) - 2SBTROV14_V59a metaG | ecosystem: Environmental > Aquatic > Marine > Volcanic | place: Kolumbo...
CATACTGGAGCTTTGCAAACCAGTTTCCCAGCAGATCGTTATTCACCACGCCATTCAGATTGGCTTCCAGCCCTTGCCGACGGGTTTTGCCAACATTGTCGAAAAATCCCTGACTGGTGAGGATGCCGGCACTGATGAAAAGAATGTCGTCTTCATTGATGGTGTGAAAGAATCCGGCATGCCACTGCAGTGCGGTACTGATTCCCTGCCCCAAAGGGATGCCATCGAAGGCTCCACGCAATCCCGCTTCGAAGGTTTTGGCGACCACTTGTTTCAAAGGGGGGTCGGCCAGAAACGCATTGGGCAGTCTGCAGGGAGCATTGGGATCGGCACAGGTCAGCTCCACAGCCGTCGGCGCCCGGTTGCTCTCGCTGTAGCGTCCGTAGAGCGACAATTCAGGCAGTACCCGATAAGTCAGGCCAGCAGCCGGGTTGAAGCGATCATAGTGATGGTTTCCTTCCAGTTCGTCACCCGCCTTGTTATTCAGGCGGATAGTCGAGGAATTGAACCTGCCCGAAACCGTCATCGTCAGATCCTCGACCGGGGTCAATTGTTCGATGAAGAAACCTCCGTAATGGCTCACCTCGGAATCGAGACGCACCCGGGGGTCGCCAACCAGGATGCCACTGCCATCGACCCCCCGGTTGGGCGTCAATGCCCCCAATTCGGTATCGAACTGGAAGCGTATCTGCGCCTGATCGAAACTGAAACCGGCAACGAAACGGTTTTCCAGACCAAACAGAGCTTGGGTGAAAGTGGTCTGGACAGTGGTCCCATAGCCTCGCTGGCGAGTCTTGCTGGTATTGATGGTGCCCGATTCGACGGCATCCGAAAAGCGGATCGGGTTGCCATGTACATCATCGATGATCGCCCCGTCTTCATCACACATGAAACTGGCGTTGGGTGGGGGGCAGACCTGGAAGTTGGTTCCATCACCGTTGAGGGTTTTGACCTCATTGTAGCGATAATAGACATTGCCGGAGAGCTGAATGTCATCACTGAGCCAGAGATTGCCATCGAGATTGCTGAAAAACGTCCTGTTGCCGGTTTCATCGGGATGAGTGAAGATGGCTTTTTCATCCTTGCGGTAGAGCTGGATCGGCACGGCGCCGTTTCCGGTCAGGTCATTGTTGTTTCCCGACAGGGTGAGATTCATTTCCCCGGCGTCTCCCCGCCAACTGAGAACCCCGAAGGCCTGCTTGACCTCGGAAGGGGAGAAATCACGCCAGCCATTCTCTTTGAAATGGCGGAGATGAAGAAAATATCCGAAAACCCCGTTGATCCAGCCACTGGACAATTCTTCGTTATGGCGTCCCCAGGAACCGCCATAGGCTTCAATTTGATGGTGAGGGTAAGAGAAGCCCGTCTTGCTGCGGACGGAAATGGCACCACCGAGGGTATTGAGACCGAACACGGGATCGGAACCAGGATGGAGGGCCATGGATTCGATGGCCCCTTCCGGGATCAGATCCCAATTGACCGTGTCCCCGAAAGGCTCATTGAACCGGACCCCGTTGAAATAGACCGTCAACCCCTGGGGTAATCCCAGCAATGGCGAGGCGGTAAAGCCGCGGTATTGGATATCGGGTTGAAATGGGTTGTTCTGGGCATCGTTGACCGTCACCCCCCCCATACGGTTGCGCAGGTAATCGCTGATGGAAAAACCCTGCGACTCCTCCAACTCCTCCCCACTGACAGTCTGGATGTTGGAGGGCAGCCGATCCAGGGGAACCCCTTCTTCCGACCAAGGAGTGGTGGCCACCACCTCCATTGCCTGCAGCTGAACGGTTTCCTGGGCCCACCCGAGCGAATGGGCGGATACCAGCAATATCGCAACCGACCATTTGGCTATGATTCGCATCCCCTACCTCCCTTGAAAGAATGAGTCTCAAAAAAGGCGGTAAGGATACGGGAGGGAAAAGGGGAGGGAAATGGGAATATTTCCCTATACGGGAAACCGGCCACGGGTTGGGGGTGTTGAAAAGGCAGCCGGGGCAATTCAGTCGTTCACGATCCCGGTGCGATAGGCAAGCCGCATCAACTCGGCAGCCGTTCTGACATTGAGCTTGGCTTTGATCTTGGTGACGTAGTTGGCCACGGTCTTGCCGCTCAAATGAAGTTCGTTGGCGATTTCACGACTCGTCTGCCCCAGCGCCAGGAGGCGAAAAATCTCGAACTCACGGGGGGAAAGGGCATCGGAAGGCATCAGGCCATCCTCGAGGCCATCGAGCAACCCTGCTTCCACATAAAGTTCCCCCTCCATGACCGTGGCAATCGCTTCGAGCATGATTTCCGGGGCACTGCGCTTGCTGATATACCCCCGGGCGCCCGCCGAAATCGCATGGCGGACATAAATGGCCTCTTCATGGACACTGAAGACCAGGATTCTGGCGTCGGCCTCACGAGCCACCATGCGGGTAATGGTGTTGATCCCCCCCATGCCGGGTAGGGTCAAATCCATGACCACGATGTCCGGACGGAGTCCGGCAAACAACTGGCAGGCTGTTTCACCCCTCTCCGCTTCCGCGATGATCTTAATCCCCGGCTCATTGTCCAGAAACCAGCGGAAACCGGCTCTCACAACACTATGATCATCCACCAGAAGAATGCGAATGGGATTGTCCACCGTGCTTAGGCGTTCAGACGGTGAAGCTTTCTCCGCAACCACAGGTTCCCTTCACTTTAGGATTGTGGAACTGGAAAGCTTCGTTCAGTCCTTCCCGGCGGTAGTCCACTTCCACTTACTCGAGATAGTGAAGATGGTCGCGCTGAACCACGATCTTGATCCCCTGACATTCGAGCACCACATCCTGGGGCTCGATCTCATCGGCAAAATCGATGACATACGCATAACCTGAACACCCCGCCCGCTTGACCCCGAGGCGCAGTCCAATCCCTTTGCCCCGTTTGGCCAATTGCTGGCGGACTTGGATGGCGGCCTTGTCAGTCAGTTGAATCGCCATATTCCTTCACCTCTATGCAATTACAAATAGAAATGCTTGGAAAATCCCTAAGTTTCACGGTAATTGTTCGCGATCACTCAAGTCAGACCCAAAATCTTTCTCAGGCCCCTGAGAAAACACTCAATATCCTCAAAAGTATTCTGTTTCCCCAGGCTGATACGAATCGCGCCTCTGGCCTCTTCTTGGGGCAATCCCATGGCTGTCAGCACATGACTAGGTTCAGTGGTACCACTGGAACACGCCGAACCACTTGAAACAGCTATTTTTTCCCGGTCCAGGGCCATCACCAGCATTTCCCCATCCATCCCCTCAACAACCACCTGAACCGTATTGGGAAGACGCCTTGCACTGCTTGCAATCACAACCGCCCCCGGGATCTCTTCGAGCCCCGCTTCCAGGATCTGTCGCAGCTTTTCCAGCCGACTGGCCGACGCTTTTTGTTCCGCCAGAGCCAGTTCTGCCGCTTTGCCAAACCCGACAATGCCCGCCACATTCTCAGTGCCTGCACGTAACCCCCATTCTTGACCCCCGCCATACAGCAAGGGTTGCAAAACAAGTGATCGCTCTACGATTAGAGCGCCCACCCCCTTGGGTCCATAGATTTTATGGGCTGACAGACTCATCATATGAACGCCCAGGGCACTGAAATCCAAAGCCATGCGGCCCGCCGCCTGGACCGCATCACTATGCACTACCACCTCTTTCCCCGCCAACCCGGCCAGCTCGGCCACGGGCTGGATCACACCGGTTTCATTGTTGGCCAACATACAACTGACCAAGCCAGCCGGGCAGCGCCTTAGCCCCTCCAGGAGAGAGTCGGGTTCCAGCCGACCCTGCTCATCCACCGCGAGCCAATGAAGTTTGGCCCCACGCCTGGCCAGCGCTTCCCCGGTCTTGATGACCGAAGAATGCTCGATGGGACTGATGAAAAGCTGTCCAGGGGGATTGGCCAGACACCATCCCTGCAAGGCAAGATTATTGGCTTCCGTTCCACCGCTGGTGAAAATCACCTGCTTGGGCTGAACTCCGGCCAGCGAGGCGACTTGGGCCCTGGCCTGTTCCACCGCATCCCGGCTCATTCGCCCCAGGCGGTGAAGCGCGGAGGGATTCCCGTAGAAACGGGAGAGAAAGGGTTGCATGGCCTCCATCACCCGATCATCCATGGGAGTAGTGGAGTTGTGATCCAAATAGATCATCTCAACTGGAAAGGCTTCCCTCGATACTCAGCTGGGCTTCCTTTTCCTGACGGTCGGCCACAGCCTGCACATCCCGGCGGGCCAGGAGATCGCCCAGACTGATCCCCGCCAGATAGGTGTAGATCTGCTCGCTGAGACCCATCCATAATTCATGGGTCAGACAGGGTTGATTGTTCTGACAGTTGCCCTTGCCGCCACAGCGGGTCGAATCGACACTCTCATCGACTGCCGTGATGATGTCGGCAATATTGATTTCCGAAGAGGGACGACTCAATTGATAGCCCCCTCCCGGCCCCCGCACGCCGTTGACCATCCCCGCGCGCCGCAACTTGGCAAACAATTGTTCCAGATAGGACAGGGAAATATCCTGACGCTTGGCGATATCGGTCAAGGCCACCGGCCTATTCCCGCTGTGGTAAGCCAAGTCGAGCATGGCGGTAACCGCGTATCGGCCCTTAGTCGTCAATCGCACTGTGTTTCCCGGTTTTCACCAATTGTTCGGAGTGAAAAACACTTTACTTATTCCTACCGAAACAGTCAATTAATTCAACGGCGGAGTTCCTTTTCTTCATTTATCTTTCTCACTATCACGCAATTCACAGGCATCCAGAGAGGGCAGAGGGATCTCTGGCATAGCCACACCTGCCTGTTTCAGGGCTCCTTTGAGTTCTTCCACCTGGTGATCGAGAGCCTGGATATGCTCCAGCATATGGTTGATGGCATAGGCGACCGGATCAGGCATGTCCGGAGCCAGCCCGTAGGCATCGAACCCCAGCTGTTTGGCGATCGCCGCTTTATGGACGGCACCGGCTTTGTTGATCACATGCCCTGGAATCCCCACCACCGTTGCCCCGGAAGGGACATCCTTGAGTACCACGGAGTTGGAGCCCACCCGGGCATTGTCACCCACCTGGATCGGCCCGAGAATCTTGGCGCCCGCGCCCACCACTACGCCTCTTCCCAACGTGGGATGGCGTTTTCCCTTGTGCCAACTGGTGCCCCCCAAGGTCACCCCATGATACAAGGTGCAATCATCGCCAATGACGGCGGTTTCCCCTATCACCACCCCCAGACCATGGTCGATAAAGATTCTTCTTCCCAATTTTGCCCCGGGGTGAATCTCGATCCCGGTCAGCCAGCGGACGAGGTGGGACAGGAATCGAGCCAGCCAGAAAAAACCGCGATTCCACAGTTGATGACTGAGGCGATGGAACCAGACTGCATGGATTCCGGGGTAAGTGGTCACCACTTCCAGCCAGTTACGGGCAGCCGGGTCCCGCTCGAACACACACGCAATATCTTCACGTAACTGCTGCCAGAGTGAGAGCAGTCGCTTCAACATGCCTTTCCTTTCTCCGCTTGTTGCCGTTGGGCACAACTCAGAATTCCCCTGAGGATATCCACCTCCCGCTTTTCCAGGCGGCACCTGCCGTACAGTCTTCGCAGCCGCCGCATGATCGAAGGGACCTGTTTGGTGCTATGAAGAAAGCCGATCTCGTTCAATGTTGTCAACAGGTGCTGGTAAAATGATTCCAATTCCTCCTGGGTCGCCAGCACTTCCCCTGCCGTCCGGGTCTCTAATTCGCCCAACCGGGCCAAATGGAGTTCGTACACTACTATCTGCACCGCCGCGGCAACATTCAGGGAGCTGTAATCCGGATTGCAGGGGATATGGAGCCCAAAGTGACACAAATCCAGCTCCTCGTTGCTCAGTCCTGAGCGCTCGCGTCCGAAAACGATGGCAACCCTATGATTTGCAGGTTCCTTTTGGACCTCCCGGGCACATTGCCGGGGAGTCCATAGCGGCCATTGAATGGCACGTTGGCGGGCACTGGCTCCGATCACCAGATGACAATCGGCTACGGCTTCCTGGAGGGAGGAGTAGACCAAGGCGCGGGCCAACACATCGTCTGCCCCCGCTGCCCTGGCAGTGGCTTCCGAATGGGGAAACTGGCTGGGTGATACCAGAGCAAGTTCGTAAAAGCCCATATTTTTCATGGCTCGGGCGGCAGCCCCGATATTACCGGGGTGACTGGTGGCAATCAAAACGATTCTAATCCGTGGCAAGTGGTTTCCCTCTATCTGCAAGGACTTGAGTAGACAGCTGGTTTAATTGCGGTGGTCCTGGTGGGAGCACACAGGAAATAGCGGATTCTACCAGAAAACCGGTATACTAAATCATTTCATCAGCTCGGATACTTCCTCCTATGCACCCCATGCTCAATATCGCCACCCGCGCCGCAAGAAAGGCGGGGAATCTGATTGTCCGCGCCATGGACAATATCGATTACCTTTCCGTAGACAACAAAGGCCGGAATGACTTCGTGAGTGAAGTCGACCGGGCCGCTGAAAGAGAAATCATACACATTCTCCGCAAAGCTTATCCCAACCACCATTTCCTGGGTGAAGAAGGAGGAAGACAAGGCAAGGAGGGCTAGGCTGAATTTCTCTGGATCATCGATCCGCTCGATGGCACCACCAATTTCCTGCACAGCTTTCCCCAGTTTGCGGTCTCTATCGCGTTGATGTATCGGGGCCAACTGTATCAGGCAGTGGTCTATGACCCTTTACGGCAGGAGATGTTCACCGCCAGCCGGGGAAGTGGTGCGATGCTGAACAACCGCCGCATTCGGGTATCCGGACAGAATTCTCTGCTTGGATCACTCTTGGGTACCGGCTTACCCTTCAAGCAGCAGGAACACCTGGACGCCTACCTGGATATGTTCCGGGAGCTGTTCAAAGACAGCGCCGGCATCCGCCGCGCCGGCGCCGCTTCCCTGGATTTGGCCTATGTGGCTTGTGGCCGTCTGGATGGTTTCTGGGAAATCGGCCTGCAACCCTGGGACATGGCTGCGGGTGTCCTGTTGATCCAGGAGGCCGGGGGTCTGGTCAGCGACTTCACCGGTGGTGATCGTTATATGGAGGTGGGGAATATCGTCGCTGGCGCTCCCAAGCTTCAACAGACCATCTGCCGCGCCATCTCACCCTACGTGAGCGACGCTTTGCGCGAATCACAGGCCAGTTAGCGCCCTGCCGCATTTGACAGGGCGCAACCTTGGGCACTCACAACAGATCCGTTTCACCTTCAGGCTTTTCAGGCAAAAGCAGATCTTCGCGCTTGACTTTCAGCACCAGCAGAAACGCACTGGCGATATAGATGGACGAGTAGGTCCCCACGACCACCCCCAGAATGAGGGCGATGGCGAAATTACGGATGATCTCCCCTCCCAGAAAGGCCAGCGCCAGTAACACCAACAAGGTGGTGAAGGAAGTGATCAGGGTGCGGCTCAGGGTCTGATTGATCGAAGCGTTGATGATTTCAATAGGCCCTCCGCGTCGCAGCCGGCGAAAATTCTCCCGGATCCGGTCGAACACCACGATGGTATCGTTGAGAGAATAACCCACCACTGCCAGGACGGCCGCCAGCACGGTGAGATCGAATTCCAGTTGGGTGAGCGAGAAGAACCCCATGGTAATGATCACATCATGAATGAGGGCGGCAATCGATCCTAAGGCAAAACGATACTCGAACCGCCATGCCACATAGATCAAAATACCAAAGAGCGCGAACAACATCGCCAATCCCCCCTTCTCAGTGAGTTCATCGCCCACTTGAGGACCGACGAATTCAACCCGCCTGAGCTGGGGTGCGTAATCAGTACCGCTTTTCAGAACATCGAGGATCTTGTTGCTCAGCTCGGCGGAATTGAGTTCTGGATCGGATGGCAACCGGATCAACAATTCCCGTGAAGTACCAAAATGCTGTACGGCTGCATCCTCGAAACCGTGATTCTCGAGCAAATCGCGTACTTGCTCAAGATCCACCGGTTTGGCATACCCCACCTCCACCAGGGTTCCCCCGGTAAAATCCAAGCCCAGTTTCAGACCCTGAAAAATCAGCGATCCCAGTGACAACACCACCAGAAAGGCCAAGATGGACAACGCCACATGGCGTTTACCCATGAAATCCAATTTGCGTTGAGAGATATGTTCTGTCATGTGCACTCCCTAGATTTCCAGCCGCGCTATGCGGCGGTTCCCATACAACCAGTTGATTATCATCCGGGTCACCATGATCGCCGTGAACATGGAAGTCACAATTCCGATCGACAGAGTGACTGCGAATCCTTTGATGGGGCCGGTGCCAAAACTGAACAATACCAGCGCTGCGATGAGGGTGGTGATATTGGCGTCAAAGATCGTGCCGAATGCTTTTTCATAACCTGAGTAGATGCTGGCCTGGGGACTGTTGCCGTTACGAAGCTCCTCTTTGATGCGCTCGAAGATGAGGACGTTGGCATCCACGGCCATCCCCACGGTCAATACAATCCCCGCAATACCTGGCAAAGTGAGGGTCGCCTGAAGCAGGGACAGAATCGCAATCAGAAGCACCAGGTTGAAGAACAGTGCCACATCGGCCACCAGCCCGAACACTTTGTAATACCAGACGGTAAACACGAGCACCAGAACGAAGCCAACCACGACCGACATGAACCCCCGGTCGATATTGTCCCGTCCCAGGCTGGGCCCCACGGTCCGTTCTTCGATGATATCGACGGGAGCCGCCAAGGCCCCGGCTCTCAACAACAAGGCAAGATTGCGGGCCTCCTCGGTACTGTCAAGGCCGGTGATTTGGAATCGCTTGCCGAAACGTCCACGGATCGTTGCGATATTGATCACCTCTTCGACCCGTTGCCGGACCTTCACGGTTTTTCCGTCCACCTGCTTGGTTTCCAGCCGGTTCTCAATGAAAACGACCGCCATTGGCTTACCGATATTCTCACGAGTCACCTTTGACATTTTCTTGGCGCCCACATTGTCGAGGGAGACAAACACAGCGGGCGATCCAGATTGTCGGTCGAAACCGGAAGACGCATCCACGATCTGATCCCCTGTGACGATCACCCGTCGTTTAAGCAGGACCGGCTTACCACTACGGTCACGGTAAAGTTTGGCACCGATAGGGGGATGTCCCTGCAGAGCCGCTTGTACATCGTGCTCTGTATCCACCAGGCGGAATTCCAAGGTCGCAGTCGCCCCCAGGATCTCCTTGGCCCGCGTAGTGTCCTGGACGCCGGGTAACTGGACAACGATCCGGTCCTCACCCTGCTGCTGAATGACGGGTTCCGCCACGCCCAATTCATTGACCCGGTTGCGGAGGGTCGTGAGATTCTGCTTCAGGGCAAAACGCTTGATTTCCTGCTTCTCCTTTTCCGGCAGCACCAAAACAGCGGTCAGAGCGCTCTCATCCACATTCAATTGCAGACGTCGCATTTCCCTGGTCAGAACCATTTTGGCCTTGTCCAGATCCTCGCTGCTCTTGAACTTGACCGAGATCCGGTCTCCCTCCATGTTGACTGACAAGTAGCGCACCCTGGCCTCGCGCAACACCGATCGCACATCCCCCTGATAACGGTCCATCGCCTGAGCGATAGCGGCATTCATGTCCACCTGGAGCAGAAAATGGACCCCACCCCGTAAATCCAGCCCCAGGTACATCGGCTTGGCCCCGATTGCCTGCAGCCATTTGGGAGTCGCCGGGGCCAGATTCAGCGCCACTACATAATTGGCACCCAGACCCTCACGAAGCAGGTCAGCGGCTTTCAACTGGTCTTCCGTGACTCGAACCTGATCAGAGGTTTTCCTTCCAATAATTCAATCCTGAGCGGAGTAACGCCACCCTTCTGGAGAACGTTCTTCGCATGGAGCAGCAGATTTTGGCCTCCTTCGGCGCCTCTCAGCGGTGATACCTGGACCGCCGGATCTTCCCCAAACAGATTCGGCAACGCGTAAAAGACACCTACCAGCAATACCAAAACAATCAGCAGATTTTTCCAGAGCGGAAAGCGGTTTTGCATGTCAACCCCTTATTTCAGTTTTTATGACTTTTCCGCCTTGGCGATCTTCTTCTTGACAGCCTTGAAGGTACCCTTTGGAAGCACACTGGCTATGGCATTACGCTGAATCTGGACCTGGACACCATCGGCCACCTCAAGAAGCACAAAATTTTCGTCAAGATCCACCACTCGCCCAAGAAGCCCACCATTGGTGACGATCTCGGCCCCCTTGCCTAGGGATGAAATCAGTTTTTTGTGCTCTTTGGTCCTACGGTGCTGGGGAAAAATAAACAGGAAATAGAAAAAAACAAAGATGGCAAGCGGCAACACCAATCCCGCCCAGCCAGGTTGCTGAGCTTGAGGAGCTGCTTGAGCCAATGCATCAGAAATGAAAAATCCCATTGATCATGCCCTAAGTTATTGTTGTCCCTACAAGTTCACATGTCGAACTTGTTCATCCTAATTAAAGTAGTAGAAATCAGGCTTATCAACCCATGAATCCAAACCATCAATCTGCCTTTGCCGCTCAGCCCAGCCCCTTCTAAAGAACGAGCCCGGCCCAGTGATCGGAAGGCAAAGGCCACGCCTTCCGATCA
>Ga0114931_10011252_pt1 | contig 10591 bp, 9 predicted proteins | sample 2SBtaG_FD_89579 | JGI IMG/M metagenome (GOLD analysis project Ga0114931, IMG submission 89579) | Deep subsurface microbial communities from Kolumbo volcano to uncover new lineages of life (NeLLi) - 2SBTROV14_V59a metaG | ecosystem: Environmental > Aquatic > Marine > Volcanic | place: Kolumbo...
CTTTAAACTCCGCACTGTGTCGTTTCCGTTTTGTGGACATACACGCACCTCTCCCCCTAGGTTGAAAAACGGTTCCTTCCAACCATCTTAACTGACTGTCCGAATATTGGGGTCCACTATAGGAGGCATGTTTTTTCAAAACCTTCTCACTGAAGAGGCGGGGGATTGATCCAAAATCAATTCGAACATCTCTTAGGTGAGTTTCATACAAGGCCCATTGATGATGAGTTTGATGCCGGTTGACATTGTATCTCATTAGGCTCGTTCAGCTCATGATGGGGAGCAAGGCTTTAATGTTTCACAAAGAATTTCCTGAAGGGGATAAATCCTCGTGGATAAGCTTTTGTAGGGTTGGTGCTCTGGAGAGTGTATGGGAATGGTCAAAGAAGAGAAGGTTCAGGAAATCCATACGGACATACCGATAACAGATGGCCTGAATCCCTAGTCACATGCTCAGAGGTCAGGCCTGATTAAGGTGCTTTGCTCTTTTTTATTAAAACGAACGTGGAAGCCCCGCCCTTTGGGCGGGGAGGGAACGTTCAGCCGGCTGCGGGGCCGGTCCAGATTGTGATACCATGAGCGTATGCCCGTTAAACGGACAAGCCATGCGGCGTATGATACGAAATATCATCTGGTGTGGGCTCCCAAATATCGGAAATGGATTAACCGAGAAGATATCCGGAGCCGGATTGAGCAGTTGTTCCGTCAGATTGCTGAGGACTTTGGGTTTAGTTTAAGCTTGACGAACTGGAGGAAGCCAAAGACCATGTCCATATCTTTCTGAATTTCCCTCCCCGATATGCGATTGCCAAGGTCGTGGGGATCTTGAAGAGTATTTCGGCGAGTCGGGTGTTTAAAGAATTTCCAGAACTGAAGGAGCAGCTATGGAAAGGGGAGTTTTGGGAGGACGGGTATTTTGTGCGCACGGTGGGGGATGACGTGACGGCTTCGGTGATCAGAAGATATATTCGGTACCATCGGCATGAAGAATCTGAGGGCACCCAACTGAAGTTGTTTTAAATTTCTTCAAAAGCCCAGCTCTTTGGGCGGGGCTTTTTACTTTGTAACCAGTCGAAGATTCTTTGGAGGTTCATTGGTCGATTGGCTGTTATATTCATGTGCCCCGATAGAGGGGGCAACCAGGGATCTTGGAAATCCTGAAATGTCTGTTTTTACTTCATTAAGGGGTATTCCATTGCTAATTGCCGGGCTTGTTTTTGAAAGATGAAAGTTACCATTGGCACTATCCACAAAGCTTGGATTTGTCGTCAGATTTTTGCTGAAGGTGGTGTTGGTTCCTTCATCGAATAGATTTGTAGGATTCTGATAGAGAATATTGTTCTTGGATTGTGTGTCGATACCGCCTGCCCTGATCTTAATTCCACTGCCCTTATTCGCAAAGACCGTATTGGCAAATACTTTATTGCGCATATTCTTGCCAATACCGCCAATAATGATACCATTCAGATTACTCCATAATATGTTGTTGTATATGAGATTGTCATCACTACGGTTAATCGTAATCCCACCACCGCTGCGGAGCACAATGCCATTGTTATAGATTAAATTATTTCGAAAAATATTATTGTTTGGCTTTGGCTTTGTATCGAAGGTGTAAACATGGATGCCCCAAGCCGCGTTATCATGGATCAGACAATTCTCAACAAGATTTCCTGAGGTCGAAAAATAAAACCCATGATCGAGATTGCGGGTAATTCCATTATGATGAACATGCATGTTGGTAAATTCGTGGAAGGTATCATTATGGTTAGCATCATTATTATAAGATGTAAGGATGCCTGCTGAGCCTATAGAATTCTTGACCTCGCCATCTATAAACCTAAGGTGGTGTGTTCCCCCATTAATGCTAATGCCGTTATCCTGACCTGTGGCATCAATGGTAAGGCCATCAAAAATAACATACTGTGTCAACGGTGTTTCAATTCCAATAGCCATTTTCCCTACGATAGTCACTTGTTCCCCAGGGGATGCTGCCACGGTAACAGGATTGGCCCATGAGGTTCCTGAAGGAAAATTTGTCCCATTATGACTCTCAAGCTTTTCTGGATAAGTTCCCCCACGTATGAATAGTGTGTCACCGGCAACAAGCTGGCCCAGGGAAAATTTTATGGTACGGAATGGCGCTGATTGACTGCCTGTGTTGGCATTATTCCCGTTGGTAGAGACATAGTATGTTGTCGCGTCGGCCGAAGTGGGCATTATTAATGTTGCTGCTATAATTAAACAGGTTAAAAAAGAGCCATTTTCTTTAAAGTGGTTTTTCAATTTCATAACGCAGTGTCCTTTCCTGCATAATTTGTAACTACTCAGGTAGGTAGTCTGTAGGTGTTTAGGGGCAATACAGGAACATATAACGCTCAGAGTGTGTGCCTTAGCCGATGAAGTTGCATTTCCTACCTAACAGGCTACAGTCTAAACCACCTGAGTAGTTACCATAATTTTATCATATTCAATTATGAATGAAAGAAATCGTGCCCCTGTCTATATACCCGTTAACTGTCGGCATATGTATCGGGTGAGATCGCTGAAAACTTTACCGCAATAATTTGGTTGAGTACTTAATATGGAAAAAATGTTGTGAAGATAAAACACAATCGCGCAGGTTATAGGTTCGATGTTTTATGCAATTTTGGGTGGATCCCTTAACATAGAGTCCGAATGGATGGGTATTTTCGTCAGACATCTTTTCTGAATCTCATGCGTGGTTTAGTATTTAAGGAAAGGCCTTTCCTCTAGCTCTATTGGAAAATCTTGGTTGGAGTTTCTCTATCTTTAGTGTGAAACTTTTATCACTTAACTCTTTTTCCCCTGATCTTTACTCTTTAGTATTGATTCGCAATGATTTGGAAGTTGAGTTTACAGAGTAATGTTCTAGTTGAAAGGATGCGATCAGTCTATGAATCTAAATGTTCCCACAGTTTCTGTCATAGTTCCCTGTAGAAACGAAAGGGCATATATCGAATTCTGTGTGCGCTCTATCTTGAGGCAAGAATTACCCGAAGGGGGGTTTGAGGTTATTGTTGCAGATGGGATGTCAGATGATGGGACCAGGGAAATACTCCAAGAATTTTCTAGAGAAGACCCTCGGCTCTTTATTATTGATAACATTGGCCGCGTAGTATCAACTGGACTCAATTCTGCTATTCAAGTGGCGCGAGGTAGAGTTATTCTCCGCATGGATGCACACACGGAGTATGCTCCAAATTATATTCGTGAGTGTGTGGCTGTACTCGAGGAAACTGAAGCGGACAATGTGGGTGGGCCATGGGTTGCCAGAGGTGAGGGATTTGTGAGTGAAGCAATTGCGGTAGCTTTTCGATCGCCGTTTGCTGTTGGAGGAGCTCGTGGGCATGATCCTCAATATGAAGGTTTTTTGGATACGGTATATCTTGGGTGTTGGCCTCGCGAAGTGTTTGATCGAATCGGCTTTTTCGATGAGGAGTTGGTTCGAAATCAAGACGATGAGTTTAACTTGCGTCTTATTCGTGCCAAAGGAAAGGTTTGGCAATCACCCCGCATCAAAAGCTGGTACTGTCCACGGGGATCATTAAAGTCACTTTTCCAACAATACAAGCAGTATGGTTATTGGAAGGTTCGCGTTATCCAAAAACACAAAATGCCTGCCTCAGTGCGGCATCTCATTCCTGGGGCTTTCGTTTTCCTTTTGATTGTCCTGCCTCTGTTGGCATTGTGGTGGCCTATTATGGGCTGGGGCTGGCTGGGATTGGCAGGGGCTTATTTGGGTTATACCGTTTTGGCCTCTGCTATAACTGCAGCACAAGGTAGATGGAGCTTTTTTCCTGTTCTGCCGCTAGTTTTTGCTTGCTATCATATTGGATATGGGTGCGGCTTCCTTCGCGGAATCTTGGATTTTTTTGTTTTGCGAAGTGATCCCAATCGCACTTGTACCGAGTTGACACGTCCTTCTGAGAGACCCTGATTTTTGTTTAATCCTCTACTTGGAAAGCCTCGAAAATAGAGGTGTGAATTTTATGAATTGGAAATGTAAGTCGTTCTTGCATACTTTTTTTTCCAAGGTTCCCCTTGGGGAACGTTTGGCATATCTTTCTCAACGATATTTGACGAAGAGCTTGCCTGTTACTGATGACAAGTTCGTTAGTGTTGTATCCCTTGTCAATCAACACCTTGAGGTTTTCCGGAAGCATTGCAGTCGGCCACTCGGGGAAGTGAATTTTTATGAGTTTGGTGCTGGTTGGGATATGATCGTTCCTTTAACATTTTACGCATTTGGAGTTGAGCGACAGATTCTGGTGGATCTTCGTACTCTCTTGAGGGGGAACTTGGTAAATGACACTATAGAAAAATTCCAAAGGGTTAAGCTGGATTTCGCTCTTTCCCGAAAACCTGACCGGCTATTGAATGATGTTTCGTCCGGGTTTCTCCTTCCATTAAAGCAATACTATGGTATTGATTATCGTGCCCCTTGTGATGCGCGGAATACGGGGTTACAGAAAGATTCAATCGACTGTATTTCGTCAACGAATACTTTAGAACATATTCCGAAAGAAGATATCCGCTTGATTTTGAGGGAATGTCATAGACTCTTGCAGAGGGATGGGTTAATGACTTTTCTGATAGACTACCAAGATCATTATTCCTATTTTGATGACGGAATTTCTGCTTACAACTTTTTGCAATATTCTGATAAAGATTGGGCGTTTTTCAATCCGAGGTTACATTACCAAAATAGATTGAGACATCAAGATTATCTCGATTTGTTAAATGAAGAAGGTTTTGAAATAGTCGTAGAAAATCGTACGGAAGGAACGCAGGCCGACCTGGAAATCTTGGAAAAACTTTCACTTGAAAAGCGGTTTGAGGCCTATAAATTAACAGAGCTGGCTGTACGCAAGGCGCATGTCCTTGTTCGAAAGAAGGACAATGGTTCTCTATAGGTTTGGAGAAGGTAGAGTGTCAGGTAAGTGAAACCTGTGTTTATGCTGCATAGACGATTTTGGATGATTGAAAGAGTGACTCACTCTGGCTCTGGTAATTTTTGTTGCGTCACCATCTGCGATGTGACCTTTTTGATGAGATGCTTCTGGTTTCTTGAAGGCGGGTACGAATAGACTTCGGCTATCAAGTGACAGTTCACGTTTGGCCCTCAATATGCCGTGCCTAGTGAATTCCTGTTCTATTGTCAAAAAATGTGTAAAAGAACCTGACGAAATTTCACATATAAATATTCCATATGTCCAAATCAATCGAAACTGAAGAAGCTCGTATTCGCACAGAGTATGCAAAACGCCAAGGAGGGGGGCGATATTCATGGTTTGAACATTCTTATGTTTTTCTTATGCAAGAGCGCGAGCGTCTTTTCTTGGGCGTTTTGAAGGAATATGGCTTTGAGCCATTAGGGGCAAAAAATATTCTTGAGATTGGTTGTGGTTCAGGATATTGGCTTCGCGAGCTCATTAAGTGGGGCGCATGTCCGCAAAGCATTACTGGAGTCGATCTCCTTTCTGATCGAGTTGCTATTGCTAAGAGGCTTTGTCCTGAAGGATTGCGAATTAGTTGTGGTAGTGCGGCAGCACTCGAGTATCCCGACAGCAGCTTTGATCTTGTTCTTCAGTCTACTGTTTTTTCTTCAGTACTTGATCCCTTTACTAGGCAACAAATTGCATTAGAAATGTTACGTGTGGTTAAGGACGACGGCGCCATTTTCTGGTATGATTTTCACGCGAATAATCCCAGGAATCCAAATGTTCAGGGTATGAAAAAACAGGAAATTGTGCGTCTTTTCCCTGGTTGTCAGATTGAATTTCGACGAGTCACCTTGGCTCCTCCTCTTGCCAGGGTACTTGCTCCCTATTCCTTGATGCTTTGTTACCTTCTGGAGCGATTGAAATTGTTCAATACTCATTATCTCTGTGTTATTCGTATGAGGTAGATCTTTCTGTCGTGAGAGATTCTGTGGAATAGATCACACCTAGGGCTCGCGAAAGAAAATCTTCCTATTTTTGCATCCCATCTTCAGGCCATATTGAGCCGATCTTCATTCACGTAATCCTCAGCGTTTTAGCTACGGTTGCGTTTTCTCAGGTCGACCCAATCTGTTACAAATCTGGTCACGAATTCTGGGGAGTTATCGTTTCGCGAGTCCTTACTTCCAAGATTGCCAATTAGTATTGAAAAAATAGTCTTGAGGCATCCAGGCGAAATAGGCCTGAAGTTTGCCAGCCGTTATCGAGTATGATGATTGCCGCCTCTACTGCCCCTTTGTCTTTGTTCAAAATATCCATAAAGTTTTGTTGGATTTTTCCGATACATTATACAACTCAGGTTTGGTCCTGAAAAAGGCAAGCCGTTCGAAAGAATGGGCCGTAAAATCATGGGCCTACATCTCGGATAACTAATATAGGGTTGTCGGGTGAGCCACAAGACCTTCTTGGTTATGGAATAGTTGGCATCGCCGGCTTTATTGTCATGCTTCAAGGAGGTTGTATTATGTGGAACAACCAAGTCGTGCCTAATCAAGTTTTCCTCAAGTCTCGCAGGTCTTCCTGTGTACACCGCTTGTTCTTTATCCTAGTGTTCCCCTTTTGTTTTTTCCCGTTGATTGCACAGGCTGGTGAAGTCACTTTAGCTTGGGATCCTCCTTCCACCGAACATGAAGGCTTTATTCTTTCGTATGGCACCAGTAGTGGATTATATAGTGAGACCCAGGATGTCGGGACCAAGACCGTCTATACTGTGCCCAACCTTGATGCGGGCCAAACCTATTTTTTTGCCGTAAAGGCATATAACGCGAATCAAAATGATGATAGTCCCTATTCTCGTGAGGTGAGTGTCATGATGCCAGTCCTGGATACAACAGCACCCGATATTCCTAAAAGTGTGCAAATCATTTCCAGTCGATAAAGTTCAACCGCGGTTCATTCTCCTCTCTGTGATATGCGTTGCGCTTCATATCCTGTAATGGCAACAGAGGGAATCCGCCCAAATACACGTTATATCCGGCCATCTTTGAACAGAGCCATCGGACAGCCTGATGAATCAGGCTTGTGAGTGCTCTCGACTCCTAACTTTTCCTATCATTTATGTGTTAGGAAATGTTAGTAAAGCTTTAGGTGGTATGCGATGACTGATGTTTCTCATTCTTTTGCTATTGAAGAAGCTAAAATTCATGAAGCCTACAGAAAACAACAAGGGATTGCCTTTGTATTCTTGGTTGAGTCCTGGACATATTTCATTGATTCAAAGTCGAGGCAGGAGGTGTGAGCCCTGCTTTGGGAAAAAAGAATTGAATCCTTTGACGGAAAAACCTGGAAGTTGATTGTGAGACAGGGTACGCACTATCTTGGCATCATCCCCAAATTATCACTGGAGGCACATGAAACCCTTTATTCCATTTCATCTTCCTGATATTGGTGAAGAAGAAATATGTTCGGTGGTGGAGACGATTCGTTCAGGTTGGTTGACCACAGGGAAAAAGACGAAACAATTTGAGAGGGAGTTTGCGGATTTTGTTGGCACTCCGCATGCGGTCGCGGTCAATTCTTGTACGGCGGCGTTACATCTTGCTCTAGAAGTTGTTGGAGTGACAGCAGGGGATGAAGTTATTGTGCCCACGATGACCTTTGCGGCCACGGCTGAGGTTGTGCACTATTGTCGGGCGTTACCTGTATTGGTTGACTGCCAAAGTGATACGCTGAATATTGATATCGAGGCGCTTGAGCGAGCTATTACGCCAAAAACAAAAGCGATTATTCCTGTTCATTTTGCTGGCCAACCCTGTGAGATGGCTCGTATCTTAGAGATAGCAAAGTCACGCAACATTAAGGTTATTGAGGATGCCGCACATGCTTTACCGGCTAAGTATCAGGGGCGAATGGTCGGGACGCTTGGGGATATCACCTGTTTTTCTTTTTATGCCACGAAAACCATGACGACGGGTGAGGGTGGTATGGCCACAACTGAGAATGCGGAGTGGGCCGAACACATGAGAATGTTAAGTCTCCACGGCATTAGTCGGGATGCGGTGAATCGTTATACTCCTGAGGGCTCATGGTATTACGAGATTCGTTATCCCGGGTACAAGTATAACTTGACGGATATGGCTTCGGCCTTAGGTATACCTCAATTGCGAAAATGTCATGACTTTGCAACGATTCGACATAAATATGCCATGCGGTACAATGAGGCATTCAAGGATGTTCCGGAAATTGTCATCCCGCATGTGAATGAGGATATTGAGCATGCGTGGCACTTGTACGTCATTCAATTAGATTTGCAACGGTTGCGGATCGGACGTGATGAAATCATTGATCTCCTCAAGCAAGAGGGGATTGGAACGAGTGTGCATTTTATCCCCTTGCATCTTCATCCTTATTATAGTAATAATAATACGTATCCTCTCAAGTCATTTCCTGTTGCAAATCAAGCATTTAAATGTATAATCTCCCTTCCTATTTATCCAAAAATGACAGATGCTGACGTTCAACGTGTTATTGATGTTGTCACACAAATAATTCAGAAACATCGACGGTAATGGTGTGTCGTACTCATGTTCAAGTGGCTTTCTCTTGTGATGAGGGTTGGATGTAGGACTTTTTTTGAGCAATATTGCTCCTGTCTGATGTATTATATCAAAGACGAATTCCCCCCCCTCCTTTATTCCGTTTCTCAAGGGCCGAGTAAAATTTGAGTTATACTCCTTGAATGCCGAAGTTTTATAAAGACCAATAGAAATTCCACCTGAGGATTGGGTGGGTTTCCCGTTGAGCCAATAACTGGTGCGATTTCTATGCTAAAACGTGCTTTTGATAATTTCTGTGCATGCTGTGTGTTACTTCTGTGTGCCCCTATCCTTGTTCTCATAGCCATCCTCATAAGACTGGACAGTCCCGGTCCGGTGTTGTTTTCCCAGGTTCGGATAGGCCGAGGATTCCGTCCCTTCTCTCAATATAAATTTCGTACGATGGTACACGACGAGTATCCGGAGGTTGGTACACCTGAAAGAAAAGGACCGCCTCCTTTTACGCGCATAGGTCGAGTATTGCATCAGTTGAAATTGAACGAACTTCCGCAGTTTTTCAATGTCTTGAAAGGGGAAATGAGTGTGGTCGGGCCGAGACCTGAAGCGCCCTATTTTGTTGAGAAGTTTAGGGATGAGTTTCAGGAAATTTTATCTGTGCGTCCGGGGCTGATGGATCTGACGTTTCTGGCTTCTGTTGGTGCTTTGTGGATGGCCGGAAAGTCTGTGGCCAAACCTTACGTTTCAGAGCACATCTATCTGCAGGAGACTCTACCGGAAAAGATTCGGTTAGCGCAGCTTTATATGGAACATGCGTCTTTCACCTTTGATCTGGCGGTCATCGGGCAGACGCTGTTGAAGGTCTTCGGGATCCGGTCTGTCTTACTAAAGCTCAGAGCTTCACCAGGTCCGCAGGACATTGCAAACACGAATACCTTTAAATTTCTCTTGAGGTATCGGCAAATCCTCATCACGTTGTTGGATGTTGGCCTTATTGTCCTGTCCAATTATGTGGCGTTCTGGTTGCGATTTGATGGCCAGATTCCTGCAGATGCCTATCGGCTCTTCACGGACATGTTGCTGTGGCTCATTGTGATTCGCGGGTTGGCGTTTGTGGTTTTTCGTCTGAACGAAGGACTCTGGCGATACGTGAGCATTTGGGATATCAAGAAAATCATGGTGGGCGTGTTGATGGGAACTCTTGTTTTTTATGGGGTGGTGGTGTGGGGTCTGGGGACGACGGGGTATCCACGTGCGATCTATATCATGGATAGTAACGTGTTGGTGGGGTTGCTGGTTGGGCTCAGACTTGCGGTTCGCCTGTTTCGTGAGCGCAAAATTCTGAGTCGCATGAAGCGCGTGTTGATTGTTGGCGCTGGCGATGCAGGGGCGGAGATCGTTCGTGATATGCAGGTGAATCCCTCCTGTGCCTATGCACCGATCGGGTTTGTGGATGATGATTCAGCCAAATTCGGAAAGCGTATTTATGGCGTACAAGTCCTTGGCACTCGGCATGATTTGGTTGATCTGCTTCAGACATTTAAGCCAGAGGAAGTCTTAATAGCCTTACCGGGAGTGGACTCCGGTATTGTGAGGGAGATCACGACCATGTTGGGGAAGTTTAAGCTCCCCATTAAGACACTGCCACGGCTGGACGACATTTTAGATGGGAAAATTTCCATTAATCAGATACGTCCGTTGGTGATTGAAGACTTACTACAACGCCCACCGGTTGATTTAAATCTTGACCCTGTCCAACGATTAATTGAAGGGAAGCGAGTCTTGGTAACGGGGGCTGGAGGCTCGATCGGGTCTGAGCTTTGCCGCCAAATTGTTGCATTTCATCCACAGGCGGTGATTCTTTACGAACGCCATGAGAATAGTTTGTATACCATCGGTAGTGAGTTGGCTGACCACGGCCATGCCTTGCTTATCCATCCTGTGCTCGGGGATATTACAGATGTCTTGCGTCTCAATGAAACGATACAAGCCCATCATCCCGATATCATATTTCATGCGGCGGCTCATAAGCATGTGCCCTTAATGGAAATGAATCCTGGCGAAGCGTTGAAA
>Ga0114931_10011253_pt1 | contig 10591 bp, 11 predicted proteins | sample 2SBtaG_FD_89579 | JGI IMG/M metagenome (GOLD analysis project Ga0114931, IMG submission 89579) | Deep subsurface microbial communities from Kolumbo volcano to uncover new lineages of life (NeLLi) - 2SBTROV14_V59a metaG | ecosystem: Environmental > Aquatic > Marine > Volcanic | place: Kolumbo...
AAAAAATTATCAATTTTTAGCAGTTGACTTTAGTTATATTAGTTTTTGTAAATTTTTAGGAAGGGGTTTGATTTCTGTGTCATAAAAGCGCTCAATAGCTTTAAGATATCTAAAATTGTGGGGTGTTATTAAATTAATAGCCACACCTTTTCGACCAAATCGACCACTTCTACCAATACGATGTATGTATGTTTCTTTTTCTCGAGGTAAATCATAATTTATCACCATTGATACCTGTTGAACATCAATACCCCGTGATAGTAGATCCGTGGTAACTAAAATCCTAGTACCACCGGTACGAAACTCTTTCATAATATTAATTCGTTCTGTGGCAGATATACCTCCATGGGTTTTTCCCACAGTAAAATCTTCTTTTTCAAATTGATCAACAAGCCAATCAACCATATTTTTAGATTTACAAAATATTACAGCTTGACCAATACTAAAATCTTGATATAAATCTTTTAAAACATCAAACTTGTATTTATCAAGTTCACAGTTAACATAAAATTGGTTTATTCCCATTAATGTTAACTCCTCTTTTTTGATTAGAATTTGTACTGGATTATTCATAAAATGATGTGTGATATCTAAGCATTCTCTAGGTAAAGTCGCCGAGAAAAGAATAATTTGTGTTTTTGAAGTCATTGATTTAACGATATTCTTTACTTTTTCATAAAACCCGTGTGATAACATTTCATCAGCTTCATCCAAACATAATATTTTGATTTTATCTGTTCTCAAAGCCAGACGTTCAATTAAATCTATGATTCGACCAGGGGTACCAACAATAATTTGAACTCCATTTTTAATACTTTTAATATTATTCCAAACTCTTGTGCCACCAATAAATGCGTCACTTTTAATATTCATATAAATACTCATACACTGCACAACACTATTAATTTGATACGCTAATTCACGTGTAGGTGTTAGGATAATAGCTTGAGGAAAATTTATAGATTCATCAATTTTTTGTAAAATACCAATTGTAAATGTGCCTGTTTTACCTGTACCAGATTGTGATTGTGCAATAATATCTATACCTTTTATAATTGGAATAATACCTTGTTGTTGAATAGTAGATGGATTTTCAAAACCATATCCATAAATACCTCTTAATAATGGCTCTTTTAAACCCATTTCGTCAAATTTTACACCTTCAAAATTACTAATTTCATTATCAGCCTCATCTGCCCAATTAATTTCTTCTTTACAATCCGTTGGTATTTCTTTACAATCCATCAATATTTTATAAAACGAAATATATAAAAAAATAAATGAAATCAGTGTTCAATTTTTATACGTTGTAATTTTGTTTAATTGTAGAATCAAATATTTTTTCTGTCAAACTTTCCAAAACAATCAGCCATAAATATTTTTAACTATCATTCTTTTACGAGAACAGATTACACATATATATTTTTTGTGCCATACATTAAATTTGGGATGTTTATGAGATGTGTTATATCCTAGTAATTGATAAGGTAATATTAATTTACATTTATGACATCTAAATCTTTTTTTAAACAATATAATTTCTTTAATATCTATAGGAATATTCAACTTATTAACCTTTATTTTATTTTTAATTACCCAATAGATTAGTAATTCTTTTAATGTTGATATATAATTATCACAATTACTTGTTATTTTTGCTACTTTTTTAACTATATCCTGATTAGATGGAAAAGGTAATTGTGATTTGCTACTGTAATGAATTAGAGATTTAGGAATGTAATGATTATTTAACAATCGATTATTTGAACAATTTAATATTTCTAAATTTAATGGGATAATAGGAAGTTTGCGTAACAAATTATAATGACACCATATAGCAATTAAGCTTTCTGGAAGATTTGGTAATCTATTTAGATTATTGTGATCACAAGATAATATTTTTAAATTGGGAGGTAATTTTGGTAATTTATTTAGTTTGTTTTTTTGACAAAATAATTCAATAAGTGTGTTTGGTAATTTTGGTAGTTCAGTTAATTTATTATGGCTACAATTTAACAATCGAAGTCTTGATGATAATAATGGTAAAATAGTTAAATATTTATATGTAATAATTAATCGCGATTTATTAGAACAATCTTGATAACATTTACCAACGTCCATATTATCATCAATGTTAGAATACATTTGATATTTAGTAATTCACGCAATAAATTAAAAATTTCATCAATTTTTCAAGGGAAGTCTTAATAATAACATTATAAGGCTAAAATATCACATTTTTTTAATTTTTTAACGATAGTTTTATCATATTTAATTTTAAATTCTTTTTTATTCATTTTATCTTTTCTTTTTTCTGATATATATTTTTGATCAGGATTCTGATATGCTGTATATGATTTTATTTGATGTATTATTTCTGGTAAAGCTGAATAACCAACATTTGGAATAAATGTGTCCCATACCCACTTATTATTTTGATAACTTAAAACTAATGAATTTATAGTATAATCCCAATCATTTGATTTTAGTTCATCACGTGTAACAATATCAATAGATATAATTGGATAATAACTGGGAGTAAAAATTTCAAGTTTAAGAATATGTTGAGAAAATTGAGAATATTTTCTACCTTTGGGTATAATATTTTTTTTAACTTTTAGTCCACATTCACCTAATTGATATTCAATATCTTCACCTTTTTGTTCAATGTAATCATTTCTGCCAACATATAATAAATCAATATCACTTGGATCACAATTTAATATTCTATCACGTAATGCTCCACCAAAAATATAAAATTTTCCATTATTTGATTTTAGATAATTTGTTATAATGTTATTTACAATTGCTCTTCCATGAAAAATTTCGTAGATAGTATTTTTTGGATCAAAAAATTTATTATTTTCAGGAATTTCCCCTATTTTTTTCTTAAATATTTCACACCAAATCTTTTTATGATCAAGTAATTGTTTAGTTTGACAACATAAATAAATAAATTTTACAATGTCTTTTATATCTATCAAAAACAGAATATCAACAAGTATTTCGAGAGGTAATATTTGAAATATTGTTGGAAACATTTAACTTAGAATGTACGCAAAGTTCTAACTATAATATTAACATTATCAATTTTATTCATTTTGAACCCAAAAATCTCTGTTCATATAAAGTGATGGTTGTTCTTGAGTAATTTGTGTAATATCTTGAGGTTGTAGACCTGTATAATAATATTTTTGTCTTTTTCTAAAAACAAAATTAACACTTTTCTTTTTCCTGGAAAATTCCAGCATTGCTTTTAACATTAGTTTTATAGCACTTTTAGTTCGCATTTTGCCATAACCAGTACACATTGTTGGACAATATATTTGAGTAATTATATCATCTGGATTTTTATAATTATAGAATAAAATTGAATATAGAGCAGCTCTTAATGCATAATATGGATTTCTAGTTTTATTTACTTTTTGGGGTAAAAACATAGTTGGAGCAACAACAAATTTATATCCCTGATCATTAGGATTAAATAGAACACTACATCCAATTGGTAAGTATTTTTCTTCAATTGCCGTTTTATAATTAACATTTTTCAGACTATTCTTGGCTGTTTTTTCTATATCAGGTATTGCATGCATATAGGCCATATCACTTCCACCATCCATAAATAACTTTGAATTTGCGGCAGATATAAATGCGACATTACTGTTGTTATTTTCTTTCACAACTTTTTCAAGATCTTGAACTAATAATTTTACTTGGCCCCTATTTTTTAGAATTTTATTAGCTTTATCTACAAGATTTTTACTAATATCATCATAGGGATTTTTGTCTAAAATAATTAATGTAATAGGCGGTAGATGTACTTTCTTTATATCAGTCATCTTTAAAAAAACTTTTTAAAAAATGTTTGGAAAATATAAAATATATTATTATTTTGTTTTTAAATTAATATACAATCGTAGAGAGTAGTCAATAAAAAAATGGCAACTTATCAAAAGACTATGCCGGTTCCTATTAAAAAATGGAAAATTAAAAAAGTTCCTCCAATCTCAAAATTACATTTTCATAAAGATGAGACCGCTTATACAGTTCATCGTACAACAGGTATCCGAATGAAAAGAATGTCATCTCCTTTCACAGGTAATTATATCTATTTGACAACAAATGACCGTCAATTTGATAATTATTATGACGCATTTGCATATCAAGAATTACTGAATGCTGGTTATTGTGAAACGGCAATTGACCAAGCAATTCCTGTTTATCCTAATTTTGGTTATGATATTCAATCATTATTACGTAGTATGACTAATCATACGTAATGTGGTGAGTCATAACACCCAAAAAATATCTTGTGTTAACATATCATAATGTATTAATTTATCTTTAAAAATAAATCTTTCTACTTTTCTATTTCGACTGTCTCAACTTCTTCATCTATACATTTTACGACAAAAAATACAAAATTATAAACCAAATATCCTTTATATCTACAGTGACTTACTTTCCCAACCTTTAACTAAAGCGTTTTCAACGCGTAGTGTCCTTAGCCGTCCCTAAAGTTGAGTATTAACTTTAGAGGTAAATTCATTCACATTATTAATAATTTGCAATTTATTAATTGTTTTCAATCGAAAAATATTCTGAAATATTTCAACAATTATTATTGTTAATAAATATTTTTTTAACTATACAAATAGTCTAGGAATTTGTATTCCATAATCATGTTTAGATAAAGTATCAACTGACATAATGTCTATCAAGATTAAAATTGATTACAAATATATCTTTAAATTAATATTGACGTTAAATAAATATTATTAATGGACACAATATCGGTTGATACAATGTTGGTTGACACAATATCGGTTGATACAATATCGGTTGACACTATGTCGGTTAACACAATATCAAATACAAAAGTAATTAACATTATTGGTGCACCGGGATGTGGTAAAACTACAATATCTACTTTGATTTTTATAAAATTAAAATTGTTGAGGAAAAAGATAGAATATATACAGGAAATAGCTAAAAAATTAGTATGGTGTGAACAGTTTGAACAGCTTAATAATCAACACTCATTATCTAATAAACAATTTCAAATTATTAAAAAAATAAACAAAAAAGTTGAATATATTGTGACAGACGGCCCTTTATTAAATGGACTTTATTACAATCGTTATAATCCAGACAATGTTTGTGATATTATAAAAACAGAAGAATTTATATTGAAATCACATGCACAATTTAATAATATCAATATTTATCTTCATAGATATAATTTTCCATATGAGAAAGCGGGTCGCATACAAACTGAAGAAGAAGCTAATGAAATTGATAAAATTTTAAAAAATATTTTAGATCAACACAAAATTCAGTATAAAGAATTTAATTCTGATTTAGAAAAAGTCGATGAAATTGTTAACTATATTTTGAAATTTTAAGAAACCTGATTATTGGCAACAACAACATGGTAATATTTATTTAATTGTTTTTTATATCCTGGATTAGGATCTACAATTTTTCTTTTTTGTTTTAAATATTTCAATGCATCATCTACATTAACTTGTCCTTTTCCTTTATATATTATATAACTGGCTAATATTGTTGCACTTCTTGAAGCCCCACATATGCAGTGGCATAATATTTTACCATTTTGATTATTAATAGCATCATCAATGTATTTATTTATTGGATCGAAATATTGAAATATGTCCTCATTTGGAGAATCAATTAGAGGAATATTTTTGTATATAAAAGTATCTGGGAAATATGGTGACACTCCATAGATACATGTAATAATATGTGTAATTCCTTCCTTCTCCAAATATTTTTTATTTGTTGCGGTTGGAAAATCACTAATATATAACTCATCAGCGATTTTTGTCATATCTTTACCTGGTTCGGCATAAGAATTCAAATAGGAATAAGTTTTTGCATAAACATAATATGTTGGATAACTTATTCCAGTATAATGACCAATAGCAGAAAACATTATAACGTCTGTTTTATATATATTAATATAATATAATTAAAAGGTTGTTTTTAAGTAAATTAATATCTAGATTTGATTCGATTAGAAACGGATAATTGACTAGAATAATTTGAATTAAAAGAACTAATTCTTCCATTTGCTGACTGTTGCATATAACTTGTAGGTTGATTGGAATTAGTGTATACTCGTATAGGGCGTGATTGATAATTTGACGATGTGTGTCCAGTTAATTGATAATTAGATTGATGATGATATCCTCCAGATCGTAATGAGAATTGGGTAGGACTAACATACTGTATAGGTTGTGAAGAATGTTGTAATGAAGGTTGTGATGAAGGTTGTGATGAAGGTTGTGGTGAAGGTCCTTGTATATAATCAGATGGTCTGGAACCATAATTCAATATTGACGAAGGAATATTAGACAATCTAGAATACCATGATGCAGGTGTTGGTTCCGGTTCTGGTGTAGGTTCTGGTGTAATTCTTCTTTGGACACGAGGACGAAGTTCTGCCGGAGGAAATGATTTAGTTTTTAAAGACTTCCTACAATATGGACATTTTTTTAGATTTTTATCACATTCATTACAAACCATGTGTTCACAGTGAAATACTATAACTTTTGTGTTATCTTTAAAATCGTCAAGACAAATACAACATTCAGTTAAATTAAAAGTATTATTAACATCTATAAAAACACACTCTTTTTTCAAATCATTACTCATTTTTGTATTATATTTCTGTGTTTTATAAGTATATAAATACAAATTAAAACTTTAAATTGTAATTTTATCTTTTTTAAAATAATGTGGAGCAATATCATACATTGACTTTAAAGTATTTTTAGAAACATTTGTTAGTCCATTCAAAGATTCATTTCCTAAAATATTTGCGTGTTCAATAAATGCAATTACATTATTAAGTTTAGTCAAATTATTATTTCTACCGGCTTTTATATAAATATCTTTATCACACCCATCAATAATATTATACATTTTATTATTATATTTGTTTTTTAAAGCTAATTGATTGAAGAAACCATGAAGAAATGCATTAATAATATTTGTATTTTGATCATCTGAAATATTAGCAATTTTTTCAATTCGACACGACACATTAATTTTATCAAAACTTTGTTTTATTTGTTTAATATTTTTATTGGCATTCATTAAATTTGGATAATAAATAAAATTTTTTTTAGCCCATTTTTTAACTTTATGTGAGTCAATTTTTTTACTTTTATAATAGATTTTCAATAAAACCATTAAATCAGATTTAGAATTTTGATATTTTTTAATACTTTTTTCGAATTGTCGAATTTTAGAATTCTCTTTGATGTTTGGTTTTACAAACCATTTTCCAACATTAGACTCTATTGAGAGCATACTGACAATAATTAAAACTTCATTAAATACATTATAATTATAACTTGCCAATAAGGCAACAGCAAAAGCCGGTTCAAGTGGTAATTTAGAAATACATTCTCCAAGAAAAGTGAAACATTTCATTTTTTTTGTTTTGGAATTTTTTTTTCTACACATTATAGAAAATTCTTCTATTGTGTTACAATTTGATTTTATAATTCCTAACTGATATAAATATTTAAGTGAGTCTTGGACTTGTTTAAGATGAGGTGGAGTAATTAAAGAATCTAAAAAACAACCTAATTGATTAAGATTAATAATAAAATTCGTATTTAATAAACTAATTAAAGTTGTATCTATATTGGACACCAATATTTCTGGCGATTTACGTATCTCAAAATCATTATATTCATCTTTAGTATAAAGTCGATAACACACACCACTACTAACTCTACCAGCACGACCTTTCCTTTGTTCAGCACTATCTTTGCTAATAAATACCCTTTGTAGTATATTAGTTCTGTCTTTATATACCATTTCATATTTTAAACCAGTATCTATAACAAATCGAACATTTTCAATAGTAATACCACTTTCAGCAATATTTGTACTCAAAACTATTTTTCGTTTATATTCTTCATTTACACCATGGACTTCAATTTTAAATTGATCTTTATCAACAACTAGTTGTTGTTGTTCAGGTGTAATACCCCTATAAAGACCCAAACATAATACTTTTTTAGAACTATATTCTTTATTAATTTTATAACATAACTTATTAATTTGTGTCTTGGATTCCAAAAACACGAGTATATCTCCTGATTCTGATATATCCAAAATTTTATTCAGTTTATTAAATAAAATATTATCATATTTTTGATCTACAGATTCCTTTAGATAATGTACCTTTACAGGGAATGCTCTTCCAGGTATTTGCAACGTACCAATTTTAGCCACATTTTTATAATATTTATAAAATAATTCTACATCCAAAGTAGCAGACATAACTATAAATTTGCATTTTTTTTCCTTTAATGTATCAGTTGAATATAAATATTGTTTAATTAGTGCAAGTAAAATGTCAATACTTACTGTTCTTTCATGAACCTCATCTATTATTACAAAATCATAATTGAAATCTCCATGTTTTTTATAAATTTCTTGTACTAATGTACCATCTGTTACATATGATAACATAGTTTTATTACTAGTTACATTATAATGTCGATATTTATAACCCACTTCCTCTCCTAATTTTACATCAACAATTTTAGCTACAAAACTAGCTATATTTTTAGCATTTAATGTACGAGGTTGTGTTACAACTATATTAATATTATTGTCTGATGGATTTTTTTCGAGAAGATATTCTTTTAAAATTATTTGAGGTATATTAACAGATTTACCTGCACCAGTTTCTGCTTCCAAAATTATGAGATCCTCCTCATCAATTAATTTGAATAATTGTTTTTTGATTTTTTTGTTTGATGATGGTAGTTTATCTATTTTTTTCTTGATATTATAATAATTCTTAGAATATTCTTTATTATTTAATGGATTCATTATCAATCTGGTATATATTATTGATAGTTAAAAAAATAAAATTAAAGAGTAACAAAATCTATTTTTTTTGGTGGTCTTACTTGGTCTAGTATAGTCAATGCTGATATCTCATAACAATTTACTCCGCAAAGTTGTTTGTATTTTTGGATTTTCTTTTTCTTTTTATCAGAAACAGGATTTTTATATTTTATCTCAAATACTAATTTTACTTTACCTTCATCAACCACTGCAACATCAAATATACACATTGGAATCAATTCTAATTGTTTAAAATTTTTATAATTTGGTAAATACTTATTATTATTTCCTAAATAATTATTCCAAATATCATTGCTATCCTTTGAAGTATTTACCAATCCAATAATCTCTTTATTTTTGTTTTTACAAATTGGGTATTCATAGAAAACTTTGGCATCTTTTGAAACACTGGGTATATCCTCTAAAATCCAATTACTGTTTGTTTTAATTTTTTTATTTAGCCACGATCCAACTGTTGTCTTTGCATAGCGATGAGAATAACTTTCAAGATGACGTTTAGACATTGTTGTATTGTTTAAAAATCGAGCCTTTCTAAATGAAGTTCTTCTAAATAACATTATTATTTAATCTTTAAATTATTATTTAGTGGTTGTATGCACACAATAATAAAAAATATTTTTTTCAATTTTTATTCACTTTATTTAATATATTTAATATATTTTTCATTGATTAAATTTGTAATACAATCATCACAAACTCTTGATCCACTACACTTTTGGAATATATATTTCCCTTTTGATGTCCATTCATAATATCCTTCTCGATGTTTACAAAAATATCCACAACTAATTCCATACCAATGAACGGTTGTACCATTGCCATGATATAATTGATCAGGTCCATATAATTTTTGACACAAACCGCATTTGATTTTTATTAAATTTACGGCTTTTTGATATGTAATCTGTTGTTTTACGGACAATTTATTTAATAATTTACGGGCACATTTATAACATAAACGTTTTTTTAAATCTATGGGTTTATTTAACAAATAGTATTCATTTTCATAAAGTTTTGGATTATAGATAGTGAAAATTTTTTGGCTTTGATCCACATATGAAGTTTTTATATCTTCCGAAAAATTAACTAGACATTCTTCACATGTCCATATATTAGAATAACATTTTGAGCACGAAAAAACTTGTTTTTTTTCATATCTATCTCGTATAAAATGTGGTGATTGTATACTGGGTACAATTCTATAACAACCCTTTGATTCTAATGAGTCTTGTGTACAAAAGAAACATGTTATGATTTTATCATAACTGTGGTGTAGGGATTTTATTATTTCAGGATGAAGATCTTTCGGAACTGTATTGAATGGATAATGAGATTTTATGTAAATAGGAGATATTTTTAAACATAAATTATATAATGATTCCATTATTTTCATAAGTTAATTAATTAAAATTTTGAATAAAAAAAAATCATTTTTAATTATTTGCTGTTGTATGAACATAATACTTTAAATCATCAAAGTTAACTTTTTTGTTTTCAATTTTCTCAATTATTTCCAAAAGTTCTGCATATTCTAGGCCATCTTTTTCTTGTTTTAATTCACTAAATCCAGAATTAGTGAATGATTTACTTTTATGTTGTAATGTCAAAAATAAATGTAGTTTTCTACGAAGATAAAATTTTTGAAGTTGTATATTTGTTATTTTATTTGTAT
>Ga0114931_10011254_pt1 | contig 10590 bp, 7 predicted proteins | sample 2SBtaG_FD_89579 | JGI IMG/M metagenome (GOLD analysis project Ga0114931, IMG submission 89579) | Deep subsurface microbial communities from Kolumbo volcano to uncover new lineages of life (NeLLi) - 2SBTROV14_V59a metaG | ecosystem: Environmental > Aquatic > Marine > Volcanic | place: Kolumbo...
CACCCCGGCAAAGACCTCCTTCAGGTCGCCGGAACCGTAGCGCTGCTTGCTTGCGTTCACCGTTTCCCGAACGGTGACGTCCACGCCTTCCAGGAAGGCGTCGGCACGTTTGCAGCTCGTTCAGCCCTTGCGGTGGTAGTACCAGTCGATTCTCTTCCCCATGGAACGCTCCTTCCTGCTAGGCCTCGATGTTGGCCCCGACGACCGCGGCCATCTGCATCATGTTGATGGTCTCGCCTTCCCGAAGCCCCGTCAGATCCGTCAGCTTGCCGGACTTGCTCGTCGAGCGGGTCTTCCGGAAGATGGGCAACAGCTTCGCGTCGGCCACGATGAACTTGCCGGCGTTCTCCGGCTTCCCATTCTCGGTCCGCGTTTGCAGCCCGTGCGCTTTGATGTAATCCCAGAGCTTCTTGGTGATCTCGGTTCGCGGCAGCTCGGCGGCTCCCAGCAAGTCCGCCAGCTCCGCCTGCAGCTTGACGGGCTTGCTCAGTCCTTTGGGTTCGGTCATGTGCGAATCTCCTTCTCAGGCTCGGGTCCGGAACGCCGCATCCCGACCGGGCATCCGCCCTGCGTACGGCTCCCGCTTCCACCGGGGTCGATAGAGAAGCGGAACGGTAGCGCGTTTTCGGGATCCCCGCCACCCGCGTCCCTCACCGGCCCGGGGTTCGCGCCCCCCTCGACCGTCATTTTCATCCCCGATCCGACTGTGCTATGGTTTGTTCTCGTCTTCGAAGGTCGGCGATCCCCGATCGCCGCCCGAATCCCGTCGTCGCCCGGACCTCCCACTCCGCACAATCCGTTCCTTCCGCGCCTCGACATCCCTCACCTCTCTACCCGGTCGGAGGCCCCGTGCCCGGAACCACTCTCGCCCACTACGAGATCCTCGCCCTGCTCGGCCGCGGAGGCATGGGAGAAGTGCATCGCGCGCGCGACACCAAGCTCGGGCGCGAGGTGGCCCTGAAGCTTCTCCCCCCCGACTTCGCCGCCGACCCCGAGCGCCTGGCCCGCTTCCGCCGCGAGGCCAAGGTGCTCGCCTCCCTCCACCATCCCAACATCGCCGGCATCTTCGGCCTCGAGGAAGCCGACGGCCGCGTGTTCCTGGCCATGGAACTGGCCGAGGGGGCCGATCTCTCCCAGCGCATCGCCCGGGGTCCGATCCCCGAGGAGGAAGCACTCGACATCGCCCGCCAGCTCGCCGCCGGGCTGGAAGAAGCGCACGAGAAGGGCGTCGTCCACCGCGATCTCAAACCCGCCAACATCAAGCTCGGGACCGACGGCAAAGTCAAGATCCTCGACTTCGGCCTCGCCCGGGCCTTCGCCGGCGAGACCGCCGAAGAAGAACTTCTCGAGAACTCCCCCACCATCACCGCGACCATGAGCCGGGGCGGAGTGATTCTCGGCACCGCCGCCTACATGAGCCCGGAACAGGCCCGGGGCCGCAAGGTGGATCGTCGCGCCGACATATGGGCCTTCGGCGCGGTCCTCTTCGAGATGCTCTCAGGAACGCGGCTGTTCGAGGGGGAGACCATCAGCGACACCCTGGCCGCGGTGCTGCGCGCCGACATCGAGTGGGACCGGCTCCCCGAGGACGTCTCCCCGGGCATGCGTCGTCTGCTGGAGCGGTGCCTGGAACGCGATCCCCTGCGGCGGTTGCGCGACATCGGCGAAGCCCGCGTGTTCCTGGAGAACGGGGCCCAGGACTCCTCGCTGCTTGCCTCGAGCGTCGGCGCCCTCCCCCTCGCAGCCGCCGAATTCGAAGGGACGGGGCGATCGGGACGGGCGGGATGGACCCTCGCCCTGGTCATGGCTCTCGCGGCCATCGTCTTGGGGACGCTTCTGTTCACGCGACCTTCCGCCCCCACGCTCACGCGAACCACCTTGGGTCTCACCGAAGAGGAGGCCATCGGTCTCGCCAATCGGGCCGCCTTCTCGAGCGTCCGGATCTCGCCGGATGGGACCTCGGTGGTCTTTGTCGGAGGACATCCCGGCGCAATCTATATCCGAGCGATCGACTCCTTCGACACGCGAAAACTCGTCGATACGGAGGGCGCCATGATGCCGGTGTTCTCCCCGGACGGTCGCTGGATCGCCTTTTTCGCCAAGTCGAAGCTGTGGAAGGTCGCGGTGAGCGGCGGGGCGCCGATTGAGATCTATGATCTGGCGAGCGACACCGGGACCGTGCGTGGCCTCGCCTGGGGCAACGGAGAACTGTACTTCCCCCGCGCCATGGGGGGAGGGCTGCTGGCCGTCTCCGAAAACGGCGGTGAAGCACGATCGATCTCCACCCTGGATGACGCCCGGGGTGATACCAGCCACCGCTGGCCCTACGTCCTCCCCGGGGGGCGTCATCTGCTGATGACCATCAAGACCGCAAGCATCGCCTCGTTTGACGACGCGTCGATCGGGCTTCTCTCTCTGGAGAGCGGGGAGCTGACCGTATTGCTTCAGGGGGGATCCAGCCCTCGCTACGCGCCGACGGGGTATCTCGTCTACGGGCGTCATTCCCAGCTGTTCGCCGTGCCGTTCGACCTGAAGACCCTATCCGTTGAGGGGACACCGACCCCGGTTCTCGACGAGGTCTACACTTCCGACGTTACCGGCAGCGCCCAGTATGCACTGGACCCTCAGGGAGACCTGGTCTACGTCCCCACCGTGTCCGACTTCTGGGATTTCAAGCTTTTCTGGTTGGGTCGTTCCGGAGACACCGCCGCCCTCGAGGTGGATCAACCCCGGGGCTACGATGCCGCCCTATCTCCCGACGGAACCCGGTTCGCGGCGGCGGTGGCCGCCGCCAACGACAAGATCTGGGTGTACGACCTTCAGAGGAACACGACCTCACGGTTGACCAATACGCCGGGAAACGACCGGGACCCCGTCTGGTCGCCCGACGGAACACGAGTTTCCTTCCAGAATGACCGTAGCGGTTCCCGCGACCTCTACCTCATCGCGGTCGACGGGGGGGGCCCGGCCGAGAAGCTCCTCACGAGCGCATCGGATGATTTCCCCACGGACTGGTCGCCCGATGGGGAGCGCCTGATCTTCACCCGGGTCAAGACCGACGGAGATATCGACATCTGGGAGTTGACCATGAACGGAGATCGGGAGGCGAGACCCTACATTCAGTCGCCGCACCGGGAGTACGGTGCCGTGTTTTCCCCCGACGGTGGGTGGGTGGCCTACGTCTCCGATTCGTCGGGAGAACCGAATGTCTACGTTCGGCCGTATCCCGGACCCGGGAATCCCATGCGCATCTCGATATCGGGGGGGGACTTCCCGTTCTGGTCACGGGACGGGCACACCCTCTTCTACGCGATTACCGATCGCCTGATGGCGGTTTCCGTCGACCGGAGCGGCGGGTTTCGGGCCGGCAAGCCCAAGGAATTCATGGCCGTGGCTGAACCGTTCATGGACCATCTGTCCCCGGCACCGGATGGACAACGCTTTCTGACGACAAAAACCAATCTGGACGCCAAGCAGGACCAGATCCGGGTGCTCTTCGACTGGGCGGAGACCTTGCGAGAGTTCTCTCCCCGAGACTGACGCTCCCCCGAAGACCGGGGGACCGGATTCCCGGCCCGGATTTCTCCGGCACGAGATAGCGCGGGAAGCCCAAAGAATCCTGGCTCTCCCGGGGGAAGTCCCGTAGCCTCCCCCTCATCATGATCCACCCCTACAACAACGCCACGCAGACCCGCTGGGACCACGGCGAGTTCAAAGTCCGGCTCATCCTGCCCCACAACCCCCGGCCGGTGGGGTTCTGCGACGGCAGCGCCGAGGACGTCGCCCAGCTCCTCTCGATTGCCGAGGCCGAGGGGGCCACCGACACGAGGATCCACAAGCAGCACCTCAAGAGTGGACGCGAGATCTGGACCCTGGGGGGAGCGGACTGAGGGGAGTCCCACGCTCGGCCGGGCCCCAACGCCGGCGAGGGGGACGATTGCTACGCGCGGCGCAGTAGGGCTGCGGATGGACCCCGCGTGATACTCTTATCTTGAGCTTCGGGATCGTCCCCGGCCTCCCCCTTGAAACAGGCGCAGCACAACCATGAACAACACGTTGATCCGGGGAGGCTTCTTCGTCCTCCTGATGGCGGGGCTCGGGGTAGCCACGCCCGCCCACGCCGTCCCGGTCACCTTCCAGGTCCGCATGGCCGAGCAGATCGTTCTCGGTACCTTCGATCCCGCCGTCGACTTCGTGGACGTCGCCGGCACTTTCAACGGCTGGGGCGGCTCCCCGCTCATTCCCCTCACCGACGCCGACGGCGACTCCATCTACGAGGTCACGGTGAACGGCTTCACCGCCGGGGAGATCATCGAGTTCAAGTACCGCATCAACGGCCTCTGGGACGGCACCGAGGAGTTCCCCGGCGCCGGGAACAACCGGGTCTACACGGTGCAGGCGAGCAACAACGTGATCCTGGTCTGGTACAACGACTTTCCGCCCCCGAGCGGCGCCACCGGCCCGGTGTACTGGTGGAACGACACCGTTTTCTACGAGGCGTTCGTCCGGAGTTTCAAGGACAGCGACGGCGACGGAGTCGGCGACCTCCAGGGCCTCACCCAGAAGCTCGACTACCTGAACGACGGCGACCCGGCGACCACGAACGATCTCGGGGTGACCGGCATCTGGCTCATGCCCATCAACGATTCCCCGAGCTATCACGGCTACGACGCCGTCGACTACCGCACCGTGAACCCCGACTACGGCACCGGGGCCGACTTCCAGGCCTTCCTCGCCGCCGCCCACGCCCGCGGCATCAAGGTCATCATCGACCTCGTCATGAACCACTGCTCCAACCAGCATCCGTGGTTCACGGCCGCGGCCGGAAACGACCCCGCCTTCCGGAACTTCTTCCGCTGGTCGCCCACCAATCCCGGGGAGACCGGGCCGTGGGGCCAAAACGTCTGGCACCAGGATTCCTCGGGTTGGTACTACGGACTTTTCGGGAGCGGGATGCCGGACCTCAACTACGACACCCCGGCGGTGAAGGACTCGATGTTCACCGTCGCGACCTACTGGCTCGACACCGTCGGCGTGGACGGGTTCCGGCTGGACGCCGTCCTTTACATCGACGAGGACCCCGGGCAACTCCAGACGACCCCGGGGACCCTCCAGTTCTGGCAGGACTACCGCACCCACGTCAAAGCGGTGAAGCCCGACGCGTTCTCCGTGGGCGAGGCCTGGACGGCGACGAACGAGGTGGTTCAGTACGTCACCGGAAACCGCCTCGACATCTGCTTCGAGTTCGACCTGGCCTACACCATGCTCGCTGCGGTCAACACCGCCTCGGCCGGGGGCCTCGGGAGCAAGGCGATCCAGGTCTACGGGACCTATCCCTACCTGCAGTTCGGCACCTTTCTCTCCAACCACGACCAGGACCGATCGTTCACCGTCCTCGGCCAGGACCAGGGAAAGGCCAAGGTGGCCGCCGGCATCTATCTCACCCTGCCCGGCGTCCCCTTCGTGTACTACGGCGAGGAGATCGGCATGATCGGGAGCGGCGATCACCGGAACATCCGCTCCCCCATGCAGTGGACCGCCGGATCCGGTGCCGGCTTCACCACGGGCACGCCCTGGCAGACGATCAACAACAACTATCCGCAGTTCAACGTAGCCGTGGAGGAACAGGATTCAGGGTCATTGCTGGAGTGGTACAAGCAGCTGATCCACCTGCGCAACGCCACCCCCGCCCTGCGCCGCGGCACCCACGAATTTCTGGCCAGCTCCGCCGCGCCGGTTCTCGCCTTCGTGCGCAGCGACAGCGTGCAGACGCTGCTCTGTCTGGCCAACACCTCCGGCTCCCCCCAGAGCGGCTTCACGGTGACCGGCGGCGCGGGCAGCCTGGTGCCGGGCGACCATCCGGCGGTGAATCTCCTCGATCCCCTGGACACGCTCCAGCTATCGGTCTCCCCGGCCTTCGCGATCGCCGGGTTGAACCTCTCGGGCTACGAAGTGGCCGTCTACGAGCTCGCCCGCACCACCGCCGTCGATCCCGGCGGGGATCCCCTGCCGGACTTGGGGCTCCGCCTCGCCAACAGCCGCCCCAATCCGTTCCAGCGCTCGACCACCATCCGCTACACCCTCCCCGCTCGATCCTACGTCCGGCTCGTCGTCTACGACCTCGCGGGCCGCAAGGTGAAAGTGCTCCAGGACGGGGTTCAAGCGAAGGGCGCCCGCGAAACGCACTGGGACGGAACGGGCGCCACGGGACGACCCTTGGGCAAGGGGATGTACTTCCTGCGCCTGGATGCGGGAGAAGCGACCCGATTCTCCAAGATCGTGCTGCTGCGGTGACCGGTAAGAAAAGAAGTGCGGTACCGTTCGTATAGCAGACACATTCAGTCGGCTATCCCGGACACCCATCGTCGACACGGCCGGTCCCGTTACAAATAATATATATCTGTATATTGCCGCATTTTCTTGTGATATGCGCCTACACTTCCGGGCGGTAGATACGAATCGGTCTTGTGTGGCCGGTACGATGCTCGGGCCTCCCATCGCTGAAGACCCTCTGGTCGCACTGGCGACGCCGGATCAAGGAGGGTTTCAGGATGCATCGAAACGTTCACCCAGATTCAAGGATCACGATTCCGCTCAGGCTGCTGGCAACGGGCGCGCTGGTGGTCCTTTTCGGTGCCGGCTGTGGAGGCGACGACAAGGTCGCGGCCCCCACCGAGAAGGCGTGCACCGAGTGCCACGAAGGGATCGCCTCCCTGGAAGCGGGGAGCCGCCACATGGTGACCCTGCAGGACGTGGCGGACGAGCTGGCCGAGGAACGCGCCGGGGAGACGCCCGAAGAAGTCCTGCACGGCGGTGACGCCGAGAACTGCATTGCCTGCCACGCCCCCACCGCGATCCTCGCCGACGGTGGGATGACCGAGGTGGAGGCCATGCAGTATTTCTTCTCTACCGCCGACGGCAAATTCAGCGCCGCCACTGAGGCCACCCACGCCGGCGACTGGCCCCATGTCGCCTGTGAGGCGTGTCACGACTCCCCCGACGGCCACCAGGGTCTGAGTAGTCCCCAGGTGGCGATCTTCGATTCCCGGCTGGGCAAGTACACGCCCCTCTCCGATTCCAGCAACCTCTGCGGCCAGTGCCACGGCAGCCTGCGCTTCCCGGACTCCGATCACCTCACCCACGACGCCTGGCGGACCAGCCGCCACGCGGACACCCAGCAGGATGTCGCGGACGAGCTGGCGGAAGAGCGCTCGGGGCAGAGCCCCCACGAAGTCGTGGCCGGCGACGACCCCGAGAACTGCATCGCCTGTCACGGCCCCACGGCCGTCCTGGCCAACGGCGGCATGACCGAAGAGGCGGCGCTCGGCTACTTCTTCTCCACGTCCGGCGGAGCCTTCACGGGAGGAACCTCGATCCTGCATGAGGACGAATGGCCCAACGTCGCGTGCGCGGCGTGCCACGATCCCCACAACCCCGACGGGCCCTCCTACTTCAACTCCGAAACCAAGCAGTACGAGCCGATCGTGGACACCCCCCAGCTCTGTGGACGGTGCCACGGGACCCTGCGCTTTCCCGACACCGATCACCTGAGCTACAACGTTCGGGCGGGTACCGGCGGCATCGGGGTCGCCGACCGGCAACTCATGCCCAGCGTGACCTCCTGCGTGGATTGCCACATGTATGTCAGCGACGTGGATGGAAGCAACTCCTCCATGACCCACGGGCACAACTTCGCCGTCAGCGTGGAGGAGGAAAGCGGGACCACGACCTCATGCGACCACTGCCATGCCGCCATGGACGTTCCGGCCAAGATCGAGGAGTTCCAGACCTCCTATGCTGATCTGGACGCCGTCGCCGCCGCCAACGTCGAGCTGGCGGTCGCGGCGTTGGAAGGGGCGACCGATCCCGTCCTCCTGGCCAAACTGGACGAGGCCCAGCACAATCTGGCCTTTGCCGAGGGAGACGAAAGCGGAGGATTCCACAATCACAGCTATCTCATGGCCCTGCTGAACGACGCCAACGATCGGGCCCTGGAGATCCTGCAAACCAACTGACGGGGAATCCCGTCGGGGGCGGCGTCCGTCCCCCGCCAAGACCTGCTCCGGGGGGGAGGAACCGTGAGGTTCCCCCCCTCCCGGAAACGGCGGCTGCGGAATCCAAGCTCACTCAAGCTTCATGGAAACCGCTGCACCCAGCGTGGCGACACCATCCCCAGCAATGCACCGAACCCGGCGCCCCCCAGCAAACCCACTATCCCCAGGCTCGTGATACACTGCCCGCCGTTGCAGCTCTGGCCGAGCTGGCATTCATCCGCGGCCATCTTTCCGATCCAGAGGCCGCCGACCAACCCCACGATACCGCCCCCGATGGCGCCCGCCTTCGCATGATTGCTCTTGACCCAGACCCGGTTGACCCCGGCCATACCGACCCGCGTCCCCTCCGCGGATTCGAGGGTGAGACCGTAGCGATCCGAGACGTGGAGCCGACCCTCGAAGCGATGGCCGGCGGCCGTCTCCACGCGGACCCGCTTCCAGGCGGGCAGATGAAGCAGCACGGCTTCGATCCGGGCCGGAACGGTATCGGCCCGGGCCGGGGACGCCCCGGCCTCCGAGGGCAACGAAAGAGTGACCCCGGCCAGGGCCCAAGTCGTGAGAGCAAAGAGAATTCTCGGAATCCACATGGCTGCCTCCCCTGGGAATCGGCGCCCGCCTCACGGCTCAGGGAGACGTCGATTCATCCAATAATTAGTGAATGACTCACTCACTATAATAATCTCCTTTCCGTATCTTGTCAAGTTACGGGAGTGAATCCCCGTCGCCGCCGGCCCCATGACGCCGTTAACATGCCGCGAAGTAACGGTTAATCAGGATCGTACCGTCCCAGTTGACGTGAGGTTCCACCCAGAGCTGCTCGCACACCCGCCGCACGTAGTGCTCACCGGTCCGCTCCAGGATCTCGGGCAACTACCCGATTCCGGAGTCTTTCGTCCCCTCCGAGGCTTCCTGGAACCGTCCCCACACAGCCATAACGACTTGCCAAACCGCGCATTGTGGCGCGCGAAAACCTCATTCCGGGGTATTCAGCCCAGACGACATCCGACCGATAACTCTAGACGTGTCCGTGTGAACCGTGGGGAGAACGCACCGTAACGCAATGAACCGTAAGCCGCTGGGGCCTCGATGGCCTATCGTTTTGTTTCTCTGCACCGCACTGGTCGGCGCCGCCGCCGTCAACGCGTCGGCCGCACCCGGTGCCTATCTGATGATGACCGGAGAGTATGTCGGAGACGGAACTCCGGGGCGCCTCATCAGCATCGGCTTCCAACCGGACGTGGTGATCATCAAGGTGCAGGGGGGCACTCCCACCGTCGTCGCCACTTCCACCATGCCGGTAGACTCCACCAAGGTCCTCGGAATCCGCTCCCCCCTCATCGCCGGGGCCATCCAATCCCTGCAACCGGACGGGTTTATGGTCGGCGCCGACGCCGCCGCCAACGCCAAATTCACCACCTACCGCTGGATCGCCTTCGTCGCCGATTCGTCCGCCATGGTGGTCGGCTCCTACCCCGGTGACGGCCAGGACGACCGCAGCATCCCGGTCGGCTTCCAGCCTGTATTCCTGATGGTTCTCAGTGAGCGCGGAGAACCTGCGGTGCAGCGGTTCGGGGACATGACCGGCGACACCAGCTATGAATTCAGCAACACGGGCTCGCTCACCGATCGCATTCAGGCCCTGGAGCCGGGCGGCTTCCAGGTCGGCACCCACCCCTCCGTGAATGATGACCAGGGCCGCGACGTCCACTTCGTGGCCTGGTCCGCCGCAGCCGGCGGAATGGCCACGGGGTCTTATCTCGGGGACCACACCGGTCCGCGCCTCATCCCGGTGAGCTTCCAACCGGATTTTGTCATGGTCCGTTGCCACGGACCGTCTCCCAGCCTCTTCCGCACGAATCTCATGAGCTCGAATGAGTCCTACTACATGGACGGTTGGTGGACTTTCGACGGCATCCTAAGTTTCGTGGCCGGGGGATTCGAAATCGGTTTGGATTCCGGCGTCAACCGGACCGGCGAAACCTACTCCTGGGCCGCTTTCACCAAGTCGGGAACGGATCTGGCCCTGGACCTGCAGGTGGACGACTTCCTGGCCGACGAAGGCGATAGCGTCGTCTACTCACTGACCCTCACCAACCTGGGACCGGAAGCCGCTTCCAACGTCTTGGTCGCCGATCTCCTACCTCCGGGCGTCACCTACCTTTCCCACGCGGGCCCCGGATCCTACGACCCGGGAACCGGCGAGTGGACGTTGGCCACTCTCGCCGTGGGTACGTCCCAGAATCAGACGCTCACCATCACGGCCACCGTCGACCCGGGGACCCTGAATTCCACGATCACCAACACCGCTTCCATCCTTTCCCTCGACCAGATCGAACTGGATTCCTCGAACAATTCGGCCTTCGTTGACCTACAGGTGACCTCCCAGGTCTTTCGCGCGGTGAGCGGGACCTACACCGGGGACGGAACCGGATCGCGCAATCTTCACGACGTCGGATTCCGCCCCGACCTGCTCATCGTCAAGGGGAACGACGCGAATCCGGCCGTGGCCGTGACCTCGACCATGGCCGCGTCCCAG
>Ga0114931_10011255_pt1 | contig 10590 bp, 10 predicted proteins | sample 2SBtaG_FD_89579 | JGI IMG/M metagenome (GOLD analysis project Ga0114931, IMG submission 89579) | Deep subsurface microbial communities from Kolumbo volcano to uncover new lineages of life (NeLLi) - 2SBTROV14_V59a metaG | ecosystem: Environmental > Aquatic > Marine > Volcanic | place: Kolumbo...
AGAACAGCGGCAACGGGTTCGCAGTTCTCTCGGCTCATTATAGCGCCGACCCCGACAAGAGCCCGAAGACTGAACGTGGACGTAAATGGATTACTGCTGCTAAACGCGGGCACTCAGCGGCCTCGTGGCGTCAGGAGTACGAGCTGAGCTTCGACAGCTTCAGCGGCAGGCTTGTCATCGAAAACTTCTCTACCGATACATTTGTCGGCCCGGTAGAGTATGACCCGAGCCTGCGCCTTGACGCGGCCTGCGACTTCGGGACAGAGGTCGCCGTGGCGCTTTTCGCGCAAAAGCATACTGTTAATGGAGTTACGCAAGTCCGCGTGCTCGACGAGATTGTGCTGGAACGTCGTGGGAAGTTTAGGCCGAACACGATGATATTGGGCGACAGGATTGTGAGCAAGATGGAGTCTCAGTTCCCTGACGCCTGGGAGCGGGGGTTCCATAGGCTGTACCCTGACCCGAACGACGCGAATAAGACACGCAGTGAATCGTGGACGACAAATAAGAAAATCCTCGATAAGCTCGGCCTCCATTGCCACATGTTGAAATATACGAAAGTCAAAGAGTCAACAGAGTTTACCAAGTTGATATTCTCCGTAACAAATGGTGTCCCGGGCATTGTAATTCACCCGCGGTGCAAATATCTTATCAGCGTTGTTGGGACCGGCTGGCATTATCCCACTAATTGCAAAGACGGGAAGCCGGAGGTGGATGGATACTTTATCCACGGCGGAGACACATTGCGCTATTTAATACTTGGAATGGTGCGCCCGCGCGAGTTACTTGAGGCCGACACGTCAAACCTGCCGGACAGTCAGGGGCGCATTGTGACAGAGGAGCATACGGGAAGGGTCATCAGACGAATTGGACGCAGGGGTAGGCTGAGGAACGGAAGGCCGAAAGAGATGGAGTTTTTATATTATGGGACTTGATTACGTTAATCCAGAAGACATGACTGACGACGAGCTCTCTGAGCTGGTGCTTGAGCAGGTGGCAACCTCGATGTTGTCGCGCTGGGACGATATAAAAACCAATAGCCGCATGAAGAATCTCTACATGGCGAAGGATGAGCCGCGCCGCGCCGAGCGCATTAACTCGGGACGCACAGAAGAAGACCTTGCGCAAATCTCAAACACATTCCTCCCCGTGGCGACCGGAATCGTTGACACGGCGAAGACGCTGCTGTATGCAAACATGTTCGCCTCTCCAGATTATATCCGTTGTGTAGTGCAAGACCCGGAAGACGAGGAGCGCAGCCTGGCGGTCTGCCGCCACCTGAAAATCAGACATCAGCAAATGGGGTTCCTCTCTGACTTTGTCGATGACTTCCTCTTAGAGTTCCTCTTGTACGACTTTGCTGTCGCGAAGACCGACTGGATTATGCGGGGCATGAACGAAGCCGTCCCGGTCGAGGAGCCCATAGAAGTGGACTTCGGGCAGGGGTACACATACCGTTCTACGCGGCGCAGAACTAAAATGAGATACAACCCGTTTGCCATCAGGCGTAGCAACACCGAGCTGATTCCAAACTGGAAATGCTTCCCTGACCCCGGGGCGACGAGACCTGGAGACTGGGGCGGGTTCTTCTGTATCGCAGACAGCGTATTGCAGCAGAGCCTCCTGATGGAACAGAAGACGAAGGATAATCCGCTTGGCATCTATGAGTTCGACAAAGACGAGATTGATACTGGCCGCTCGCAGATTTTCGACAGAATCACAAATCCCGCCGACCGCCGCTTGATGCAACAGAGGTTTGACACACCGTCGAGGCTCAAGCGAGTCAATCTCATCCACAGCCTCATGGGCAACTTCGTTGTCACTATAACAACCGGCGGCACGGTTATCCGCAAAGAGAAGACGAATGGCTTCAGCCTCGCCAGGGCCTCGTTCAGGCCCATGAATGACCGTTTTGGGGGGATGGGTATTCTGCACGCGCTTGAGCGCGCGGCTCTGGATGTCAACTTTATGGTCAATAGCCGCCGCGATTTCAACAACTACGTCCTCAACCCGATTACCATCATGGACAAGGAGACGTTCGACGCCGCCGAGTTTGGTGACGGTAGCTTCCGGCCAGGGCAACTTTTCCTGTCCGAAGGCGAAGGTCCGGCTAGTGATAGAATCCATACTGAGCAGCCGGGCAACCCGGTAGTTGGTGACCACCAGGCCGAGATGGCAATGCAGCTCTCAATTATGTCCGATGTCAGTAATATCGGCAAGAACCAGCAGGGCAATGTCCAGACTGGTCGGCGCAGCGCCAAAGAAATCGGTGTTGCCGCGCAGGCGACCGGGACGGCCATGGGAATCACAGCTAAAAAGCTGGAACTCGGAGTATTCGAACCCATCTATGACCAGCAGCTCACGCTGGAGCGCGTAAACTTCGACGGCTCAGAGACGGCTCGCTCCGTTGGTGACCCTGACCTCTATGTCTTTGTCACGCCGGAGCTTCTCGCCTTTGCGACTACTCCGCGCATGATGGCGCTCGGCATGGAGAATATCCGCCAGGATGCAGTTGAGAAAGCGCAGTTCCTCCAGGCTGTGCAGGTAGCGCTTAGCAACCCGACTATTATGAAGTTCACAAATGCTGAGGCGCTTGTCCGCAAGTTCTGGAAATCTGCTATGCCGAACAGTTATTTCGACTTCATTGGTGGCGAGAAGCCATCCGACACGACGAATATACCTCCTGACGTTGAGAACTTTATGTTCAACAGCGGACGCATCCCGCAGGTCAGGCCGATAAATGACGATGAGCGCCACCTGCTCTCTCATGGGGCATTGAGGAACTCGGCGACATACGCATCATGGCCTGGACATATTCAGTCTGCTTTCGACAGCCATATCAATGACCATAAGGCTCAGATGGCCGCAAAGCGGCAGGCGCAGGCGCAGCAGCGGGGCGGCCCGGCAAACAGGGGGCAGTCGGTGACGTCGGACACACAACTGGCAACCGGCTCGCCGGTAGCTGAAACACAGGTGGCGTAATGGCCGGAGTTTTTGAACAAAAATTACCGGACGGTACAAGTCTCGACGAGGGATTCGACGCGATAATGAATGGTTTCGACCATTTATTTGAGGGTGACGAGGAGACTGGCATAACCCAGAAGCAGAGGGAAGTAAAAATACTTGCAGATTTTTCTTTACATCCTGGTTTCAAAATATACATTAAAAGAATGGTTCGACGCCGGAGGCTCCAGCGGGATAAACTGGAAACCGTTTCGGCTAAGAGCTTTGCGAAAGAGCAGGCTCGCGCATACGCGATGACGGAGGAACTCAATGTCCTCAAGGGTCTCAGCGCGAACTCAAGGAAAATCATTCTCAACGAGGAAGAGAAGAGTGAAAGAAGATAGTATTGAGCTCAGGTATATACTTTCGGGTGTATACTTTGAGTCACCTACAGACGGTGACGGCGACAGCAATGACGCTGGTGACGAAAGTAGTATTCTTGATGACGATGTACTGGGTCTCGGTGACAGCACTGGTGACGATGACGCCAATTCAGAGTCTGACAACGATAGCGCCGATGGCGAACTATCGCAGGCCGAGTTACTTAAAAAGGTTGATACGCTTGCAAAGACGGTGTCGGAGTGGGAGCGGAAATACGGTAAGCAAACCGATGAACTCGGTGAGCTCCGCAAGAAGCTCGCAAGAACCGCCTCTAAAACAAAAGACGACAAAGAGGGTGACGGCAGCTCAGGGCGCGAAGCGGCGCTTGAGGCTCAGATTGCTGAATTAAAGCAGCAAGTCTCTGGATTGTCACAGAATGCCGCAGCGACATCAGATTATTTCGAGCAGCAACGCTTAGCGCAGAACTTTACTCCGCAGGAGCGGAAGTCCTACGAGCCGCTCGTGGTCGAAATGGCCGCGAAGCTCAACTCTGGAGCGATGAGCCTTGAAGAAGTGCTCAACTTCGCGGTCAGAGGGACTCGCACTCCGACCATTGTTGCACTGGCGGAGAAGCGCGGAGCCGAGCGTCAACTGGAAAAGTTACGAGAAGAATCCAGCGGTAGATTACCAATCGGCAAGTCAGCAAATATAACACCAACGGGGACCGCTCCGCGTAAGAGGGACAACGAAATTGGCGCAGAGGACGCGCTGGCAAAAATGTACCCTGAGCGTTACGCGAAAAAAGAGTAGTCCCCCGTGAGGGGATATTATGGAGCTGTTTAAGCTGCTTACCGGAATCGTGTATTACGCGAGGCCGGGAGCATCTGATGTTCCGTCGTATGTGGGCAGTGGAAGCCCCGGAGCGACGGACTCTGCTGATTTTGCGGCCAACGACCAGATAATCAATCTGGGAACTGACATTCATAAGTTTGGTCGTCGCAAAACCCCGCTCCTGTCCTACATCATGGGCGGCGTTCAGACGAAGCCGACTGTTCAGGAGACCTTTGGTCATCTGGAGCAGCCGCATAACCCTGAGTTTGTCGAATACACCGGCGCAGACGAGACCGTACAAGGCAATACGATTACGATTGCCAACTATGCGCGTCTTTCCGCTGGCCAGGTTATTTACTGGATTAGAGCCAAGAGGGCCACGAGAGTAGCTACTACTCCCGGCGGTACTGGCGTCTCTATTGCCGGTACGCAGAACCTGAACTTCGGCACGCCGGGAACGCCCCTTCTGAAGAATGGCGATAAGGGTATTTTGCTGCCCCGCCACGTCGCAGAAGGTAGCCAGATAGGTGACTTCGTTGAGTATGGGAGAGTGCAGTATGACTTCCAGACCTCAATCGTCGAAGAGCCTGTCACCGTGACTGGGACAAGAGGAGCGCAACGGCTACGTTCTCGCAAAGGTGTCTGGCAGGACGCCTTTGATGAAGCGTCTGACGCTTTCAATAGAAAGTTGCAGGCGGGACTGGTATTGCAGGGCGGATTCGCCCCGACGACACCGTCCGGCGAAGCCCATCCAATCCACGCTTCGATGTCGATTGACGCCTTTACTACTCAGCACCGCTGGGTATTCGGGCGCCGTATCAATAAGTTCGACTTCGAGGAAATCTTATTGGCCCTCGGTCGTGAGAATAAGTTTGAGAGTGGCGGTCTCGCAGTTATCTGCGGAAGACGCCTCAAATCAACGATTTCCGGCTGGGCTTCTAAGTTCTTGGAGTTTACACCGGAGGAAGCAGCGACCCTTGGCGTCGAAGTCAAGAAGTTGTTGATGGGTACCGGTGATGAATTGACAATTATTCCGCTCGACTTCTTCGATAAGGACCCGACCCTTGAGGGCCGGTTCTGGATTTTTGACAGAGGCAACATGTTGCATCGTCCGCTAATCGACGTTGACGACCGGAGTATCAAATACTATCCGAATCCGCTTGCCGACCCTGGTAACACAGACACAAAGGGTGGCAGGATTTTTGGCGAGTTCGGGTTTGAGTTCTTTAACCCCGAATCTTTCGCTTCTGGCGAAGACGTGAGATTCTAACCCCGGAGGAATTATGGGATACGACAATGTAAGAGACGACGTCCTGCTAAATCCGGGACCTGTTATCAAGGAGGCTCTGCTTGACTCGGACCCCTTGATGTACGTGCGCCGCATCAACACTGACGGTTCACCTTCTGCAACCGGTAGTATAGCTGTTACGTCTACGACGATAACGTTCTATTCGAGCAACGATGCAACCGTACCCGAGGGTGGCTCGACGAGCGCCACGAACTTCCCGGATATAACTGGGAAAATCACCAATGGCGCCGTTGACCTGAGCGCGTATGGCTCAGCTCCGGTAACTTGGGGTGAGCTTGTCAATTTGATTAACGCGCAGCCGAACTGGGAAGCCTGGCTTGTTGGGGCTCGCCCGGATGTGGCGATTGTCGATGCTGACCTGCTTGCGCAGGCCGTCGCGGCGACCACCGCAGGCGTCACCAGCGCTGACGGCGCTCCTATTTATGGGGACACGTCTGCCGTGAAGGCGATTGCCTTGGGTATTACACATAATGGCTCGACGCAGCTTGGCAGCAAGCATAACAACGACGTGGGTGTCAACCATGTTCTGAGTTCTGTAATTGCCAACATCACATCAGCTTCCGGAACGCTCGAAACGAATCTGTATGAGTGTGACGATGATGCTGGGACATCAACGCTGGTTGCGACCCTTATCGAGGGAATGACATCGGGAACCGAGGCGACATACGCCCCCGCTGGTGGTATTCATACCGCACAGGGGAAGCGTCTTGTTGTTGAGGTGGTCGGTGGAGCTCCGACGGCGGGGTATGTCAAAGCTGTTGCTTCGACAATGACAATGGGCCCCGGGAGACCGGGATTCTATGCAAGTGACAATGGGTAATGCGGGGTAACTCCGCATCTTCCTCATTGAGTGGGCGTTTCGGCTCGTCGGGTAAAACCGGCGGGCCGGGACAACCACGCTAAGCAAAGAGAGAGAACATGGATACATTAGAAAAGATTAGCATGACCGAGTATGCCAACATAAGCAAGCCGCAGGCTGTGTTCCGCGAGCTTATCGACGAGGTCATCAAGCCGCTGCAAGAGAAGGTGGCGGGACTGGAGAGGCAGATGGCCTCAATGAAGAAGGGCAAAAAGAAAAACGCCGACAAGGGAAAGGCCGACAAGAAGTAGCCCGTTTCATGTCAACCTTAATCTCAGTGAGGGAAAATTATGGCAGTGACAAAAGAAGAAGCGAAAGCCGCAGAGCTCGCTGGTAATGAGCGGGCGACGGAAGAGCAGGAAACTCAAGCGCCGCGGCAAAGTCCGGCGGTAGACAAGAAAGAGCTCGCTGGTAGATATTCTGTGCGTGACGCTATCAGGCGCTTCAACACACCATTCGCGCTCGACCGGACACGTCGGTCGTTCGTAGAAAAAGACGTGCGCAAGATAGTTGTTGACGCTATTGACACGCCGGCAACGAAAGAGTTCCCGCACGGAATGTTTGGCAGGTTCTTGCTGCTAAACACGGTCACGAAGCGCATCGAGGACTACGGGATGACCGTCTCGATTTGCGGGTTCAATGAGTTCCGCGACGAGAAGGGCGCCGAGAGAAAAGAAGCGTACTCTCAGACGAACATTAGGTTCCGCAATGGGATTCTCTGTCCGGAGCACGTTCAGTCTGTTGATGTCCTGCGCTACCTGTTTCATAATGACCGCTACGGAGTCGATTGGATTATTGATGTTGATGACCCGGGTGGCTTCTGGGAGATGGTCGGCAAGGTGAAGCGCACCAGCCGCGAAGTCAAGGTCGCAGTATAGGGGAGTAGAGCATGGCCAACATCGACCTGCTGGTCAAAGAAGTCGCCGCCGACCTGGCGCTGTTGGAGGATAAGCATATCAACGCGCTGGCCTCTTATGCAAAAGAGGCCGCCGTTGATATATTGTCACAGCGTGACGGTCGGTTTATTGAGCTCAAGAGGACGATGAGCATTGTCGGTGACGGCACAACGAAGGCGTTTGAGCTTCCGCAGGATTTCAATTCGCCGTATTTCCTCGCGCTACTTAATGATGACGGCCTGATGGCCGACTTCTATCGGATTGTCTCACTACAGACAATCGTTGAGCGGCGCAGGCTCAATAGGAATATCGAAAGGATGGCGTATATTGACACCGCAGTAGGTAACTCAGACAGGTTTGACTTGGTATTCCCGGTGGCGCCGTCAAGTTCTGTTAGTTTCAGGTTCGACTATTTCAGGATTCCACTTGGCTCAGATGTCGCGCTTATCAAGAACGAGGAGCTGCCAAAGAAGTATATGAGGGGGCAGTTTCCGTTGACAGTCAATCCAAACGCCAGGGCTGACCTGAGCGTATATCTCAAAATGCGAAAGACCTACAGCAACAGAGCTCTGTCTTTCGTGAAGCAGCGGAGAGTGCAGCCGGCATGGCGAACACAAGACCACAACGAAACAATGGTACGCATTGGCTTGGAGCGCTGACGCTATCTGTGATAGCGGTAGTCGCTTTCGCCCTCCCGTCGCACAGCAGAACGCTTGGCGACATGATTACTCTTTTCCGCTCATCTATCGGCGAAAAAGACTCCACTAATACAAACGTCACTAATGCCGACATACGTCAATGGATTGACGAGGCGCAGGACTGGATTACATCCCAGAACTCTCCGCGGGAGTTCGATACTGGGTACGTCGTGTCGGCGAGTGACGCAATACTATCATTCACGCTCCCGTCAAGGTCGGAGAGCGTCTATGGCGTACTCGGCATTGATGATACTGGCGCTGTGAAGGGGCCGTTGATGAAGGTGTCGATTGACTCGCTCGGCCTCGTTGACAGGGGCAAGGGCACCTATGCCGCCTTCGGCTCTACGATTTACGTCCATACGAAATACCTGCTCGAAGATGACACTGTCAGGATATTGTTCTACGGCGCTCCGGCATATCCTGCTGCCGACACGTCAACCATGGCGCTCCGACAGACACAGGAACCAGCAGTTATCGAGTATTGCACATATCGGTTACTCACCAGCAGGAACTTCTGGGGCGGGGCCGTATCTCTCAAGCAGGCGATAAAGGCCGACCTTGGTTCGGCCAGGAAGTCGCGAGTCATAACAAAGGCCACTGAGTAATGAAGCGTGTATTTGAAAATGTTATAGCGCTTGTGCTGCTTAGCGTAATCTCTGTTGCCGCACAACAGCAACAGCAGGCGCCGTCGTTTGATGTTCTGGAGAAGCCGGTATTCGGGTTTGGCGCTGGCGTTGTTACTAACATGAACAATGTGTTCGCCCCTGATAGCTCATGCTTACGCATAGAGAACTTTGAAATATCGAAAGGCTACGCGCTTGTCAAGCGCAAACCTTTCATGCGCTACAACAAAGCCTCAGACAGCACGTCAAGGTTCCCTATCCAAGCGTTATTCAAATACTCCGATTCTGGGAGCCAGAAGCTTCTTGCAATCAGAGACGACCTTTGGCGACTGGGTATGTCGGGGATTCCACATTGTCGCTTTATGAGATGCAGCAGATGTCTGGCGCCGCCGCTGGCGTGAATGGCGCTGCGCTACAGACGGGGATGCAGTCGGTATGGCCTGGGTTTAATGCGCTTATTTCGTCCTGGGGCGAAACTTTTGCTGACGGAAGGCTCTTCATTGCCAATCATGGATTTGTGCCATCGTTTTATTCGGCGGGCTCAAGCATTATCCCTATGAGGATGCCTTCTCCCGGCGAGCCTTCTGTTGTGCCTATCGGAGCCGGTGGCACGCTTAACGGGAGATATATCTATGCTTACTGTTATGTCTATGTCATTACTGGCGCTACGGCCACTGGAGCTGAGAGTAACTTTTCACCACGTTCTGAACCTGTTAGCCCGAGAAACCAAGAGGTTTTAGTACATGGGCTTATAGCACCCTACGCTGACGACTCGGTCGACATAAATATATATCGCTCAAAGGCCGGGAGGTCTGACACGCTATATTTTTTGGCGACGCTCGCTGGCGACCCTGGGCCGGTAGAATATGTAGACAATCTTCCCGACAGCTTACTCGGGGCGCCATCGAATTACCCATGGGGAGGCGGCGAGTATTCTACGGGCGAAGGCATGAGTGACGACCCCACAACTGGCACTGCTATATCAAACACTACATATATCAACGCTAAAAACCTTAACGATAAGGGCGCCGGCGTCGGCCCCAATAGCTTAGTGCCGTTGTTCCCACCTGGTGGGCCTCGCGTATATCAGGAGAACCCTGCGACCGGCTATATAATTAGACCGCCTAAACGCTACCTTGACTGGGTGGCGTATTCTGTGGCGTTTGTTGACAGCTTCGGCAACTATACAGTTGGCCCCGAATCGTTCATGTACGACACTTTAGGGGATAATTTTATTAACACGGCAGGGGACGACGACTTCGATAGTCTGTTTACAGTCAGCCTATATGATATACCTGTCCCGGCTGCGCCTGTGAAATATCGCCTTTTACTACGCAGGCACCAAGTATATGGGAGAAGGGCGTATAGTGACTCTGGTGCGGTAATAAACTTTTCTGACACGAACAGATTCTTGCTTGGAACTGCGACAGTAGGCGGCGTCGGAACAGACACCGGATATGGTGAAAGCATAGATAAGACATTCATACTTGACACGCTCGACCTTACTTCGTCGTACGCCCTTACACCGTATACGGACACTGTTTCTATTTACGAGCTAATGACGCATGACACACTGCCAAGATATTCATCATCCGGGGTTGACGGTCAATACGATTCGCTTGTCGTTATTTCCGCTAACGACACAGCGCTATACTATCAAGGGGTTGTTACTACCCGACTTATGCCTGACTCTATATTGGCGAGCATACCAGACAGCACAATCAGGTTCAACCCTGCGGCAATGACGAAGTTTGGACAGCGACTGTTTGCAATAGGTGAAGCTTCTAACCCTAACAGGCTGTATTATTCGATGGCGTCATCGCCATTGGCGCCACAGCAGCTATTTAAGTGGCCGTTGACGTATTTCCTCGATTTCGAGGAGGGCGATGGCGACAGGTTCGTCAATATGGTCTCGCTTGAGAATGCACTGCTTCTCTTCAAGAACGACAAGACGATTATGTTCAGGGGGTTCAGATTTGCAGACTTCGCTGCGAATACTGTATTCGACAAGATTGGGGCGTCAGCTCCGAGGAGTGTTGCCAAGTGGAAC
>Ga0114931_10011256_pt1 | contig 10590 bp, 5 predicted proteins | sample 2SBtaG_FD_89579 | JGI IMG/M metagenome (GOLD analysis project Ga0114931, IMG submission 89579) | Deep subsurface microbial communities from Kolumbo volcano to uncover new lineages of life (NeLLi) - 2SBTROV14_V59a metaG | ecosystem: Environmental > Aquatic > Marine > Volcanic | place: Kolumbo...
CTGGACGAACCATCGGATCGCAAGCATCCTTCTGGAAGCGCCGGTAAAAAGGGAACGCGATATAATCGACCGTTCAAACCAGCAAGTCCCCGTCCAAAGGTCTGATTTTAGTCGTACCTCGACATTCATGCCGGGTTCCTTCGAGTTTCGATATGAATATCGAGGTACACTCTGCCACAACCTGTCTCCTTCAGGAAAACTTGACCTGATTTTCTTGACATGAAACAATTCCCGGCGTTCGACCTGCCCAAAAGAATGGATATGCATTAAATTTTGTTTATTAAGATTGATTGCTCCTAAAAGGTGTTCGATATTGGGAAACATAATGAAAAGGTACGCCGTAAGTGATTTTGTAACCAATCTATTGTAGAGGTTCTGTAATTTCAACCCCTGGAACGGCTCAACCGGAGAGTGTAAACACTATGTCAAAAAAGATGTTCAGTCCGGCTTTAATTATCATGATATGCCTGGCTGTTGTGGCGCTCAACTGCGCCGGAGAAGAGACGCATAAGGAAAACGGTAAGAACGGAAGCGCAACGGATCAAGTGCCTGGCAAGAAAGGCGACAAAAAAAGAAAGAAAGAGGACCTCACGCCCATTGAAACCACGGTCGTAACCACCGGGGATATATCTTCCTTTATTCTCTTAAGCTCCAATCTAGAAACTGAAAAAATGACTGATGTTTATTCCCGCGTCCAGGGTCTGATCAAAAGAATCCCGGTGGAGGAGGGCGACTACGTTAGAGAAGGGCAGTTACTCATGGAGTTGGAACCGGATGAATTGGCTTTGCAGGAAGCGCGTGCGCGCGTCGATTATGAGCAGGAAAAGAATTTGTACGAGCGCAAACAGGCCATGTTTGATAAACAACTCCTCAGCAAAGAAGAATTTGAAACCTCCAGCTTCGCCGTAAAAGCCAAAAAAATTCTGTGGCAGGAAGCCAAGATGAACCTGGAGCGCACGCAGATTACCTCACCTATCTCAGGATTCATCGGAGAGAGACTGCGTCGTCCCGGAGATCGAATCCAACCAAGTGATAAGCTCTTTTCCGTCGTAAACAACGATGAAATGATTGCCGTCGTCCATACGCCTGAAAAGGAAATCGGTTTGATCAGGAAAGGCCAGAAAGCGTTCGTCACCTCGCAGCATCTGCACGAGAAACAGTTCGCTGGTTGGGTTAAGCGTGTTAGTCCGGTTGTCGATCCTCAGAGTGGCACCTTCAAGGTCACCGTCGGGTTACGCAACGATGACAATCGACTCCGCCCCGGAATGTTCGTGAATGTTCACATTATCACCGATGTCCATACCAACACCGTTTTAATTCCCAAAACGGCTGTTATTTATGAAAACGAAAACGTACATGTGTTCGTAGTGCGTGACAGTACGGCCAAGAAGGTGACGTTAGATACCGGCTACCAGGATTATGAAAAGATCGAATCACGGTCCGGCATCAAACCTGGCGAAAAAATCATCGTTGTCGGACAGGCCGGACTCAAGGATGGTGCGAAGGTAAAGGTAGTCGCGGAACAAGACAATCCGCTGACGGTAGCCAAACTGGAAGATTAACCCCATTTCTCTCCACCTAATCCATTGCATCATCGGCCAAATTCAAACATGGAAATGAGTGTGCCGCAACGCCTGGCACGCCCCAACTAAAGCGAATAATCAATGTCAAATTCCGGCGCCAAACAATTCTATAAATTTACAACGACACGCCCGGTGGCCATTCTCATGGTTGTACTGGGCGTGTGTGTCTTTGGATGGATTTCTTACGCTCAGTTGCCGGTCAATCTCATGCCGGACATAACGTACCCCTCTCTGACGGTCCGAACCGAATATCCAGGCACGGCACCGCAGGAAGTGGAGACAACCATCGCACGTCCGATCGAACAAGCGCTTGGCGTTGTCAACAACCTGGTGAATATCAGTTCAGTATCGAAAGCGGGGCAATGCGACGTCAAACTTGAGTTTACCTGGAATACTGACATGAACCAGGCCTCAAGCGACGTTCGTGAAATGCTCGATCAGGTTTTCTTGCCCGATGAGGTAAAGCGCCCGCTCATTCTCCGTTTCGATCCATCTCTGGACCCCATCATGCGCTTCGGTTTGTATGGTGATGGATCGCTGATTTACTTGCGCTACCTGGCTGATGAGGAGATAAAACGTGCTCTGGAGCAAGTGGATGGTGTCGCTGCCGTGAAAGTAAAGGGCGGCTTGGAAGAAGAGATCCGGGTCGAATTAAACGAGCAGCAACTCACCCTCATCGGCATCGACATTCAAACCGTCCGGCAGCGCCTGCAGCAGGAAAATGTGAATCTGGCCGGCGGCAACCTGAAGGAAGGGCAAACGGAGTATCTTGTTCGAACGCTCAATGAATTCAAATCCGTTGATGAGGTTGCTGATGTCGTGATTGGTACCTGGAACGGGCGTGAGATCAAGGTTCGGGATGTCGCCAAAGTGTCTCGCAGTTTCAAAGACCGTGAAATCATCACACGAATCAGCAATATCGAAAGTGTTGAAATCGAAATTTTTAAGGAGGCGGATGCAAACATTGTCAGCGTCGCTCAGAAAGTAAGGGACAAGGTCTTCGGTTCCAAGCAACAGTTGGCTTTCATCAAGAAGCTGAAAGAAGGAAAAGGCGAGCACCGCGGCAAGAAAAAAATCAGCGAAAAAAAAGAAGAGCAAACGGATCCTGAAAAGGCCAGGGAGGCACGTAAGAACCAGAGGCGTTCGGCAAGCCGGAGAGCCATGATGGCGAAGCGGATGACCAATTTTATTAACCACAATTTACCGGCAGGTATTCATATTGATTTACTTTCGGACCAATCCGTATTCATTAAAAATTCCGTTGATGAAGTAAAAAGCACGGCGGTCATCGGCGGTCTGCTGGCTGTTTTGGTTCTTTTCATTTTTTTGCGCAAACTGGCGGCAACGCTGATCATCGGTCTCTCCATTCCCGTCTCAATCGTGGCGACTTTTGCTCCCATGAAAATTTTTGGGGTGTCGCTAAACATCATGTCGCTTGGCGGTCTCGCTCTCGGCGTCGGCATGCTGGTAGACAACTCCATCGTCGTATTGGAGAGCATCGCACGCTGCCGGGAAGAGGGAGACGACCTGGTGCAAGCGACCATTCGGGGCGTCGGCGAAGTTGGCGGGGCCGTTTTCGCCTCGACTCTGACGACCGTGGCCGTGTTCTTCCCGATTGTTTTCGTCGAAGGCGTTGCCGGACAAATTTTCGGTAACATGGCGCTGACGGTCGTCTTTTCATTGCTTGCATCCCTGGCGGTGGCGTTGTTCTTGATTCCCATGCTTTCCTCAAGACAGAGTTCGAAATTTATCGAAGGCGTGCGAACGGACCACTTCGGGAAACAAAGCATCTTGCATTTCGACAATCAAGAACGAATCGATGTGCTGTTCGCTGAATATTCGCAAGGCGTGTTGCGGAAAATCAGGGAAGCCGCAATAGAGCTTCTTTGGACCATCTGGTTTATCTTATACAAGGCAGGTCAGGCATTCCTGACGCTTCTGATCGCTATCGTGAAGCACATGACCCTTATGCTCGCTGTACTGATAAGCCCCGTTTTCGGACTGACGAGACTCATACGGCTGCATTCAGTCAAAATCAGCGACTGGATTCTAAGAGTCGCCGAAGCCTCTCGTCTTTGGGATTTGCGGTTCATCAAAGAAATCTGGCCGACGTTCTTGGTGGCAAACTACGCGGCTAACTTGGTTCACGAGATGAGGGAGAGCAGAGCCGCTCTGGCTGGATCGGCCGCATTGGGAAAACGGATCATGACCCTTCTCAAGTGTCCATTTTATTTGGTCAAATTCATGATGCAGTTTTTTTTGACCCTCTTATTCAATATAGTTCACATCATCATCATTGAAATAGCCGTGCTCCTAAAAGGGGTTTACCTAACTGCCCGCATCTTGTTGACGGTGCCTTCACGACTCGTGGTGAATGCCTTCAATTGGGGCTATGAACGCGTTGAGGTAAGCTACCCCAAAATTCTCAAAAGGGCTCTCTCGCAACGTGCCACCGTGCTTGGTTCTGTAACCGCGGTACTGTTGTTGACACTCTTCCTGGTCGGTCCTCGACTCGGCAGCGAACTCATTCCGGAGGTACACCAGGGCGAATTCAATATCGAGGTTACTATGCCGGTCGGTACACCGGTTGAAAAGACTGACCAGAAAATCGCGGAAATCGAGGCCTTCATCATGTGGCAACCTGGCGTAAAAAAAGTAGCCTCGACCTCGGGCACGGACATCACGAGCAACTCAAACAGCGAAGAAGGTGAGCATACCGCAAAAATAACGGTCACATTAAACCGCCCGGGTGATGTTAAGAAGCTAAACGCAGCAGCGGCCAGCAACGGAACCACAAGGGAGCATGAGAATAATTTCGCGGCCATCACGGCGGACCTCTCGCCTACTCCGGCCTCCGCCAGCGACAACGCGGATAAAACCAAAGAAAAACAGCCAGCCCCGATGCTCAAGGAAGTCCCCGCGGAAGTGGTTGATGAAGAAGCTCTGATCGCCACCATTCGGGATGAAATGCAAAACTTGTCTGGCGTGCGCTGGAAAGTATCAAGGCCCGTGCTTTTCAGTTTCAAAACCCCCATCGAAGTCGAAATCCATGGTTACAATCTCCAAAAGCTTCAGCAGTACTCGCGTGACCTGGAAGAACGGATGGCTGAGATTCCAGGCGTCATCGATATCAAATCGAACATGCAACGCGGCAACCCCGAAGTACAAATCGTGTATAATCGCACACTTCTATCACAGTTTGGCCTCAATATTCGCGATGTTGCTTCGATCGTGAGAAACAAGATTAGGGGTGATATCGCGACCGAATATAAGGAGCAGGATCGAAAAATCGACGTGCTGGTACGCCTGCGTGAACGAGACCGGGAGAGCATTGAAGACTTGAGTCGCCTGGTCGTCAATCCGGGATCAGATAAAGCGATTCCATTGGAATAGGTTGCGGATATAAAAGTGAAGGAAGGGCCATCTGAAATCAGACGAGTCGATCAGGAGCGCACGGCAACGATAACGGCGAACCTAAGCGGGCGCTCTCTCAGCAGCGTTAGCGAAGACATTTTCGTGGCGTTGCAAGCCATGAACCTGCCTGACGATTATACTTTCAGACTGGCGGGCCAAAATGAGGAAATGGAAACCTCTCTAAATAGTCTGAAGCTAGCGCTGGCGCTGGCCATTTTCCTGGTCTACATTGTGATGGCATCACAATTCGAGTCCATGATTCACCCTTTCATAATAATTTTTACCATCCCGCTGGCTCTGATCGGTGTCATTCTTTATTTGTTCGTCTTTAATATTCCACTCAGTATCGTTGTTTTTCTTGGAATGATCATGCTTGCGGGAATTGTGGTGAACAATGCAATTGTTCTTGTAGATTACATAAACACCTTGCGTGACCGGGGTGTCGAAAAAATGGAAGCCATCGTTCAGGCCGGCAGCGTGCGGTTACGCCCCATTGTGATGACGACCGCGACAACGGTGCTAGGACTGCTGCCCATGGCGCTAGGTTTGGGAGATGGAGCTGAAATCCGGACACCGATGGCCATCACCGTCATTATCGGCTTGTTGAGTTCGACGGTCTTGACGTTGATTATTATTCCGACGGTCTACAGTCTGGTCGATCAGAGGCAGTAAAAACCGTAAGACAACCCGGGCGTGAAAAGTAAAAAGGTGCCGCACGACGGCAAGATGCCCCGGTTATCGACCGAACCTGGCGTGAGGTCTCCCGTCGCGCGGTTGACATTCTTGTTTGACGTCTTATATTTTTATTCTCACGGTTGCGTTTCACCAATGTAAAGAGGTTCCTATGAAGTTGAAAGAAGGTCTACTCCCCAGACTCTCCATCAACCGGCCGGTGACGGTGGTGATGACCTTGGTGGCCTTACTGGTCATCGGTTTTATTGCGTTCAGCCAAATCTCGGTCGACCTGATGCCATCCGGGTTTTCGCCGCCATTCCTGGGGGTTTGGACACCCTACCCGAACTCCAATCCGCGCGAAGTCGAGGAACAGATCGCGAAACCGATCGAAGAGCAAGTGCGAACCATCGCGGGCGTGCGGAAAGTATCCAGCAACAGCAGCAGCAACGGGTGCTGGACATTTATTCAATTCGCTCAGGGCACGGACATGGATCTCGCTTATGCTCAGCTCCGCGACCGCATGGACCGCGTGAAAGCTGAGCTCCCGGATGACATTGAACGCATCCATCTTCGAAAATGGAGCAATGACGACGAGCCCATCATGTGGATAGCGCTGGTTGAACAGGAACCGCACGACGACCCCTACCTTCTGGTGGAACAACACCTGCAGAAGGTTCTGGAAAGGATCGAAGGGGTCGCGAAAGTAGAAATTTGGGGCGCTGACGAAAAGTCCATTCTGATCCACATCAATCAGGATATGGTCAAAGCATACAAAATAAATTTGTATCAGGTGATCCAACAGCTTCGGTCGGACAATTTTGCTATTTCCAGCGGCTTTGTGAAGGAAGGCGACCGAAAGATTTTCGTGCGGTCGGTCGGCAAGTTCCGGGGCATCGAAGAAATTCAGGAAATTCCAATCCAGGGCACAAACCTCAAACTCAAAGATGTCGCCTCCGTCACCTATGACGTGCCGGAAAAAAGATGGCGCTTGAGAATCGATGACAAGAAAGCGATCACAATGAGTATTTTCAAGGAGTCCTCGACGAACTCCGTGGAATTGTGTCAATCAGTCAAAAAGCGTTTTGGGGAGATATTCGCCGTCGACCCGGCCGTTAGTGGCTTCCGCCCGGACATTCTGTTCAACCAGGGTCAATATATTGAAGATTCCATCAACAATTTGCAACGGACAGCCTTGTGGGGCGGATTGTTTGCCTTCTGCGTTTTGTTCTTCTTCCTGCGGCGGCTCCGTATGACCTTGATTGTCAACCTGGCGATTCCGCTTTCCCTGCTTATCACGCTCACCGTCATGTATTTTATGGGGTGGACGCTTAATCTGATCACGATGATGGGCCTTATGATTTCAATCGGTATGGTGGTAGATAACTCGATCGTCGTGCTGGAGAATATCTACCGAAAGCGGGCTCAGGGCATGCCGGATCGGGAGGCCGCACTGCAAGGCGCCAGTGAAGTCGGTTTGGCGGTGACTTTGGCCACTTTGACCACCGTGGTGGTTTTCCTGCCGCTCATTTTGATGAATGACAACGGCGGTTTTAAATTCTACATGTTACGAATCGGAACGCCGGTCATGGTTGCCCTGATCGCCTCACTATTCGTGGCGTTGATCTTTATTCCCCTGGCCGCCACGCGCATCGTGAGCAAACGCAATGTGAAAGAACCTGCAACCGTGGTCAGAGCAAACACCTTTTACCAGAAAAACCTGGCGTGGGCCATTTCGCACCGGGTGGAAATGTTCGTCATTATTCTGATCGCTTTGTTTTCAATGAAGTTCGCCATCGACTCGATGAAACAGACGGACGATACAGAGGGCAATATCAACGATTTCAGATTTATTGTGGAACTGCCGGAAAACTTCAGCATTGAGCAAGCTGAACATCTTTTCAAGACGATGGAAGATACGATACGGGCCAAGGAGGAAATTTATGGCATCCGCACGGTCATGTCCCGCTACAGTCACAATTGGGGCATGCTGCGTGTTTTCCTGCAACCCCCGGAAAAAAACGATTGGTATGAAGTGGCGTATGATAATATTCTGAAGAAGATGGGCTTTCGAAAGAATGCCGTCATGTCTCGCGCGGAAGTGATTGAAGACGTCAAAGAGCGGCTGCCAGATTTCCCGGGCGTAGAGGTTCGGACAAGTTGGCACCGTGGCAGCGGCGATGGCGATGACTCGTCGATTTCCGTAACACTTTACGGCGATGATACGGAGACCCTGGCCAATCTGTCAAAAGAAGTGGAACGCCGCCTGCGGGGTATCCCGGGCATCATCAGCATTGAAACGGACCGGGAAAAAGGCGCCGACGAAATTCATTTGATGGTAAACCGGGAACAAGCGAAAAAATACGGCATTACTCCAACTGCGATCACGGGCACGGTGCAATACGCCCTGCGTGGCTTCCCGCTGCCGAAATATCAGACGGAAGAAAAAGAGCTCGATGTTCACATCCAGTTGCGCGAAGAAGACCGGCGCAATTTGTCTCAGTTGAAGAACTTGAGTTTTTTTACGGATTCCGGCACGGAGATTCCTCTTGACGCCATCGCCAAGTTCACCGTCAAAAGGGGCGTGGGGGAGGTCAAGAGGGAGAACGGCAAAACGTATTTGGAAGTGAAGGCAAACAGCACCGATGAAGACATCGCGGGTCTCTACCGAAAGGTGGATGTTGCGATGGCCGGTTTTGAGCTGCCCTATGGCTACACCTGGAGCAAAGGCCAGCATTTTTCCAGATTGCAGGAAAGCAACCAGAGTGTTTTCTTTGCCATGATCTTGTCGGTTTCATTTGTATTCCTGCTTATGGGTTTTCTATTCGAATCGTTCGTCCTGCCGCTTTCCGTTATTCTGGCAATTCCTTTTGCCTTCTTCGGTGCTTATTGGATGCTATATCTGACGGGCACGCCTATCGATATCATGAGCCGAATCGGTTTCGTTATTCTGGTAGGTGTCGTGGTCAACAATGCCATTGTTCTCGTCGATCTGATCAACCGGCTGCGGAAGGAGGGCTGGTCGCGCTACGATGCGATTCTTGAGGCCGGGAAGCAACGTTTCCGCCCGATCCTGATGACCGCCTTTACCACAATTGGCGGGCTGCTGCCGATGGCGATCGGTAACACGTCGATGATCGGCATTCCTTACGCCCCGATGGGGAGAACGATTATCGGCGGTTTGCTTTCCTCGACACTGCTTTCGCTCATCGCGGTGCCGTGGGCTTACACCCTGTTCGATGACATGCGTGAGTACTTTAAGAGGCTAACCGCCAGCTATATTTCAAAGAAAACGCAGGTGGCCGCGGCAGTGGCCGTGCCGGAATCGCGTTAGTCAATTACATTTTGGCGATTTCACTTGGGAAGCGGGCCTGTCCACGCCCGTTTCCTTTTTTAACAAAGCTTCACGCCTTCCTTGCGTTCCGACCTTGACAATTTGAAATCAACTGCCTATTTTTGTTATTTAGTAGCCATTCGGAAATTCTGCTCTAGGCTGTTATTCCCGAAATCTCCGGATCAAGAACTTACGGAGGCATGCTTTTGTCGGGAATGCAGTTTTTATAGGCATGGATCCCCGATAAGGCCTGTCCCCGCATGTGGTAAGCGGGGAACATTCGGGGCCGACAAATATACATCCCGGATGGACTTTATTTAGCTGATTTGAAATTGATTATGATGAATTACTGCAGTCATTGTGGCAGCAAAGTCAAGTTCGGGCCAGTCCCGGATGACAATCGGCCACGCCACTATTGCGAGGCGTGCAACACGATTCTTTATCAGAACCCCAATATGGTGGTCGGTTGCATTCCACGCTGGGAAGACAAACTCCTGCTCTGCAAGCGCGCGATTGAACCGCGCTACGGCCTGTGGACACTGCCGGCTGGATTCCTTGAATTCGGTGAAACGGCTGAGGAAGGTGCGCTGCGTGAGACCACCGAAGAGGCCAATGCCGATGTCAAGATTGATCGTCTTTTCTCAGTCTACAGCCTGCCCAAGGTTGGACAGGTTTACTTGATGTTCCTGGCGGACCTGTTGAACCTGAACTTTAAAGCCGGCAAGGAAAGCCTGGAAGTGAAGCTGTTTCGCAAAAAGGAAATCCCCTGGGAAGAGTTAGCCTTTAGCGCGATTCGATTCACTCTCGAAAAGTATTTCGACCACCAATATCAAACCAAGATGGACGTATTCCTCGGCGCTTTGGAGCAGAAATAATCGGGCTGCGTCCTTTATATTAAAATGCAAATGCCCTTAACCGCAATAATTCATGAATCATGATTTCACGCCCAAATTGAAATATTTGAGTTTTCAGGTAGGTCGCATTGGTTGCGGCGATTTGAGCTGCCCGTTTATTGGGGCCTTTGTAACGGGGAGTTTTATAGGTACCCAAATTGCTTCAGCATCTTTTCATCATCCCGCCACTTCTCTTTCACCTTTATCCAAAGCTCGAGAAAAACCTGACGGTCGAGCGTTGCTTCAATTTCCTTGCGGGCAGCCGCACCGACTTTTTTTAAGGCCTCCCCTTTCTTGCCGATGAGAATCCCCTTTTGACTTTTTTTCTCCACATAGACCGTGGCGCGGATGTAATCTTTTGCCTTCGTGCGCTCTTTGAATTCTTCGATGGTAACGGTGGTTGAGTAGGGGATCTCAGCGCCGTAGAGCAGAAAAATTTTCTCCCGGATAATTTCTGAAACCAAAAATCGCTCCGGGTGGTCCATAACCTGATCCGCGTCATAAAAGGGGCGGCCGTTTGGAAGAGCTTTGATGATTTCTTGCCGTAACTCCGTAAGACCGTCTGCTTTTAAGGCGGAAATCGGAACGACCGCCGTTAGGTCGGTGACGTTGATATAGAAATCCATCAGGGGAAGAAGCTGCTCTTTCTGAATGAGGTCGACCTTGTTAATCGCGAGAATGACCTTGCTTTGAA
>Ga0114931_10011257_pt1 | contig 10588 bp, 10 predicted proteins | sample 2SBtaG_FD_89579 | JGI IMG/M metagenome (GOLD analysis project Ga0114931, IMG submission 89579) | Deep subsurface microbial communities from Kolumbo volcano to uncover new lineages of life (NeLLi) - 2SBTROV14_V59a metaG | ecosystem: Environmental > Aquatic > Marine > Volcanic | place: Kolumbo...
CCATGGGCGTCTTCCAGGACCGAACCTCCATGGATCGCATCCTGTTCGCCGTCTTCACTCACGAAAATTCAACCCAGGGAGTACCTACCCTCTTCTCCCTGACACAAACCTTTTGACGTTACCTCCCACGGGCCCGCGCCGCCCCAATACAGCATGCCTCTTATCTTCTAGATATATGTGACCTTAGCGCGATTTCCATATCCGCGGAACGCCGCGCTGGGCCTCCACGGGTGCTTTTCGGCGAGACTTCAGGGCCGTGGTGCCTTGTCCCGGCGCCGCTGCACCGAGGAGGGAATGCGCATGGCCTCCCGGTATTTGGCCACCGTGCGCCGGGCGATATCGACCCCGGCCGCGCGCAAGCGGACGACGACGGCATCGTCGGAGAGTACGTTATCGCTGGTTTCCGCGTTGATCAGCGCGCGAATGCGGTGGCGTACCGCCTCGGCGGAATGGGTGCCGCCATCGGCGCCGGCGATCGCCGCGGTAAAGAAGTACTTGAGCTCGTAAATGCCGCGCGGAGTGGCGATGTATTTGTTCGCGGTCACCCGGCTCACGGTCGATTCGTGCATCTCGATCGCCTCGGCGATGTCGCGCAGGGTGAGCGGGCGCAAGTGCTCGACCCCCTTGCGAAAGAAGGCGTCCTGCTGGCGCACGATCTGACCGGCGACGCGGATAATGGTGGTGGCGCGCTGGTGCAAGGCGCGCACCAGCCAGTTCGCGGACTGGAGTTGCGCGCTCATGTACTCGCGCTCCGCCTTGGTGCGCGCATGAGCCGAGATGCGGGCGTGGTAGCGGGTATTGACCAGGACCCGGGGCAGGGTTTCCGCGTTGAGTTCGATGATCCAGGAGCCGTCGGGGGCGGCGCGCATGAGGATATCGGGCACCACGGGCTGCGCCGCGGGCGCGTCGAAGGATTGGGCCGGCTTCGGGTCGAGCGCCTTGAGTTCGGCCAGCATGTCGGCGAAATCCTCCTGGTCCACGCCGCAGATCTCGCGTAAGGCCGCGTAGTCGCGCTTGGCGATCAGGTTCAGATTGTCGAGCAGGGCTTCCATGGCCGGGTCCAGGCGGTTCCGGTCGGCCAGTTGCAGGGCCAGGCACTCGCGCAGGTCGCGGGCGAACAGGCCCGCCGGTTCGAAACCCTGTACCAGGCGCAGGGTTTGCAGGACCCGCTCCGGCGTACAGTCCAAGACCTGGGCCAGGGTGTCCACGTCGACTCTCAGGTACCCGGCGTCGTCCAGGGCATCGATCAGATGCAGCCCGATCATGCGATCGGCGGGATCGTGGGCGTCCACGTTCAGTTGGTCCAGCAGATGCCGGCGCAGGGTGACCGGTTCGGCGGCCCGCTGCTCCAGGTCGAGTCCGCGGCCGTCGAACCCGGCATCGCCGCCCCCGCCAGTGGGCGCGCCGGCCGGACCGGCGGTCCACTCATCGGCGGGGCCGTTGTCGTAGAGCGGGTCGTAATCCGCATCGAGCGGGGCCTCGGCCTCGCTCGGCAGAGTCTCGGCGCGGGCCATGTCGGCGCTGTCCGGCGTGGGTGCTTCTGATTCGTCGCTGGCCGGGGCGGCGTCCTCGCCGGATGGGGCCTCGCCGGATGGGGTCTCGTCGGATGGGGTCTCGTCGGGCTCGAGCAGCGGGTTACGCTCGAGCTCCCCTTCCAGGTAGGTCGCCAGTTCCAGATTGGTCAATTGCAGCAGCTTGATCGCCTGCTGCAACTGTGGCGTCATCACGAGGGATTGGGTCTGGCGCAGGTCCAGCCGTTGCGACACCGCCATCCGCGATACCTAGAGACTAAACCTTTCGCCCAGGTAAACCCGGCGAACGTCCTCGTGGGCAACGATCTCCGAGGGCACGCCTTCCATGAGAACGACGCCGTCGTGAATGATGTAGGCGCGGTCGACGATCTCCAGGGTTTCGCGCACGTTGTGATCGGTGATCAGGACCCCTAGGCCCCGGTCCTTGAGATGGGACACCAGGTCGCGAATATCGTTGACCGCGATTGGATCGATGCCCGCCAGGGGCTCGTCCAGCAGAATGAACCCTGGGCGCGAGGCCAGCGCCCGCGCGATCTCGACCCGCCGCCGTTCGCCGCCCGACAGGGCCAGCGCGGGCGTGCGGCGCAGGTGCGAAATCGAGAATTCGGCGAGCAGGTCTTCGAGCATGGCCTCGCGGGCCTCGCGCACCGGCTCGACCACCTCGAGCACGCCGCGAATGTTCTGCTCCACGGTCAGGCCGCGAAAGATGCTAGCCTCCTGCGGCAGATAGCCGACCCCGAGCCGGGCGCGCCGGTACATGGGCATGTCGGTGATATCGTGCCCGTCCAGGGTGACCCAGCCGTAGTCGGGCGCGATCAACCCGGTGATGATGTAGAAGCAGGTGGTCTTGCCGGCGCCGTTCGGGCCGAGCAGGCCGACCGCCTCGCCGCGCTGCAAGCCGATGCTGACCCCGCGCAGGACCGGGCGCTTCCTGAAGCTCTTGCCGATATTGACCGCGCTCAGCCCCGGGTTCTCCGCCACCAGCCGGGGCGTGCCACGCGCGGACTCGGACTTGGACGCGGCGCCCGCGCGGCCCCGGCGCACCTCGCCGCCGCTGTCGGCGCCGCTCACGATCCGCCGCCCCGCGCCGGCTTGGGCCTGGGCTTGGGCACAAGCAGGCCGCGCACGCGCGCATCCGTCGCGACACCGGGCGGGCCGGGCAACAGGCGGCTAACACCGGATTTCAGATCGACTTCCGCATACTCGCCGTTCAATTGATTCTCCTCGCGTGTAATCTTGACCGCGCCGCTCAAGGTCGCAAACTCGCGCTCGACGAAATATATACCACGATCGCCCCGCGCGAACTCCGTGGGCGTCGAGATGCGGACATTGCCGAACGCCTCGATCCGGGTCAGCTTCGACTTGCCGGACTTATCCGGCGCGAAATAGGCCGAGAGCACGTCCGCCTTGATGCGCTTGTCCCCGCGCACCGCCACGGCGTCGCCGCGGGCAACCGCCAGGTTCTTGCGCTCCCAGTACTCCAGGCTATCGCGCGCGGTGATGGTATCGGTCGCCCCGATCAGCCTTAGGTCGCGGCCGACCAGGACCAGCACCCCATTGATCACGTCGTACGCGCCCCGGTCACCGTAGACCGTTTCGGTCGGCGAGACGATACGGACATTGCCTTCCACGTCGATCCGGTCGATATCCGTCCCGCCCCGCGCCTGGGCGCGGTAATGTGCGCTCATGACATCGGCATAGACCGAGATATCGCCGCGCACCGCCAAGGCATTGCCCCGCGCCACGTAAAGCTGCTCGTCGCGGCGCCATTCGATGCCGTCGTCGGCGTTGATCTCCAGCGGCTCGCTACCGCCCTTCAGGTTCTGCAAGGTCTGCGCGAGCGCCGGGTGGCCCGTGGCGCCGAGCCCCACGGCAATCGTGAACGCGGCCAACAGCGCCGGTACGGCCGCTAAAAATGACTCGCGCGCCCTCACCGCGATGCCCCCTCGGCCGAGGGCAGGAGCGTCAAGCGGCTGCGCCCGGTGAATATGATCCGCCGGCCGCGGTCGAGCACGCGAAAGCCCTCGGATTCGATCTGCCCGAAGGTGCCCTGCCCCCGCACCGGCATGTTGCCCTCGGCGCTGGCATCGACCAGGTCGATGCGCGCCGCCTCGGTGCGCAACTCGAAGCCCTTGTCGTGAAACAGGCTGACCGCGCCGTTCAGATCGAGCAGCCGCTTTTTCCGATCATAGCGCCCGGCGCGCGCGGTAACCGCCAACCACGCGCCATCCGAGAGGGTCATGTCGCCCTTGGGCAGTTCCAGGTCGATCAGGTTTTCATCGTCGCGCGATTGGGTGGCCACGTCCGAGGTGATCGTGAACGGCCGATCTCGATCGTCCAGGCCGTCGAAGCGCGCATTCAGCATGCTCAAGTTTTCCGGGCGGCCAAACCCGAGCTGGGAAATGCCGATCCGAAAGTTCTCCTTGTTGGCGCTGAATTGAGGCCAAGCCACCACCAGCAGGATCAACGCCACCGCCATGGCCGGCAAGATGACCTTCATGGTGCCGACGAACATGCTGTAGCGGCTCAGGCCGGATAGGCGCGGCAGGCGCGCGGCCTCGCTCAGCGCCGGCCGGCCAGGGGCCAGGTTGGGTTCGGCGCGAGCCCGCGCGACGCTCTTCATGGCCGCGCCACGAAAGCGGTCACGGGTACGCCAGGCGCCGGGGCGCGGCGAGGCTGGCCACGTTCCGCCAATGATCTGTAACGCGCCGGCATTACCCCTCGCGCCTCCAGCCACTGCTCCGACCGGACTCCCATAAGAATCAAGACCATAGACCGAGTCGGTGGATTAGTCCACGCCGGCGCGCAAGCAATCGTGAATATGCAGGATGCCGATCGGCTGAATATCTTCCACAACGAACAAGCTGGTGATGCGGCGCTCGCCGCGCAACCCGTTCATGATGCCCAGCGCCTCGGCCGCCAGGGCCTCGGGGCGCACGGTCATGTGGCCGGAGGTCATGACGTCGCCGACGCGCGCCTCCAGCAGGCGCGGACTCATGTTGCGGCGCAGATCGCCATCGGTGACGATTCCGATCAGGGCGCCGTCCCCGGGCGCCGTGACCCCGACACAGCCGAACCGGCGCTCGGTCATGGTCAGAATCGCGTCGGCCATGGGCGTATCGGGCCCGCACAAGGGCAGTTCGCCGGGCCCGTGCATGATATCGAAGACGCGCAGCAGCTTGCGGCCCAGGGAGCCGCCAGGGTGAAAGAGTTGAAAGTCCTGGGCGGTAAAGCCCTTGCGCTCCAGCAGCGCGATCGCGATCGCATCGCCCAGCGCCAGCATCATGGTGGTCGAGGTGGTCGGCGCCAGGCCCATGGGGCACGCCTCGGGCGCGGGCGGCAGGGCGAGCGTGGCATCGGCGGCCTCGCCGAGGGTGCTCTTGGCCTGGCCCACGATCCCGATCAGCGGAATAGCGAAACGCCGGGTGTAGGTAATGATATCCAGCAGCTCGGCGGTCTCGCCGGAGTTGGAGAGCGCCACCACCCCGTCGCCCGGCGCGATCATGCCCAGGTCGCCGTGGCTGGCCTCGCCCGGATGGACGAATTGCGCCGGGGTGCCGGTCGAGGCCAGGGTCGAGGCGATCTTGCGCGCCACGTGCCCGGACTTGCCCATGCCGGTGACCGTGATCCGGCCGGTCACGGCCGCGAGCAGGGCCAGGGCCTGGCGCCACGCGCCGTCCAGGGAGCCGGCCAGCGCCTCCAGCCCGTCCGCCTCGGCCCGCAGCACCCGCCGCGCCGTGAGCAGATCGGCGCGCGCATCCTCGGCCGACGACGGCTTAATGCGCGAAGATGTCGACATCATCCCAACCGGCAAGATCCAGGGCCGCGCGCGTGGGCAAAAACGCGAAGCATGCCGCGGCCAGCTCCGCGCGCCCTTCCCGCGCCAGCATTTGGTCGAGCGCCGCGCGCAGCCGGTGCAGGTACAGCACATCGCCGACGGCGTAGCGGAGCTGCTCGTCGCTCAAGGTCTCGGCGCCCCAGTCCGACGACTGCATCTGCTTGGAAATATCCACGCGCAGAAGATCGCGGCACAGATCCTTGAGCCCATGGCGATCGGTGAACGTGCGGGTCAGCCGGGAGGCGATCTTGGTGCAGTAGACCGGCTCGCACACGACCCCCAGGCGGTGCGCGATAACCGCCACGTCGAAGCGCGCGAAGTGAAACAGCTTGGCCACCTTCGGGTCCGCGAACAGCGCCTTGAGATTGGGCGCGTCGTAGCGGGGCGCGCGAAACTGCACCAAATGGCAGTCCCCGTCGCCGGCCGAGAGCTGAACCAGGCACAGGCGGTCGCGATGGGGATTGAGACCCATGGTCTCCGTATCGACGGCGACCGAGTCGCCCAGATCCAGGCCGTCGGGCAGGTCGTTCTGATGGAGGTGCATCTGCATGAAGATAACAGCGCCCGCGTTGCCAGGGCACGGGCCGCGCACACGGCCCGAGACCGCCGGGGGTTGCGGGCATTCTCGCCAGGGTCGGTTGCCTGTCAAGCGGTTCCCACGTGAATTCGGGGCTGTCGCGAGCGGTTGGACCCTTGTATGTATGGGGCCGTCGAGGTCACTTACCAGACCGGTACCAGACCGGACAGGGGAGATCCCATGACCAAGGGCTTGGTCACCGTATTCGGTGGATCCGGGTTCATCGGCCGCCATCTGGTGCAACGGCTGGCCCGGCGGGGCTGGCTCGTGCGCATCGCGGTGCGCCGTCCATCCGCCGCGAACCATCTAAAAACCCTGGGCGACGTGGGGCAGATCGTACCCGTGCGCGCGCCCGTGCAAGATGAGATCGCGGTCGCCGAGGCGGTCGCCGGCGCGTCCGCCGTGGTCAACCTGGTCGGGGTCCTGTACGAGCGCGGCCGGCAGAATTTCGCCGCCATCCATGCCCAAGGCGCGCGCACGATTGCCGCCGCCGCGGCCACCGCCGGGGCGACGCGCCTGGCCCATGTCTCGGCGATCGGCGCGGACCCTCACGCGGAGGCCGAGTACGCGCGCTCCAAGGGCGTCGGCGAGGCCGCGGTCGAGGCGGCGTTCGCCGGGGCGACGATCCTGCGCCCGAGCGTGGTGTTCGGACCGGAGGACGAATTCCTCAACCGGTTCGCCGTCATGGCTAAGTTTTCGCCGGTCCTGCCGCTCATTGGCGGCGGCGGCACGCGCTTTCAACCGGTCTACGTGGGCGACGTGGCGGAGGCGATCGCGCGCGCCCTGAGCAGCCCCAAGGCGGCCGGCATGACCTACGAGCTGGGTGGCCCCAAGGTCTATACCTTCAAGGAGCTCATGGAGTTGCTCCTGCGCGAGATTCGGCGCAAGCGCCTGCTGGTGCCGGTGCCCTTCGCGCTGGCCAATATGCAGGCGGCGTTTCTGGAGTATTTGCCGGTGCCGCCGCTCACCCGCGATCAGGTGCGCATGCTACGCCACGACAACGTGGTCTCCCCTGGCGCGGCGGGCCTGCCGGACCTGGGCATCGCCCCCACCTCGATCGAGGTGATCGCGCCCACCTACCTGAAGCGCCACCGTCCAGGCGGGCAGTTCAACCAGCCCCTCCTGGCCTGAGCGACGGCGAACCGCTCTACGCTACCCAGACCAGGAGCGCCACGCCCAGCAGGACGCGGTAGATCGCGAACGGCAGAAAACCGGCGTGGCCGAGCCAGCGCAGCATGAGCGCGATCGCCACCAGCGCCACGACGAACGAGATCGCTGCGGCGAGGAGCGCGTCCATGCCCAGGCGCAGATCGCCGAGCCGGTAGAGGTCCAGCCCGGCCAGGGTGCCGGCGCCGAGGATCGCCGGAATCGCCAGCAACAGCGAGATGTGGGCCGCCTCGGGCCGCTCGAAGCCGAGAAAGCGCGCCGCGGTCATGGTGATCCCCGAGCGGCTGGTCCCCGGGATCAGCGCCAGAACCTGCGCCAAGCCGATGATCAGTATGGAGCCGGCGGACAGATGTTCGATGCGGCGCACGGTCATGCCCAGGCGATCGGCGATCCACAGCACGACCCCGAAGCCGATGGTGGTCGAGGCCACCACGGTGACATTGTGCCACGCGCTCTCGATCTCGTCCTTGAACAGGAAGCCGACGACAACGACCGGGATCGTGCCCAACACGATATAAAAGGCTAGGCGAGCCCCCGGGTCGACCTGCCCGACCGCGAGCTTGGCCGTGCCCACGACCATCCGCATCAGGTCGCGCCAGTAATACAGGCAAACGGCGGCGAGGGTGCCCACATGGACCGCGATACTCAAGATGAGTTGCGCGCTCCCGTTCACGTCGGGCGGGACCTGGCCGAACCGGTCGAATACCTCCCAGGTCACCGCCAGATGCCCGGACGAGCTGATCGGCAGAAACTCGGTAATCCCTTGGACCAGGGCCAGAATCAGAATGTGAAGAATGGGCATGTTTGGGTCCCCGGATCCCGTGCGGCGCGCTTGCAGCCATGTAGCATCGCTTGATCGAGTCGTACACGCCCAAGATTGTCCCGTATTGATACTAAATATCCATACACGCCCGGTGACCACGCGATCGTTGCGTGTGAGCCACGTATGTTGTATATTTATAAGGCAGCCTTGTTGACCTATTAACCTATGATCGTTTGGCGCGACCGGAATGCCTGGCTCCCAGGCCAGCGGTGCCCGGCCGGCGCCGAACACCAGGAGAGATCGCGCCCCATGGCCAACCGGATGCAGAAGTTCATCGAGTTGGGCGAGCACCGGCCGGCGAAACGCGCGGCGACGGCCCGGCTCGGCGACTTCGACGAGATCTACGGCGAGTTCGACCCGTCGGCGGCCGCGGACCAGGCCGCGCGCTGCTCCCAGTGTGGCATTCCCTACTGCCAGGTTCACTGCCCCTTGCACAATAACATCCCCGACTGGCTCATGCTAACCGCCGAGGGCCGCCTGGAGGAGGCCTACGAGCTTGCGCAATCGACCAATACATTCCCCGAGATCTGCGGGCGCATCTGCCCCCAGGACCGCCTGTGCGAGGGCAACTGCGTGATCGAGCGGGCGGGCCACGGGGCGGTCACCATCGGCGCGGTGGAGCGCTACATCACCGAAACCGCGTGGGAGCGCGGCTGGGTGCGGCCCATCGAGCCTCGGCACGAACGCCAGCAATCCGTGGGCATCGTGGGCGCCGGCCCGGCCGGCCTGGCGGCCGCGGAGCAACTGCGCATGCTCGGCTACCGGGTGACGGTCTATGACCGCCATGACCGCATCGGCGGCCTGCTGGTCTATGGCATTCCCAATTTCAAGCTGGACAAGGCCGTGGTCGCCCGCCGGGCCGAGCGCCTGCGCCAGGGGGGCGTCGAGTTTCATCTGAACCGCGCGATCGGGCGCGACATCTCCCTGGCCGACCTGCGCGCGCGCCACGCGGCCGTGCTGCTGGCGACCGGCGTGTACCGGGCGCGCGACATCAAGGTCCCCGGCGTGGGCCTGGGCAACGTCTATCCGGCGCTGGATTATCTGATCGCCTCGAACCGTGTCGGCCTGGGCGATGCGGTGCCGGCCTTCGAGAGCGGGGCGCTGAACGCGGCGGGCAAGGACGTGGTGGTGATCGGCGCCGGGGACACGGCCATGGACTGCGTGCGCACCGCCGCGCGCCAGGGCGCCGCCTCGGTCAAGTGCCTGTACCGGCGCGACCGGATCAACATGCCCGGCTCGCGCCGCGAGGTGGACCACGCGGAGGAAGAAGGGGTCGAGTTCGTCTGGCTGTCGGCGCCGGAGGCCTTCCTCGGCGACGATACGGTGCGCGCCGTGCGCGCCCAGAAGGTTCACCTGGGCGCGGTCGATGCCACCGGCCGGCAGATGCCGCGCATGCTGGAGGGATCGAGCTTCTCCATGGACGCGCGGATGGTCATCAAGGCCCTCGGCTTCGACCCGGAGGACCTGCCCACGGCGCTCGGCGCGGCCGACCTGGCGGTGACCGACTGGGGCACCCTGCGCATCGACCGGCGCACCAAGCGCACCAGCCTGAATGGGGTGTTCGCCGCGGGCGATATCGTGCGCGGTGCCTCCCTGGTGGTCTGGGCGATCCGCGACGGGCGCGACGCGGCGACCCAGATTCACGCCTACATCGCCGCCATGGAACCGGCCGGGGCCGAGCCCTCCCGCCGAGACGTGGCCTAGGGCCAGGGAATAACCGACATGACCCGAGCGAAAGCGGAACCCCGAGAGAGCGGCGCGCAATTCATCAGCGCGTGGCGGGCCAACGCGGCATACCTGGAGCGCGCCGGGCTCTACGACCCGGCGGACGAGCACGAGTCCTGCGGGGTCGGCCTGGTGGCGGCGATCGACGGCACCCCGCGCCGGGAGGTGGTGGAGGCGGGGATCGCCGCCCTCAAGGCGGTTTGGCACCGCGGCGCGGTCGATGCCGACGGCAAGACCGGCGACGGCGCCGGCATTCACGTGGAGATCGCCCAGGACTTTTTCCACGAGCACGTGACGCGCACCGGCCACCACCCGGATTCAGGGCACATCGCGGTCGGCATGATCTTCTTGCCGCGCACGGATTTCGGCGCCCAGGAGCGCTGCCGGGTGCTGGTCGAGCGCGAGATTCTGAACTACGGCTACACGATCTACGGTTGGCGCCAGGTGCCGGTCAACACGGACGTGATCGGCGAAAAGGCGGAGAACGCCCGCCCCGAGATCGAGCAGATCATGATCGCCAACACCCTGGACAGCCCGGCCCAGCGCTTCGAGATCGACCTCTACATCATCCGCCGGCGCATCGAGCGCGCGGCCGAGGCGGAATCGATCAAGGATTTCTATATCTGCTCGCTCTCGTGCCGCTCCATCATCTACAAGGGCATGTTCCTGGCCGAGCAGCTCGACGCCTTTTACCCGGACCTGCTCGATCCGCGCTTCGTCTCCCGATTCGCCATCTTCCATCAACGCTACTCGACCAATACCTTCCCCACCTGGCGCCTGGCGCAGCCCTTCCGCGTGCTCGCCCACAACGGCGAGATCAACACCCTCAAGGGCAACGTCAACTGGAGAAGGCCCATGAATGCCGCCTCGACTCGGAGGTGTTCGGCGAACACATGGAAGATGTCAAGCCGGTGATGCAGCCGGGC
>Ga0114931_10011258_pt1 | contig 10586 bp, 6 predicted proteins | sample 2SBtaG_FD_89579 | JGI IMG/M metagenome (GOLD analysis project Ga0114931, IMG submission 89579) | Deep subsurface microbial communities from Kolumbo volcano to uncover new lineages of life (NeLLi) - 2SBTROV14_V59a metaG | ecosystem: Environmental > Aquatic > Marine > Volcanic | place: Kolumbo...
ATTCAGGCATACGATCAATCCACGCGGTTAAACGCCATCGTAGTGGTGAACCCAAAAGCGCTGCAACGCGCCGACGATCTGGATGCAGAATTCAAACGCACCGGCAAACTACGACGCCTGCACGGCATTCCGGTGATCGTAAAAGACAATTACGATACGCATGATTTACAAACGGCCGGCGGTTCCCTGGCAATGAAGGGATCTCTACCGCCAGACGATGCCTTTCAAGTGAAAAAGATTCGTCAGGCCGGTGGGATCGTGCTCGCAAAATCCAACATGGCCGAGTGGGCCTTTAGCGCGGAAGTCACGGTCAGCTCCATCGCCGGCATCACGCGCAATCCTTACGATTTGTCACGTGTCCCGGCGGGTTCCAGCGGCGGCACCGCGGCGTCTGTTTCCGCAAATTTTGGAACCGTCGGTCTGGGTACGGACACCGGTAATTCCATTCGCGGACCTTCCTCTCATAACTGTCTTGTGGGTATCCGCTCAACCATGGGCCTGACCAGCCGGGATGGCATTATTCCACTCTATCTGCGCAACGACATCGGTGGCCCCTTGTGCCGCACGGTCGAAGACGCCGTGCGAGTATTTGAGGTGATTGCCGGACCCGACCCGGCGGACCCGATCACGGCAATGTGTAAGGGAAAAGTGCCTGACAACTACACGCAATTCCTGGACAAAGATGGCCTGAAGGGCGCGCGTCTCGGCCTGTTTCGGAGATATCTGGAAACGGACACCATCGATCCCGAAATCAAGGCGCTGGCTGAAAAAGCTGCAGAAGACATGAAAACCCTGGGCGCCGAAATCGTCGACCCGTTCGATATTCCAAAATTCGAGAAGCTCACGAAAGATATCTGGTGCGAAGTGTTCCAGCACGACGTCAACGCCTACCTGGCCTCTCTCGGTGACAAGGCGCCCTACAAAACGCTGAAGGAAATTTACGAATCGGGCTTGTACTCCCCCTATATCGAAGACGGTATTAAGGAGGAGCTAAAGTTCACCACGCCACCGGAGGAACGTGATCCACCGTGTCTGGACTTGTATCATACGAAAAAAAACATCGTGTTCCGGGAGGCTGTGCTGAAAGCCATGGATAAAGCAAAAATCGATGCCATCATCTATCCGACCTGGAGCAACCAGCCGCGCAAGGTCGGGGATATGGAAAGCCCCGCCGGCGACAACAGTCAAATCCTCTCACCGCAGACGGGATTCCCCGGCATCACGGTCCCGATCGGGTTCACGGCAGCGGGTCTGCCTGCGGGCATGACGTTTATCGGGCGTGCGTTCAGTGAACCGGATTTGATCAAGTTCGTGTATTCCTATGAACAGGCCACGCATCATCGCAAACCACCCGCGCTGTTTCCTGAGTTGAGTGAGTGACCCTTCGAACGGCTGCAGAGAAACGTAGCCTACTCAAGGTGACTGCGTTGCGAGACAAACCCCGGGCGTCATTCCGTACTTGATGCGGAATCCATTATCGAGGGAGACCAAAACCATGCAAAAACTCTCCAGCACAGTCTCGTAGATTGGGTTCATCTTCTCAAACCCAACATTGGATTAACCCGAAGATTTGCAAAGAGGTTTGTTTTGCCGATGGAAATGGATTTGGGGGAGTGGGTGTTGGGTTCAAACAACGAACCCAACTTACCAATTACTCAAATGGCATTGCACTTTTCATCACGGTTCCCAAATACATCTTAGTCAGTGTTAGGTGAAGATTTAGCTCGTTTGGTTTCTACAAGGTCTCCTTCTACGTAGCGGTGAATCATTCCTGATATGAGAGTTTGGTATGGAATGCCCATTTCCATGGCCTTTTTTTGAATGCCCTTTAAGTCGTGGTCGTAGAGACGGATGGTGATCCGCCTGTCTTTTTTGAATGTGTTTCGGGCCGCGGATTTTATTTTCTCTATTTCATTGCGAGAAGGTTTCCGGGTTTTTATTTCCCCCTTTTCATATTTATCTAAAATATTTTTTTCTTCCTTGTCCAATTTCATTGTGTTAGTTCTCCAACTCGTTTCTGAAATCTTTGGTTGCTTTTCTACTTGGGATGATTGTCTTCAAAAATATTTCAGCTTTGCGTTTTACGTAAGGAACCAAATAGATATAGTCATCCATGATAACAAAATATATTTTTTGCCCAGGATATTTTTCTTGATCAGGATGGTCACCAATTTTCCAAACATCCCCTCTAGACAAATGGAAAAGGACTTGTTCAAAAGAAACGCCCCTCTCTTTCTTGAGCCATTCATTTTTTTTCGGATTCCATTCAAACTTCATTAAGGAAAAGTACATGCAAAGAATGTACAATGTCAAGCATTTTTGTCAACTCTGGCAACCGAAAGCCAAGGGTTATTTAGAAAATCGAGGGTTGGCCGCCGTTGTTCAACCTTCAGGTTGCCGGCGCGGGCGGAGAAGCGCACGCTAAAGCGTGAACACCGTCTTAATCTCGAACGAGAATTCGCCTCCTTCCCGACTCCCCGACATCTGTCATTCCGCGCTTGACGCGGAATCCATCCAAACGCAACCACCGCCTCCCGCAGTCCGTTCGATCCAGGTTACTCTGAGTGCCGCGACGAGGTTAGCACGCGGAGCGTGAGACTCACCCGGAAGACCGACCTTCTCCTGTGGTATCGACAAACCGGCATTCTAAAAAGAAGGTTGGTTTCTCTATTTTGCTCCACCCGAGGACCCAAACCTCCCCCGGTACAACCTCAAAATGAAATAAGCCCCAGCAGAGTCGTTAGTATGAGCATCCCTCCCAACCCAACCATCACACCCCAGGCCGTAAGATTCCGGCCGCCTTCTTCCAGCGCTTCGGGAATCAACTCAAGCACCACCAGATAGATCATGGCGCCGGCGGCAAACCCGAGTGCGGTCGCCAGCAGGGGTTGAAAGAACCACACGGCAAGGGCGGCCGGAACCGCGGCCAGCGGTTGTGGCACACTGGACAAAACAGAGAGGTTGAAACAGCGCGTAAAAGAAGCCCCGCCGGCCCGCAGTGGCAGAGAGATAGCGATGCCTTCCGGAATGTTGTGCACAGAAATCGCTAGCGCGATAAGGAGCCCAAACCCCAGATCGCCGGTCGCAAAGCCAACACCGATGGCGACACCCTCCGGAAAGGAGTGAATGAACATGGCAAGAAAAATCAGAAATCCTCGTTTTGAACCGTCCTGACCAAAGCTCTCGAAACTGAAATCATACTCATCGAACTTCTTGTCGACGAACCAAAAAAACGCAGCACCCAGCATCATCCCGAGAACGACCTCGTATGGAGCCGTAGGTCGGCGGCTCTGTAAGGCGATCCCCTCCTGTGCCAGGGAAAATACGGACGCCGAGATCATCATCCCGGCCGCGATCGCACCGGAAAAGGCGCGTACCAGTTTTGAGCTGTCATCGATAAAAGCCACCGGAATCGCGCCAAGCCCCGTAGCCAGGGCGCTGATAATTCCAGTGGCCAGCGCCCAATAAAGCAGCTGTGTTTGTTCCACTTATCGACCCTTCATTAATTTTTTCGGTTGCTCATCCGGCGAGAGCCCTCATTTCTTGCTGAAATCTTGCATGAGTCGCTTTGAGCCTGTCGGAACATGCCGCAGAAACTGTTTTCTCTTCCAAATCAACCCGCTTCCCTGCCTTTTTCGCGAGCTGGACTATCGTCGCGGTACGCACTTTTGATCAGAAAATACAGGCGCAGCACTTTCAAATCCGGATAGCCCACTTCGTCGTTTAAGGCATCATGCACGGGACGCAGGTAGTCCGCCCCTATCTCTTTGAACGCCTCCACGGTGCGTATTTGCAACGGACGCTCACACTGGCAAAGACCGAGCAATTGAGCCGCGTGCTCGCGTTGAAGCGGTCTCTTTTCCTGCAGGCATTTGTAGAGACTGCTGAGCACGGTCGTTTCCAGAATGCTGCGATCAGCGGCAATCTCGGCGACAGACTTCCCGGCGTTGAAGGCCTCGGCCACCGCGACGTGGCTGGCTTTTTTTGAGGTCGAGCAAGAGCCCCGGCGCATCGAATTCCGACCTGCAAGTTTGTCCTGAATCTGACGTCGCTTGCAATAACTGACGATATCGTCGAGAAAACGCGCGCCGTAATGTTTCATCTTAACCTGACCCACACCGTGGATTTGCAGCAAAGACGATTGTGACTGCGGAAAATAGGAAGCCATCTCAACCAGCGTCCGGTCCGGAAAAACGACATATGGCGGGACATTCTCCGTATCCGCCAGTTTTTTTCGTCTGGTGCGAAGAATCTGGAAAAGTTCTTCATCATGTTCCACTGGCACGTTGACGGCAACCTTACCGGCAGCCTCCTCCTCGATGCGCCCCACGACCTTCTCGCGGCCGGCCAGAACCGGAAACGCCCGCTCAGTCAAACTGAGACCGCCAAATTCGATGTCTTTTTGCAGTAACTCCTTTTGCAGCAACTGCCGGGCGATATGCTGCCACTGCCGCAGGGAATATTCCTTGCCGATGCCATAGGTCGATAAATGTTGATGCCCCAACTGAAAAACTCTGGCTGCAGATGACCCGCGCAAAACGTTTATCACATGGTTGGCACCAAATCGCTCTCCGGTCCGTTTCACGCAGGAGAGAAACATCTGGGCAGGCACGGTGATTTCCTGCACATCGCGGGGACCGGCCAGGCAGTTATCGCAACAGCCGCAATTCTCTTTGCCATAGTCTTCCCCAAAATACTTCAGCACCGGCACGCGCCGGCAACCGTCCGCTTCAGCAATCGCCACCAGTGCATCAAGGTGATGCAATGCAATTCGACGTTCCTTTTCGTCTTTTTGGTCGATGAAATATTTTATCTTTTGCATGTCGCCATATGAGAACAACAGCAGACACTCCGATCGCAGCCCGTCCCGTCCTGCGCGGCCGATTTCCTGGTAGTAGCTCTCAATATTTTTGGGTAGATCATAATGCAGCACAAAGCGCACATTGGGCTTATTGATCCCCATGCCGAAAGCCACGGTTGCGACCATGATCTGAACGTCATCCCGAATGAAGAGCTCCTGATTCGTCTTACGATCCCAGTCAGACAGGCCGGCATGATAGGGACGTACTGAAAAGCCTTCATCCGCCAGCACCTCGTAAAGATCTTCCACCTGGCGTCTGGAAAAGCAATAAATAATGCCGGAGCGGTCCTGGTGTTCTCGCAGGAATTCAATCGTTTGCAGCACAGGATTGGTTTTCGGCACAATTCTCAAGAAAAGATTAGGGCGGTCAAAACTGGCGATGAATTCGTTCGATGTCTGAAATTCCAGGCAGGCTCTGATGTCTTCTCTGACGCGTGGCGTGGCTGTTGCGGTCAGCGCCACGCACACGGCGTCCGGAAAACGTTTTCGCACCTCCACCAACTTGCGATATTCCGGCCGGAAATCGTGTCCCCATTCCGAGATACAATGCGCCTCATCAATCGTCATGCACTCTACGTTCGCGGCAGCAATGAGTCCCTGGATCTTTGGCAAACGCAGAGCCTCGGGTGCGAGGTAGAGGAGCTTTGCCTTCCCTTCAGCAACAGCGCGGAAGTTGCGTTCGTAAGCTTCGGGTGGCAATGAACTATTGAGATGAGCAGCCGCTACACCCAGCGCATGCAGTTGTTCCACCTGGTCCTTCATCAAAGAAATGAGGGGCGAGACCACGACGGTCAGTCCATCGAATATCAACGCCGGTATTTGATAGCAGAGAGATTTACCGCCACCCGTGGGCATGATCGCGAGGGTATCCCGCTTTGCCAAAATATTGTTGATGATGTCCTGTTGCAGCGGTCGAAACTCGCTGTATCCGAAGACATCCTTGAGTAAAGATTCTGGTTCTTTTCCCGTCATCACACCCTCCTAACCCAGACCAACTGGGAATGGCAAACGATTCAAAATAGTGAGTATTCCTTTCGTGAAGGCAAGGTACCTGGCACGGTATGAACACAACTTAACACATTTTGCTTGCGAATTCACGGGAAATATGATATTTTTGATCTATGGCCAGCCGTGCTATCAACCGCCTGCAGCTGCGGCACGTCAAAATCTCCATTCATTTCCGTACATGTCACCCTCACTTATTGACGTAGGAGCGCACGATGTTCTTTCGGATGCTATATGACCCAAAACTGGCGCAAGCCTCTTATCTGATAGGTTGTCAAAAGACCGGTGAAGCCATCGTAATCGATCCAGAGAGAGATGTAGACCGGTATATAGAAACCGCTGCCGCAGAGGGCCTGCACCTCGTAGCAGCGACGGAAACTCACATTCATGCCGATTTTCTCTCCGGCGTGCGGGAACTGGCGGTACGCGGCGTTCATGCCTATCTCTCGGATGAGGGGGGACACGACTGGAAATACCAATGGCCGCAAAAGAAAAACGGAGCGGGTGACTACAATTTTACGCTGTTGAAGGACGGTGACACCTTTGCCATCGGAAACATCGAATTCAAAGCCGTACACACGCAAGGGCACACACCGGAGCACATGAGTTTCCTCGTCACGGACCGCGGCAGCGGCATCGATTCCCCCATGGGAATTGCTACCGGCGATTTTGTCTTTGTCGGCGACGTCGGGCGGCCGGACTTGCTTGAGACGGCAGCGGGCGTTGCCGGGGCAAAAGAAACATCGGCACGGGCGCTGTTTCAGTCAGTGCAGAAATTTCAAACGCTGCCCGACTATCTGCAATTGTGGCCCGGCCACGGGTCCGGCAGCGCTTGCGGCAAGGCACTGGGTGCTGTGCCACAGTCAACCGTCGGATACGAGAAGCGATTCAACCCGGCGGTAGTAGGCGCTTCGACGGAAGCGACCTTTGTTGAATCGGTGCTGCACGGGCAGCCGGCGCCACCGCTCTACTTCGCCCGCATGAAGCGGGAAAACCGGGACGGCCCACCGGTGCTGGGCAAAATGCCACAACCGCCCCGGATGCAGGTTGACCAGTTGCTCGCACTCAAAAAAGAGGCAGTCATTTTGGATACGCGTCTGTGGCCAGATTTTGTTCAGGGTCATCTGGAAGGCGCTCTGTTTGTACCACTCAACAAAGCGTTTACGACAATTGCCGGCTCCTATGTCATGCCCGAGACAGATATCTATCTCGTGATCGACGAAACACGGGTCTCCGAAGCGGTTACCGACTTGATCAGGATCGGTTTGGATCGCGTGAAGGGCTACGTCACTGTGCAGGAGTTGTCTCAGCGGCAGGATTTACTGCAGCCGACGCCGCATCACGATATGCGGGACCTAACAGAAATGGCAGATTCATGTGCGGTCATCCTGGATGTGCGAAACACGGTCGAGTTTGAGGCCGGACATCTCCCCGGTGCGCACAACGTGGCCCACACCAGGTTGCTGGCACATTTGGATGATTTGCCACAAAATAAGAAACTGCTTGTGCATTGCCAGAGCGGCGCCCGCTCTTCTTACGCCACCGCCATGCTGGCGAGTCATGGATTCGATGCGGTGCAGATGGATGGGGGTTTCGTGGCCTGGCAGGAAACGTCCGGGGAGGTGGTGCGGGACTAAGTTCACGATTTCATAACTACGGTGACATAAAAATTTCGACAGGATAGACAGGATAGACAGGATAATGTAAATATAGCAAAGTTTTTTAGAGTCCGTTTACTTAGTAAATCCCGCAAACCAGGCGACCCTGAGGTCCGTTACTTGCCACCTTCGGAGGGAAAATGAACTACGGTTTCATCATTGACAACCGGAAGTGCATCGGCTGTCATGCGTGCACGGTCGCATGCAAGGCTGAGCATAATGTCCCGGTGGGCGTCAATCGGACGTGGGTCAAATACGTCGAAAAAGGTCAATTTCCCAACACGCGGCGGCTTTTCTCGGTCATGCGCTGCAACCACTGCGCGGACGCGCCCTGTGTTGAGATTTGCCCGACCACAGCGCTGCATACGCGCACCGATGGCATCGTTGATTTTGATAACCGCCGCTGCATCGCCTGCAAGGCGTGCATGCAAGCCTGCCCCTATGATGCGCTCTTCATCGACCCTGAAACGCAAACCGCTGCAAAATGCAACTACTGCGCGAACCGGGTTGAAACTGGTTTACAGCCATCCTGCGTGATCGTCTGTCCGGAACATGCCATCATTTCCGGCGATCTGGATAATCCCGAATCCGAGATCTCCGAACTTCTTGCGCGCGAACAAGTGACAACGCGCAAGGCAGAAAAGGGCACACACCCCAAGCTTTTTTACATCGATGGCGACGAAATATCGCTCAATCCCACTCTCGCCGAACCAGCCACTTCGTACATGTGGGCGTCGCAGTCGAGTGGCGTGGGCCATTTTGCGCACTTTGCGCAAACCAAAATGGCCGGGGCGAATCCGGAAGCCATGGCACAGCAGCTTGCGGGCGAGTCGATTGCCGAGGCGGACGCTGGTTCGGCACCACGCGATACCTCCCGGAACAAGCTGGTCGAAAAAGCCAGGGACGTCCTCAGCGAAAACGTAAAACGCGTTTACGATGCCCCTTCAGAAGGTGCCTTGTGGGACTGGAAAGTGGCCGCCTACGTCTGGACCAAGGCGATTTCCGCCGGCGCGTTTATTGTTTTACTCATGGCGTTGAAACTGGCGAACTCACCATTGCCACCCGCCTTTCAATGGACAGCGCTTGGCATCGCGTTGAGTTTTCTTCTCGTCACAACAGCCCTCCTGGTCGCAGATCTGGACCAGCCAAAACGATTCGCCTACGTCCTGCTCAGGCCGAACTGGTCTTCGTGGCTGGTTCGTGGCGGCTACGCTCTGGCTTTTTACGGCGCGCTTCTAACGCTTAGCGCCATCGGACTCTATCTCAACAATGGTCTGAATGAGACGGCCCTTTGGGCTACCGCCGCATTCGCGCTCTTAAGCGCTGTCTACACGGCTTTTCTTTTTTCGCAAGCAAAAGGGCGGGATTTTTGGCAAAGCCCGGGCATGATACCGCACATGCTGGTGCATGCCGTTGTGGCGGGCGCTGCCTGTCTGCTCATCGCGGCATTGTTCAACCAGAATTCTGTCCTGGTCGCTTTCATCAACAAGGTGTTGGTTGGCGGTTTGCTGGTCAATGCGGTCGTGATGTTCGCTGAGTTGGTGACACCGCATCCAACTGAGGATGCCAGGCGGACCGTCACGATGATTGTGAACCGACCCTTCGGTCCCCTGTTTTGGGTAGGCGGCGTTATTGCAGGCACAGCGCTGCCTGTGGTCCTGCTCTTGACCGGCGGCGACATTTTGATGCTCATTGGCAGCATCCTGGCACTGTGCGGTTTGTATTGTATCGAATATGTCTGGGTGCGTGCACCACAATTGATTTCGCTCAGTTAGAAGTAATCAAAGGGTCCAGAAACTGGCCGATGGCGTCCGGCCCGGCACATGCTTTGGTTGTCATTCAGTGCCGTCTGTTTCTTACTTGCCGCGCGTCAAACAAAAATTCGGAACCATTATGACGACAAAACATTCTCCTGGCTTGATCGAAAGGATCGCCGAAAAGCTCCACCTCATCCCGGACCTGCATGACCAGCCGCAATCCGCCTTTGCAATGCAGGAGCCGGGAGACTTGGCCAATTATCCACCGCCGGACAAATGGGATGATTGGGTCGAATATGAGGCGACATCCTGGCCACGGCGTGAAGAACGGCACTACATGATCGTTCCAACGGCCTGCTTCAACTGCGAATCGGGGTGCGGTCTGCTGAGCTATGTCGACAAAGAAACGCTGGAGGTGCGCAAGTTTGAGGGCAATCCTTACCACCCGGGCAGCCGCGGCCGCAACTGTGCCAAGGGTCCTGCCACCATCAATCAAATCAAAGACGCCGACCGCATTCTCTACCCCCTCAAGCGCACCGGCAAGCGTGGCGACGGCCAATGGCAGCGGGTTTCATGGGATCAGGTTCTGGATGAAATTGCTGAGAAGGTCCGTAATGCTTTGTTAGAAGATCGTCGCAATGAAATCGTTTATCATGTTGGCCGGCCGGGCCATGAAGGCTACATCGACCGGGTCCTGCAAGCATGGGGGGTCGATGGGCACAACAGCCATACGAACATTTGCTCAGCTGGTGCGCGCTTTGGCTACGCCATCTGGCACGGCTTTGATCGGCCCTCGCCGGATCATGCCAACGCCAAGTTTATCCTCCTGATCAGCGCTCACCTAGAATCCGGACATTACTTTAATCCGCATGCCCAGCGCATCCTCGAAGGCATGATGAATGGGGCTAAGCTGGCGGTCATGGACCCGCGCCTTTCCAATACCGCCAGTATGGCCGACTACTGGATGCCGTCCTATCCTGGCAGCGAAGCGGCCGTCCTGCTGGCCATGGCCAAAATCATTCTGGATGAGGGGTTGTACAACGAGCCTTACTTGCGGGATTGGGTGAACTGGCAGACTTACTTGCAACGCGAGGCCCCTCAGGTGAAGGTCACTTTCGAAAATTTCATCGGTACACTCAGGGAGGTTTACAAAGATTACACGCCTGAATTTGCGGAACAGGAAAGCGGCGTTCCGGCAAATACAATTCGTGAGGTGGCTGCACATGTTGGCGCGGCAGGCACCCAACTCGCCACCCACAACTGGCGCAGTGCCGGCAGCGGCAATCTCGGCGGCTGGGCCGTCGC
>Ga0114931_10011259_pt1 | contig 10586 bp, 10 predicted proteins | sample 2SBtaG_FD_89579 | JGI IMG/M metagenome (GOLD analysis project Ga0114931, IMG submission 89579) | Deep subsurface microbial communities from Kolumbo volcano to uncover new lineages of life (NeLLi) - 2SBTROV14_V59a metaG | ecosystem: Environmental > Aquatic > Marine > Volcanic | place: Kolumbo...
GGTCACGCCCGGCTGGCCCGGCGCGCCCATCTCGGCGAAGATGACCTTCTCCAATTGGGCCAGTTTGTACTTGGGCAGGAGCAGGGCGTTGTGCTCCTGCATCGCCCCCAGCAACGGGTCGGCCACCGAGCGCACGACGAAGACCTCTTTTTCGTCGCTGCAGATGACGTTGTTGTCGAAGCTGGCGCCAAAGACGATCTGCCGGCCGGCCAGGGCGATGTCCGCGCTTTCGTCCACCACCACCGGCGGATTGCCCGGCCCCGCGCAGATGGCGCGCTTGCCGCTGCGCATGGCCTCGCGCACCACGCCCGGACCGCCCGTCACCAGCAGCAGGCGCACACCGGAGTGAACCATCAACGCCTGCGCGCTGGCTATCGTGGCCGTCTGCGGCGCGGTGAGCAGGTCCGGCGGGCCGCCGGCGGCGGTGATGGCCCGGTTGGTGCGGCGGATGGTCTCGTTGCAGACCTGGTTGGCCCCCGGGTGGACGTTGAATACTACGCTGTTACCGGCGCTGAGGATGCTGATAGCGTTGTTGAAGATCGTCGATGTCGGGTTGGTGGACGGCGTGATGGCGGCGATGACGCCGTAGGGCGCACGCTCGGTCAGGGTCAGCCCGCCGTCGCCGCTGACTGCCTTGGCCTGCAGAATCTCTGGGCCGGGGGTGCGGTTGGCCACGAGTAGATTCTTCTGGGTCTTGTCCTCGGGCCGGCCCAGACCGGTCTCCTCGGCGGCCATGCGCGCCAGCTCCGCCGCATCACGCCGGGCCACGCCGCGTATGGCCTCGATGATGCGTCGCCGGGAGGCCAGGCTCATGGCGTCCAGGGCCAGAAAGGCGTGGCGCGCCGCGCCCACGGCCCGGTCCACGTCCGGGTAAAGGCCCAGGCGTTCGGGCTGGGGGCCGCGGAAGGGGGCAGGGTCGGTCCGGCCTACGTGGCTGAGGTGAGGTGCGCGGGAAGAAGTCGCCATCTGCTTATGCCCGGATGCCCAGAATCATTACGGGGATGTCGATGTTTGATGCGCCTCGATGCTCCAGGTCCCAAACTATCTGCTCAAAGTAAGTCGTGCCAGCAGCCATATTATCGGCCAACTCCTTTAATGGGACGATTTGCATACCGGCATCAATCAATCCGGCTTTATGGAAAATGGTCATCTTGGCGCAGATGTCATAGACCAGAGGACCAAATATACCGAATTGGACTTCGACTCCAAGCCGGTTGTTGACAAATTTCATTTCGCGGTGCGCTTTATGTGCAAATGGCGGAGGGGCGTAGCCCGCTGTGTAATGGTCGGGAGCATAGTCGCACTGAATGCAAACATTGGACTGCCAACCCAAGCGTTGAAATTCCCGGTCGAATGCGGCACTCAGCGAGTCAGATTTGATGAGACGCCTGGGATGAGCGGGTTTCTCAACCCTATTTTGACTCTTGAACTGTGCTGTGTCCACCTGTGCAATGACGTAGGTTATCTCTGCCCACTGTGTAGAATAATGGGCTTTGATAGCTTCCTCGCCATTCACAACAGAATAGACGCCAGCGATTTTCATGCATAGCTCTCCAGACGCTTCAACAAATACACTTGGGCTACTTTTAAGAAATAAACATCTACGTATGGAACCGACTTCTCTACTGGTACACGCACTACGCACTACGTGAAAACAGGGCGCTTATTATTTTGAAATGGCCTTGACTTGTTATCCCTTCCGGTACTTTTCCACGCCGCCGACTTCCCACGAGTCCACGATCGCCATGATCACCGCGTCCACCGGGCGGTTGTGGGTGACGGTCGTCTGGCGGGCGCTGGAGCCGCCGGCGTAGAGAACGTGTTCCCCGACGCCCGCGCCCACGGCATCGACAGCCACGACGTAATCGTCCTGCACCTGGCCGTCGACGGTCACGTTCTTCAAAATGAGCAGGCGCATCCCCTCCAGGTTCGGTTCCTTCTGGCTGGCGACGACTGTGCCCACGATCAGGCCGATCTTCATGGCGTAGCCTCCGCTTCGAAAAGTGTATCGACCAGGGCCTGCAAGCGGGGTCCGCCGCCGCTGGGGATCGGCTCGCCGTGGCCGCAGACGATGGTGTCGATGAACTCGCCGTACTTGTGGGACAACTTCCAGATGGAGCGGTTGTTGTTTTCCATGTCCGGTGTAAAGATGGGCGGCGGCGTCCCCAGCTTTCCGCCCCGGTTGTGGATAACGTCCCCGGCGATGAGGATGCGCCGCTCTGGATGCAGCAGGGAGATGTGGCCGGCGGTGTGGCCCGGCGTGTGGACGATCGTGAAGCCTTCGAGCAACTTATCCCCGTCCACATGCGTGCGATCCGGCGTCACTGGCTCGACGTGAAATTGGGGCAGAAGGCCGACCAATGCCAATAGAGGCCGAACCAACAGACCGGCCGGTGTGTTTGCAGGTTTGCGGCGGCTTGGGTCTTCCAACAGGACTTTCTCCACCGTGTGGCAGATGACCTGGGCGCCGGTGGCGCGTTTGAGCGCCTTCAGGCTGCCGATATGGTCCACATCGCCGTGGGTGGCAATGATGCGTTTGACATCCGACGGCTGCAAGCCCAACCGGCCCACGGCAGCGAGAATGGTCTCGGCTTTGCCCGGCATCCCGGTGTCGATGAGCGTGACGCCTTCCGCCCAGCGCCAGACATAGGCATGCACCTGGGGGCCGATCTCGTCCACATCCCACAGGCCGGGTGTAATTTCGTTCATCTATGGACCATCTCCACCTGTTCGACCCACGGGCAGCACCTGGTCCACATTTTCATGTGGCCGTGGAATCAGATGGACGCTGACCACCTCGCCTACCCTTTCCGCGCCGCGGGCGCCGGCGTCCAGGGCCGCCTTCACCGCCGCCACATCGCCGCGGATGATGGCGGTCACGTAGCCGCCGCCGATCTTTTCGTAGCCCACCAGTTCCACCCGGGCCGCCTTCACCATGGCGTCGCTGGCCTCCACCATGGCGGCAAAGCCCCGCGTCTCGATCATCCCCAATGCGTCAGCCATACAGATGCTCCTTGAATATGAATTGCTATCCCATCTATTCTTGGAGAAGGAAGGGATGAGAGGATGAACCACTCGCGTCATCCTTTCATCTCTTCATCCCTTCATCTTCCCGTCATTCCCTCAATCGCCGCCGTCGCCGCTCCGTACCCCGCCATGATGTCCCGTTCTTCTCCACCCAGATAGACCCGGCCAAAGCTGCCGAAGGCGCGCACCTCCAGGATGTTGATGTGGGCTGCTTTCTCGGCCTCATTGGCGGCCAGGGCTGCATAGGCGGCCGGCGTCACCTCCATCACGTACAGGGTTTGGCCAGGGATGAGCATCTGGCCGTGGCGCATCCGGTTGATGAGCTGGGTTTGCAGCCCATCCACATTGCGGATCACCTGGCTGGACACCAGTTGGGGCTTCAGTCGATCTCCTTCGTGCAGACCCAATGCATCCAAAATGGCCTGGCCCGCGGCCCGTACATCGGCCTGGCTGGGGCTATGGACCTCGAGCAGGCCATAGTGCCGCTCCACCACCTGCATCCCCGGCTTGACATCCACGGCTTTGATGGCGATGTCGGTCAGCCGGTTGATCTCGATGCCGGGCGCGATCTCGATCCAGAGGCTGGCATCCCCGGCCAGAGGCAAAAAGCCCTGGGCCACCGTGCCCAGAAAGGCCGCGTGCTGCGGCTGGAGACTGTCCAGAAAGACGAAGGAGCGGAGTTCTACTGTCGTGGATGTGGTCATGGATACCAGGTTTGTGTGGTAAAAGAAGTGATCAGTGAGCAGTAATCAGTGGTCTCGCGATACGCCACTGAATTACTGCTCACTGGCTCACCGCCTGCGGTAGACGCCCAAATGGCGCAGCCGTGAGAGGGGATGGTCGATGGCCGTGCGCAGGTCATCCATGGATAGACCTGTCGCCGCGGCCAGGTCCATCATGGTGCGAAAGGACTCCTCGGTCAGGTTCAGGATGCAGTCCCGCTCCTCATCGCTCACCTTGTGGCCGATCAGCATGGTCCCGGGGTCCGTCAGCATCTGCAACCGGCAATCCATACAGATCCAGGCGTGGCCGATGAGGATCAGGTAGTCGCGCACCCGTTCTAATATCAGCCAGCGCCTCCGGGGATCGCGGCGGCTGCGTTTTCCCCCGTCATTTCCTGCACAATGGAGACGCCCGCGCTCGCGCCCAGGCGAGTGGCCCCAGCCTCGAGCATGGCCTGGGCCGCGGCGGCGGTGCGGATGCCGCCGGCCGCCTTCACGTCCAGGTGGGGCCCAACTACCTGACGCATGAGCCGCACGTCCTCGACGGTGGCGCCGCCGCGGCTGAAGCCGGTGGATGTCTTGACAAAATCGGCCCCGGCTTCGGTGGCCAAAATGCAGGCCATGCGTTTCTCGAATTCCGTGAGCAGTGCGGTCTCGATGATGACCTTCACCACGATGGGTTGGGTCCGGCTGTCGGCGGCGCGGGCTGCCTGCACCACACCCCGGATGTCGTCGCGTACGGCGTCATAGTCGGTGTCTTTGAGTTGCCCGATGTTGATCACCATGTCCACCTCTTGCGCGCCGGCGGCGATGGATGCGGTCGTCTCGAAGGCTTTGACCGTGGAAAGCGTGGCGCCCAGGGGAAAGCCGATCACCGTGCAGACCCGCACCGGGCTGCCGGCCAGGAGTTCAGCGGCCAGGGCCACCCATGTGGGGTTGATGCAGACGCTGGCGAAGTGGTAGGTCAATGCTTCATGACACAGTTGGCGAATCTCCGCTTCGGTGGTAGCAGGCTTCAGCGCCGTGTGATCGATGCGCGCCGCCACATCCTCCGGGGAGAGAGGCGTACGACCGGTTGTCTTCATACTGCACTTCCTATGTGAAAGCCGCATCCATCTGGCCGTGGGGACGCGCCGGGATGCAGGCTGGTACAAGTGTGTGTCCCTATCTGAATTGTCTATCATTCGGGCTGGTTGTGCAAGTTTTGGGCTTGGATGTCTGTTCAACAAAAGAGCCGCCGCGTGAATCGCGGCGGCTGTAGACATTGCACGAAGCACCCGTACACCCTCCCCACAGTGCGTCACGGCCCTTGGGCCATGACCGAACCGACCTCGATGGGCTGATGCGCCACGATACCTGCCTCATCGAAGGGCCAGATGGCCACCCAGGCCTGTCCGACGACGAAGCTTTCGTCGAGCTGCCCCCAACTGCGGGTGTCGGAGGAGGCCGGCCGGTTGTCGCCCATGACGTAGAGGTGATCGGCCTCCACCACAGCCGGCGGCTCGTCGCGTACATTGGGCCGGTGCGGGTAGGGTTCGTCGATCTGCACATTGTTGACATACAATTGGCCGCCGCGAATTTCTACGGTGTCGCCAGGCAGACCGATGATGCGTTTGATGTAATCTTTGGATGGATCGTTGGGGTAGTGGAAGACGATGACATCGCCTCGCTCATAGTCGCCCAGCCGGTAGGCCAGCTTGTTGACGATCAGGTATTCGCCGTCGTGGAAGTTAGGTTCCATCGACTGGCCTTCGATGCGATAGTTCTGGATGCCAATGCGGATGATCAGAAAGATGATCACCGCCAGACCGACGGTTTCGACGACTTCGCGCAGCATGAGGCCAAACCAGTGAGGACCGTCGTCGGTCGCCCATTCCTCGCTGCTCGTCGTCGGGGACGGTTCAGCATATCCCTGGGCCGGTTCGGGGCCGGTGATACCTGGATCCACCCTGCCGTCCAGGGTGACCGGAGGTGACGGGGTGATGTCCGGCTGGCTTGTCCCCTCCCCATTCGACGCGGCCGGCCATGCCTCAGGTGGCGCGGGTTCGGGGGATGGGGGCTGTTGTTCGGCCACAGGCGGCGACCACGATTCGATAGAAATATCCAGAATATCGTCCGGATCGTTGTTGATCGATTGACTGTCAAGAGTGTTCAAAGCACGCACCTAACCTGAAAAATAGTCCAAAGTCCTGAGTCCAAAGTCCTGAGTCCTTTTTCATCCCCCGTGGCGCAACGTAGTGCATGGGGGTCTGCCCTGAAAAACAGGAGGAATCGGCATACCATCCAGATAGGGATTATAGCACTGAGCAGTACGGGCTACAACCACGTGGTTCTGCGCGATTTCCAATGTTTATCCCCAGTAGAATCCCAAATATCCCAAAACTTATCCAAAATTCCTTTGGGATAGGACGAAATATCCCAAATTTTATCCCAAATAACCCAAATTGTTGTAGGGCGGATTGCCATTTCGCTCTGAAAAATATGTAACGCAAGCTGTTAGCTTGCGGTTGTCGTTTCTCTTTCCCCGTGGCGCAACCCGTCGCATGGGGGAACTGCCCTACAAATGGACACAGCAGGCGGATTGATAATCCGCCCTGCGCGTCACTTCAGAATATAGCGGGTCCCTCGTTTGTCGCCAATTTTCAAGAGGAGGCCCTTGCCCACCAGATCAACCAGGTCCAGGCGCAGAGATTCGGCGCCCACATGGGTGCAAAGCTCCCGGTATTCCCGGTTGGTGATGCTGCCATTGGCCTGGATGTACTGCATGGCCTTGATCTGGCGCTCGTTCATGTTCTGTTCCCACTGGGGGATCACCTTCGTGGGGTCTTTGCGATTGAAAAGTTTGACCGTGAAACGGTGGTTTTGGGCGTCGAAGGTCGGGGGCGGATGGCCGGCGGCCACCATATCCTCGATCATGCGGTCCACGCCCAGCCCCAGTTCTTCGATATAGCCCCACTGGTAGAGACCGTTGACAATGCGCGGGTTGCGGCTGTAGTGCTCGTCCACGATGTTGTCGATGGTGATGTAGGCGGGCAGCCCGCCGGGGCTGATCACTTCCAACCGGTCGCTGTACATGCGGATTTCGATGCTGCTGCCCCGCAGCCGGTAATCCCGGTGGCAGACGGCGTTGATCAGCGCCTCGCGCACGGCAAATTGGGGATATTCCAACTGCTCCTCGCGCGCCAGCCCCTTGACCACGGCTTTTTTCTCCATCTCCTCCCACACCACCCGCCAGACCCGCTCTACGATGCGCGCCAGGGGGCCGGTGATCTCCTCCCGGCGGCCATAGCCAAAGCTGCCGCCGGGTCCCTGGGGACGCTCGCCGCCGAATTTCACAAAGACGGCGCGGCTGTGGGGAAGGTAGGTCTGGGGATTCTTGCCAAAGAGGAGAATGCCGCTCACCGTGGGTGTGCCGTCGTGGGTGATGGCGCCGATCTGGGCCAGCATCCGGGTGTCGGCGAGAACCGCGCCGTGGGGGTTGCGTTGCTGCCGTTTCTTCAAATACTCCTGGATGATTTCGTCGTCCAGATCGTCCTGGGTGGACCCGGCGATGGGTTCCATCTCGAAGTCGGTCAGAGATTTGTTGGCCGCGGTCACCTGCAGAGACGGGCCATCCATGGGACGATTTTCACCGCCCACGCGCGTCAGCACCCGGCCGTCGGCCAGCGTGTGCAGATCGCTGCTGCGCTCCACGCTCAACAGCACGACGATGCCGCCCGGCGTCTCGTGCGATTGCCATCTGGTGGGCATGGGGGGCCGGCAGAGGGTCAAGGCCGCGCGTAGGGCGCCGTCCGCTTCCTCTTCCATGAGCAGATCGCCCACCGCGCCGTTGGCATGCGCCCCCAGCACAAGGGTTCCGCCTTCGGCGTTGGCAAAGGCGACCAGCGTCTCGGCGATCTGTTCCGGTTGCGGCTGGGGGAGAAAGGCGATCTGCGCTCCCGGCCCCTGGCGCACCAGGGATTTCAGTGTTGTCATTTATCGTTGAGTAACTGAATAAACTCTCTGAAGTCTTGGTTCAGCATTGTATTTCCAATTCAATCTGCGAAAATCTGCCGGGCGCCCACTGGGTGCTGCATTCCCAGCCATATCCTATGCGACTTCCTCTACTTTGTCTGTTTCTGTGACGACTTCTTCGCCCGGTTTACCTGCGCCCTCTTCGCTCTCTATCACCCCTTCGCCTGGCGCGCCCACGGCATCTTCCGTTCCTTCCACCTTGCGGTTCAGGTCCTCGTGACCGATGACGGCCAGGGCCGCCACCGAATCGCCCTCGCCCAACTTGACGATGCGCACGCCCCGGGTGCTGCGCCCCATGCGGCTGACCTGGTCGACGCTTGTGCGCAACATGATGCCGTTGCTGGTGATGATCGTGATCTGGTCCTGCGGATGCACCACCCGGGCCGAGACAATCGGACCGATTTCGTCCAGTCGCCGGTGATCCGTGGTCCACATGCCCTGGGTATAGCGTCCCTTGGGCGCGTATTCGTTCAAAGGCGTGCGCTTGCCCCAGCCTCGTTCGTGTAGGACAAAAAGGTCGCCTTCCGGCTCCACCACATCAAAACTGGTCACTTCATCGTTGCCCAACAGACGGATGGCATAGACGCCGGCGGCTGTGCGCCCCATGGCCCGCACTTGTCCCTCGGCGAAGCGCAGGGCCTTGCCGTTGCGGGTGACAATGATAAACTCCTGTTCGCCGCTGGTCAACCGCGCCCACTCCAGCGAGTCGTCGTCGCCCAGATTCATGGCGATGACTCCATTCTGGCGCACGTTGGCAAAGGCGGAAGCCTCCACGCGTTTGATGCGTCCCTTGCGCGTGAGCAGCGTAATGTATTCGGCGTGTTCGAAGTCTTCCAGTGTCAGCATGGTGGTCACCTCTTCGTTGTATTGAAGAGTGAGCACATTGGCAATATGCACGCCTTTGGAAATACGGCTGCCTTCGGGCAGTTCATAGACCCGGCTGCTGTAGACCCGGCCCTTGTTGGTGAAGAAGAGAATGTGGTCCAGGGTGCGGGCAAAGCGCAGGTCGATCACTTCGTCCTCGCCCTTGGTCGCCATGCCCTTCACGCCTTTGCCGCCCCGTCCCTGGGCGCGGAAGACGCTGGCCAGGGTGCGTTTGATGTAGGCGCCGGCGCTGAAGCTGATCAGCACATTTTCCTGGGTGATCAGGTCCTCTTCTCTGAAATCGCCGTTGGCATGGGGCACAATGTGTGTGCGTCGTTCGTCGCCATATTTGGCCTTGATCTCCAGAATGTCTTCCCGGATCAAGCCGCGAATCTTTTCCGGGTGGGCCAGCAGGTCCTGCAGAAAGGTGATGCGGGCCATCACGGCCTGGTACTCGTCCTCGATCTTCTGCCGTTCCAACGCGGCCAGGCGACGCAGTTGCAGGTCCAGAATAGCCTGGGCCTGGACCTCGCTCAGGCCAAAGCGGTCCATCAGTTGGCCGCGGGCGTCCTCGGCGTTGGCGCTGTGGCGGATGGTTTCGATCACCTCGTCCAGGAACTGCAGGGCGATGCGCAGACCTTCCAAAATATGCGCCCGTTCCCGCTGCTTGCTCAGTTCGTATTCGGTGCGCCGGGTGATGACTTCGAAGCGGTGGTCGATGTAGACCAGCAAGGCCCGGCGCAGGCTCAGGGTCACCGGCTGGCCGTCGACCAGGGCCAGGGCGTTGACGCCGAAGGTCGATTGCAGAGGCGTGAACTTGAAGAGGCGGTTCTGCTCCTTCTTGGGCGACGCGCCCCGTTTCAGTTCGATGACGATGCGCATCCCTTTGCGGTCGCTCTCGTCGCGCAGGTCGCTGATCGTATCCAGCCGGCCGGAGCGCGCCAGTTCGGCAATGCGTTCGATGAGTGTGGTCTTGTTGATCTGGTAGGGGATCTCGGTGACCACGATGCGGAAACGGCCGTTGCGCATCTCCTCGATGTTCGTCCTGGCCCGCATCAACACCTTGCCCCGCCCGGTCGCCATGGCCTGGCGGATGCCTTCGCTGCCCAGGATCAGCCCGCCGGTGGGGAAGTCCGGCCCTTTGACCAGCCCCATCAGTTCCTCCAGGCTGATCTCGTCCCGGCGTTGCCAGTTGTCGAGCACAAAGGTCACTGCGTCGCAGATTTCGGACAGGTTGTAGGGGGGCATGTTGGTGGCCATGCCCACGGCAATGCCGCTGGAGCCGTTGACCAGCATGTTGGGCAGCTTGGTGGGCAGGACGAGCGGTTCGCGCAGGCTGTCGTCGAAGTTTGGCCCCCAGTCCACCGTGTCCATGTCGATGTCCTGCAGCATGAGTTCGGCCAGGTGGGTCATGCGCGCCTCGGTGTAGCGCATGGCCGCGGGGCTGTCGCCGTCGATGGAGCCAAAGTTGCCCTGGCCGTCGACCAGGGGATAGCGCAGGCTGAAGTCCTGGGCCATGCGCGCCATGGCGTCGTAGACCGCGCTGTCGCCGTGGGGGTGATATTTGCCCAACACTTCACCCACGATACGGGCGCTCTTTTTGTAGGACGAATTGGGGCGCAGACCCATGTCGTGCATGGCATAGAGAATGCGCCGGTGCACCGGCTTCAGCCCGTCCCGGGCGTCGGGCAGGGCGCGGGCCACGATGACGCTCATCGCATAGTCGAGATAGGCGGAGCGCATCTCGTCTTCGATCGAGACACCCTCCACGCTGTTGGCAAAGACAAAACCGTCGTTGGTGGCGGTATTGGGCGTGTTCCCGTTGGCAGGCGGTGTGCTGCCGTTGATCGGGATGATTTCACTCATGGACAACAATCTCCTGGCGGCCTCTGTTGCCTGATTTGCCGGGGCAAACGCAGGGCCACAATACTTGGTTCAGGCAGGCGAACGAACGTTTCA
>Ga0114931_10011260_pt1 | contig 10586 bp, 7 predicted proteins | sample 2SBtaG_FD_89579 | JGI IMG/M metagenome (GOLD analysis project Ga0114931, IMG submission 89579) | Deep subsurface microbial communities from Kolumbo volcano to uncover new lineages of life (NeLLi) - 2SBTROV14_V59a metaG | ecosystem: Environmental > Aquatic > Marine > Volcanic | place: Kolumbo...
CGCAGTGAGGGACTGCAATAATTAGCAGCCCGATTGTCGATAGACCTATGAACAAAATTCTCATTGCCTGAGAGGACCATGGTTGCGACCTTGGGGCGGAATTAGGGGCACCCGGCGGGGGCTGCCCGGCGGGGACATGCGATTGATTGCCGTTAGAATGCATTGATCGTTTGATTGCACGAATGGAGGAATTGGGATGGAAACACGCGCAGCCGTCGCCATCGCGGCAGGCAAACCACTGGAAGTGACAACAGTGCAGCTTGAAGGCCCGAAAGAGGGTGAGGTTCTGGTCGAGATCAAGGCCACGGGCATTTGCCATACTGATGAGTTCACCAGATCCGGCGCCGACCCGGAAGGCATCTTCCCGGCCATTCTGGGGCACGAGGGCGCCGGCGTCGTGCTTGAGGTTGGGGCCGGCGTCAAATCGCTGAAGGCTGGCGATCATGTCATTCCGCTCTATACCGCCGAATGCCGCGAATGCGACTATTGCACCTCCGGCAAGACCAACCTGTGCCAGAAGATCCGCGTGACCCAGGGCCAAGGCCTGATGCCCGACGGCACCAGCCGCTTTTCTGCCGGCGGTGAAAAGATCTTCCACTATATGGGCACCTCGACCTTCGCCAATCATACGGTGGTGCCGGAGATCGCCCTGGCCAAGGTGCGTGAGGACGCGCCCTTCGACAAGATCTGCTACATCGGCTGCGGCGTCACCACCGGCATCGGCGCAGCGATCAATACCGCCAAGGTGCAGCCGGGCGATAATTGCGTTGTGTTCGGACTTGGCGGCATCGGCCTCAACGTCATCCAGGGCTGCCGGCTGGCTGGCGCCAACATGATTGTCGGCGTCGACATCAACAATGAGCGCAAGGCCTGGGGCGAGAAATTCGGCATGACGCATTTCGTCAACCCCAGCGAAGTGCAGGGCGATCTGGTGCCCTATATTGTCGATCTCACCAAGGGCGGTGCCGATTACTCCTTCGAGTGCATCGGCAATGTCAAGGTCATGCGTGACGCGCTGGAATGCTGCCACAAGGGCTGGGGCGAGAGCATCATCATCGGTGTCGCCGGCGCCGGCCAGGAGATTTCAACAAGGCCCTTCCAGCTGGTCACCGGACGGGTCTGGCGCGGCACTGCATTCGGCGGCGCCAAGGGGCGCACTGATGTGCCGAAGATCGTCGACTGGTATATGGACGGCAAGATCCTGATCGATCCGCTGATTACCCATACCATGCCGCTGGAGGACATCAACAAGGGCTTCGATCTGATGCATAGCGGCGAATCCATCCGCGGCGTCGTCATTTATTAGGCGGACAACAGCCAAGCCGGTGGCCGGTGTTTCGCGGTCAGTGACTGTGGCTGGCGTCCGCTAGCAGCCCGTGTTTCGCGGCCAGTGGCCGTGGCCGGCGCCCGCTAGCCAGCGCCTGGTTGCCAGCGGCTAAAAGTCAATGGCCCAAAAGCCAGATGACCGACAGCAACATGCCCGACAGCCAAATGCCGAAAGCAAGATGCGGCGCGAATATAGGAACCGAAGGCAGGAACCGCCGATGACATTAAAACTGCTCTCCGAAAACAAATGCTTTGGCGGCAGGCAGTTGCGCTATCAGCATCAATCGGCGGCGTGCAAATGCATGATGACCTTTTCACTCTATCTGCCGCCGGCGGCTGAGGATGACCCGGTGCCGCTGCTCTATTGGCTGTCGGGGCTCACTTGCACGGATGAGAATTTCGTGCAAAAGGCTGGCGCACAGCAGTTTGCCAGCCAGCAGGGCATTGCGCTTGTCGCGCCCGACACCAGCCCGCGCGGTGACGGCGTTCCCGATGATCCGGACGGCGCCTATGATTTTGGTCTGGCTGCCGGCTTTTATGTCAATGCAACCGAGCCGCCCTTTGCGGCCAACTATCATATGTACGACTATGTCGTGAGCGAGCTGCCGGCGCTCATTGAGGATAATTTCAAGGTCAGCGATCGCCGTTCCATTTCCGGTCATTCCATGGGCGGCCATGGGGCGCTGACCATCGCGCTGAAAAATCCCGGACGCTATAAATCGGTGTCTGCATTTTCACCGATCGTGGCGCCAAGCCAGGTGCCCTGGGGACAAAAGGCGCTTGCCGGTTATCTTGGTCCCGACAAGCAGGGCTGGCTGCAATATGATGCCGTTGCGCTGATTCCCGCAGCCAAGGAGCGCCTGCCGCTGCTTATAGAACAGGGCGAGGCTGACAATTTCCTGACCGAGCAGTTGCAGCCGCAGTTGCTGGAAGAGGCCTGCAGGGCCGTCAACCATCCCCTGACATTGCGCATGCGTCCCGGCTATGACCACAGCTATTTCTATATCGCCACATTCATCGCCGATCACATCGCGCATCACGCGGCGGCCTTGAAAGCATGACGCCTGCCGGCTGGGCAAGCTGTGTCGATGATGGCGCTGCCATTGCCTGCCAGGAACAGTCCATTAGAACCAACCAGAGGGAGATGTCTCGAATGTCCTTGAAACAGATTGTCGCCGCCAGTTTTCTGCTGGTATTTTTCCCCATTGTGGCTTTCGCCAAGGGGCCGACGCTGCTGAAAGCCAGCCAATCAATCGACATCAACCTGCCGGCGGCAAAGGTCTGGGCGAGGATCGGCCAGTTTCACGATCTCAACTGGCATCCGCTGATCGCCAAGACCGAGGGCAAGGGCGGCAACGCCATTGGTTCTGCGCGCCTGCTGACGCTCAAGGGCGGCCCGACCATCGAGGAAGTTCTGCAAAAATACAACGCCGACAAGATGAGCTATTCCTACAGGATCAAAAAGGTCGACGTGAAGGTGCTGCCGGTGACCAATTATTCTTCCGATCTGACGGTGACGGCCTTGGGTCCGGGCAAATCCAGGGTGCAGTGGAGCGGCGCCTTCTATCGCGGTTCCGCCAGTGACAACCCGCCGCCGAAGCTCAATGATGCCGCTGCCGTCAAGGCCGTGACGGGGGTCTATCAGCTTGGCCTTGCGCAACTGAAAAAGAGCCTTGAAGGCGGCAAGTGAGGCTGGCACAAAGGCAGGCTGCGCCCATGCAGAGGACGGCTGGCAAAGGACGGTCGGCAAAGGACGGCTGGCTGGCAAAAGGTCCGGCCGGCGCCATTCGCCGCCGCATCGTCGTTTCATAGGCATCCGGGGGGCACGCCAGGGGGAGGTTGCACGACGGCAGCAGCGGAAGAGAGCGGCTTGTTGGCGCCGCATCCCGCGTTGCAGATGATGCCGACCGGGCAGTGGCGGGCGTGGCACAGGCTGTTGGCGCGGGACTTTGCACCGCTGATGACGGGATCAGGTCAGCGCCTCGGCTCAGCGCCTGGGAATTAACGCCGCCGCCTGGGGCCGCGCCCGCGCGTTGGACCGCGGCGCTTTGGCCGCTGCCTCTTGTCCAGCGACACATGGCCGCGCTTGCCTTGTGACAGCATTTCAAAGCGCAGGGCGCCGGCCATCGCGATGGCCTCGATCAGTTTCACCTCGACATCATCGCCCAGCCTGAATGCGCGGCCGCTGCGTTCTCCGACCATGGCGTGCTGCACCTCCTGGTAGTGGTAGAACTCATCGCCAAGCGTTGAAGCGGGGACAAAACCGTCGGCGCCGCTGTCAGCAAGGCGCACGAACAGTCCCGATTTGGTAACGCCGGAGATTCTTGCCGGGAAGCTGGCGCCGACGCGGTCTGCAAGATGGGCTGCGATCAAGCGATCGCTGGTTTCGCGCTCGGCGGCCATGGCGCGCCGTTCAGCGTCGGAAATGGCCTGGGCAATATCGGCAAGGCGCGCCTCGGTTTGTTTCGACAGACCATCTTCGCCCAGTTTCAGGGCGCGAATGAGGGCACGGTGGACAAGCAGATCGGCATAGCGGCGAATGGGCGAGGTGAAATGCGCGTAACGCCTGAGATTGAGGCCGAAATGCCCGCAATTGTGAATGTTATATTCAGCCTGCGCCTGTGAGCGCAACACCACTTCATTGACCAGATCCACTGACGGCATGGATTTGGCATTGTGCAAAATCTTGTTGAACTGTGCCGGGCGCAGCGTGCCACTCACCGGGAACTTGATGTCGAGGGTTTCGAGAAAATCCTTGAGGTTTTTGAGTTTCTCTTTCGACGGCTGGTCATGCACGCGATAGACAACGGGCGTCTTTTTGGCTTCCAGGGTTTCAGCAGCGGCGACATTCGCCTGGATCATGCATTCCTCGATGAGCTTATGGGCATCCAGGCGCTCGGGCACGACGATCCGCGCCACCTCGCCGTTGTCGTCAAGGATGATCTTGCGCTCTGGCAGATTGAGATCGAGCGGGCCGCGCCGCTGGCGGGCCTGGTCGAGGAGCCTGTAAGCCGCCCACAACGGCTTCAGCACCGGCTCCAATAGCGGCCCGGCCTTGTCCGACGGTTTGCCGTCAATCGCCGCCTGGGCTTCTTCATAGGAGAGTTTGGCGGCAGAGCGCATCATGGCGCGCAGGAATTTATGGCGGATCTTGTCGCCTTTGGCATTGAAAACCATCTGCACGGCAAGGCAGGGGCGCGGTTCCTTTTCGCGCAGCGAGCACAGGTCGTTGGAGATAAGTTCAGGCAGCATGGGCACGACGCGGTCGGGGAAATAGCAGGAGTTGCCGCGGCTTTGCGCTTCGGCGTCAAGCAGGCTGCCGGGCGTGACATGAAAGGCGACATCGGCGATGGCCACGGTAACGATAAAGCCGCCCTCATTTTTGGGGTCGGGATCGGGGCCGGCATGAACGGCGTCATCGTGATCGCGCGCATCCGATGGGTCGATGGTGACAAGCGGCAAATGGCGCAGATCGGTGCGGCCTGAGAGCGTTGGCGTTTTAAGGTCTTGCAGCTCATCCAGCACGGGCTTGGGGAATTCATCGGGGATGCCATGGGCATGCACGGCGATGAGCGAAATCTGTTTTTGATCTTGCGGATTGCCAAAAGCGGCAACAACGGCAGCATCGGCAATGCCATAGCGGCCGCGCTTGTTGAGCTCAAAACGAACGAGATCGCCATCCTTGGCATCGCCGGTATTATTCGGCGTCACCGGCCATTCCTTCAATTGCTTGCGATCAATGGGGTCGATCACACCGCCAGCGCCGCGATTGCGGAAAATGCCCAGCAGCGAACGCGGTGCCCGGGCAAGGCGTTTGATGGGCCTGGCCTTGTAGTGATAGCCCTCAGGATTGTCTGCAGGGTCATCGCTCTCAAGTTCGCTGAGCCGCGCCAGCACGCGGTCACCGACGCCGATGGCTTCTGATCGCCCGCGACGTCCGCCGCCGCTGCTGCTGGCGCCGCCGCGCTGAGGCAATATGACCACGCGCGGCACTGGGCCGTCGTGCTCATCCCAATTGGCGGGCGCGGCAACAAGATCGTCTTCGCCGTCAACGCCGGTGACGTCGAGCATGGCGACGGCAGGCAGACCGCCCTTTTTGTGCATGCCCTTGCGGTTGCCGGTGATGAGGCCCTCATCGGTCATGTCACGCAGCAGGGCCTTTAATTCAGCGCGCTGCGGGCCCTTGAGGCCAAAGGCGCGGGTAATTTCGCGCTTGCCGACCTTGTCCTGCGATTGCTTGATGAAGGCAAGAATTTCGTCCCGGCCCGGCAGCCGTGGCTCCGGCCTGGCACTTTGTTTGGACTTTGGCGCCCCGGATTTCTGTTTCGCCTTGCGGGCCACTTTGCTTTACTTCCCTGGCTGGCTGTTGAAAAACTCCCCTCCCCGTCGCCCATGTTGCACGCGCGGGTCACACAAGACACAAGGGGTAGGATGACCCTCGGGGGGTAGGATGACCCTCGGGTCGTTATTTTTGTGGAATGGCATTATTCCTTCTTGTCAAGCAATGAGCGCCAGCCAGTCCTCTTCGCTGAGGACCATGACACCCAGGGCCTGCGCCTTGCTCAGCTTCGAACCGGCGTCCCGGCCGGCCACCACATAATCGGTTTTCTTCGACACCGAGCCCGACACCTTGGCACCCAGCCGCTCGGCCTGCGCCTTGGCTTCATTGCGCGTAATTTTATCGAGCGTGCCGGTGAAGACGACGGTTTTGCCGGTGACCGGCGAGGTGACCGCCAGCGGTGGCTCATAAGGCAGAACGGTGACCTCGGCCAGCAGATCGTCAAGCGCATGGCGGTTGTGCTCTTCGGCATAAAACTCAACCAGAGCCTCGCTGACAATATCGCCAATGCCATCGAGCGAGGCGATCTCCATATAATCATCTGATGGAAACTGCATCGCAGCCCGCGTTGCCGTTTCGACAAGCTCCAGCGCATTGCCGTCAAAAGCCTTTGCCAAAGCTGCCGCAGCGCGCCTTGGTGCCGCTTTCAACTGGCTCAGCACATCGGCAAGATCGGCGCCGCTGCGGCTCAAGGCCATGACCTGATCGCCGTGATCTGCAATGACCTTGACGGCCTTTTGCGCTGTCTTTCGCCCGAGACCCTGCGTCATGATCATGGATTGATAATCTTCGCCGGGGCGCCCGGGGACCGCCGCGCTGACGCCCGCGTCAAACTGCTCATAATTGCCATAGGCCTTGGCCAGATCGCGCGCCGTGCCTTCGCCGATGTGACGAATGCCGAGTGCATAGATAAAGCGGTCAAGACTGATCTGGCGGCGCTGATTGATGGCGGCAAAGAGCTTTTCTATGGATTTTTCGCCAAATCCCTTTTGCTCCTTGAGATGATGGTCTGCCTCCCTGTCGCGCTTTTGCAACGTGAATATGTCGGCAGGTTCGCGAACAAGACCCTCATCATAAAACAGTTCGATTTGTTTCCCGCCCAGCCCGTCAATGTCGAACGCCGGCCGCGAAACGAAATGTATAAGCCGTTCCTTGGCCTGCGCCGGACAAGTAAGACCGCCGGTGCAGCGGCGCACGACTTCCGCCTTGCCGCTATGAACGTCAATTTCGCGCTCGGCATGGGCGCCGCATATCGGGCAGGTGGTCGGGAACTCGTAGGGGACGGCATTTGCCGGGCGCTTGTCCAGCACCACTTCCACGACTTGCGGGATCACATCGCCTGCACGCTGCACGACAACCCAATCACCGATGCGCAGATCCTTGCGCTTGATTTCGTCCTCGTTGTGCAGCGTCGCATTGGAGACAACGACGCCGCCAACCGTTATCGGCTCAAGCTTTGCGACAGGCGTGAGCGCCCCTGTGCGTCCCACCTGAATCTCGATGTCGCGCAGGATGGTCGTCACCTGTTCGGCGGGGAATTTACGCGCAATGGCCCAGCGCGGCGACCGGGCGATAAAACCGAGGCGTTCCTGCAAGATGAGATCATTGACCTTGTAGACGATACCGTCGATATCGTAATCAAGACTTTGCCGCTCGTCTGCAAAAGACTCATAAACCTGCCTCAGCTCCTCCCCCCCGTGACAGATCCGCGTCAGGGGATTGACAGGCAAGCCCCAGTCCTTGAATTTTTCCAGCATGCCTGATTGCGTCTTGGCCGGTAAATGGGAAACCTCCCCCCAGGCATAGGCAAAAAAGCGCAAGCGCCGGCGCGCGGTGATCTTCGGATCAAGCTGGCGCAAGGACCCCGCCGCAGCGTTTCGAGGGTTGGCGAAGACTTTCTCGCCCGCCGCGCTCTTGCTCTCATTCAGCCTCGCAAAATCCAGCTTGCTCATATAGATTTCGCCACGGATGTCGATCACCTTCGGCATATCGGGGGCGGATATGAGCTGCGGAATTTCAAAGATGGTCCTGACATTCCGGGTTACATCCTCACCGACCGCACCATTGCCGCGGGTCGCCCCATAGATGAGCCTGCCCTCTTCATAATGGAGCGAAATGGAAAGCCCGTCGATCTTGGATTCAGCCGTATAATCCAAAGCCACGCCCGTCTTCAATCCCAGGAAGCGCCGGATGCGTGCTACGAATTCCACAACTTCTTCATCGCTGAAGGCATCATCAAGCGACAACATCGGCACCCGATGGCGGACCTTTGTGAAGCCTTCCGCGGGCGCTGCACCGACGCGCCTTGAGGGACTGTCCTTGCGAACAAGATCGGCAAAGCGCGCCTCGATGGCGTCGTTGCGGCGGCGCAAGGCGTCATAGGCGGCGTCGGTTATTTCGGGGGCAGCGGCCTGATAATAGAGCTTGTCGTGATGGGCGATCTCGCGGGCAAGTCGTGCCAGTTCGGTCCTGGCCTGGGCTTTGGTGAGGCCGTCGACGGGCAGTTGCGCAGCCGATACTGCCCCGGCATCAGCGGCCTTGCCGGCCCGGGATTTTTTTTGTGCCTTGGTTTTCCTGCTCATGTCGCGCGGCACAATGCACCATCGCTTGACCGGCGCCAAGTCCCTGCCTGCAAGTCCCTGCCTGCAAGTCCCTGCATAAGTCCTTCCTGGCAGCTACTGCTTCAGGGCACAACGCAGCTCATCAGTATCTGATGGCGAAGAGTCGAAACAGGGCGGCAAGCAGCCAGGCCGGGCCGATCAGCAAAAATTGCAGATCCTTGAAAAACGACGGCCTCCTGCCTTCGATCTTGTGACCGATAAACTGAAAAACCCAGGCAACAACGAACAGCGCAATGGCCAGCTGCCACAATGGCAGCTCGCTCCACTTGAGACAGGCAGCGATTATGAAAAATGACAGCCCCGCGAATGCCGACATGCCAAGCGCCAGCGGAACGGAAAGCGTCAGATAGTAGATGATCGACAGCCCCGCCAGGATCCAGGCCCAGTTGAGCCCGGGAATGACCTGCAATGCGGCCGGAAAGGGAAGGCTCCAGGCCAGCGCCAGAACGCACCAGGCTATGACCGGGACGGCCAGCCAGTGAATGAATTTATTGGCCAGGTTCCGGTGGCTCTGGCCATATTCGGTGAGCAGCCGGTCGATGCGGCGCGAGGCAGAGGGAGCTTGCGGCTCGTCAATCCGGGAAGCCTTGGCCGCAGCCGAGGACGTGCCGGCCGGCGCCGCAACATGAGTATCCTGCTTGGCGTTTGCGTTCTGCATCACCTTTGGCGCCGGACTGTGATTTACGGATGGTCCGCCCGCATCGCTCATTATCCGATCATTCTCCGGGCGCCCAATCATTCTCCGGGCGCATTGGGTTAACCAAGACCTGCGGGTTAACCAAGACCCGCCGCCATTATTCGAAACCGCGAAACCGCGACGCCATCAAGCGCTGGCAAGCCGAAGGGCGCGCCCGGCACCCGCAAACAGCAGCACCCGCAAACAGCAGCAGTACCCGCAAACCAGTAGCAGAGCGCCATCATAACGGCTCAATGCATCCTTCAGCCACCTGCTTCAGTTACTTGAAGCTGAGCACATTGACGGTCTTCTTCCAGGCACGGCTGATCCAGCTACTACCATTATTGCGCGGCTCCAGGCCATTTGACGCAAGCAGCGTATAGGCGTCTTTATACCATGGCGAGTTCGGGAAGTTGTGCCCGAGCACCGCCGCCGCCGTTTGCGCTTCGTTGCGGATGCCAAGCGCCATATAGGCTTCCGTCAAGCGCATCAGGGCCTCTTCGACATGCTTGGTTGTCTGGTATTCGATCACGACATGCTTGAAGCGATTGATTGCCGCCAGATAGTTTCGCTTTTTTAGATAATACCTGCCGACGTTCATATCGGCAGCGGCAAGCATGTCCTCCGCCAGACGAATTCTATTGCCGGCCTGTTCGGCATATTTGCTGTTGGGATAGCGCGCCTGCAGCTCTTTCAGCTCTTTCAGGGCTTTGCGGGTCGCCGTCTGATCGCGCGTCGGGCCCTTGATCTGATCGAAGTAGGACGAGGCTATGATATGATGCGCAAGGGCTGCTTCCTTGGTGCCCGGATGCAGGGTTGCATAACGCCGCGCCTGAGCCCTGGCCTCTGGATATTTGCCGTCTTTGTAATAGGCATAGGCCGCCATTACGATGGCACGGCGCGCCTCGGGCGCATAGGGATAATCGCGATCGACGCTTTCGAATTTCTTGGCTGCGCGGACATATTTGCCGGAAGTCAGAAGCCCGTCGGCAGTCGCAAACATTTCGCCGGGCGGATCTGGATTGAGCACCTTGGAAGCCTGCGAACCGCCGAAACCAAAACCGCAACCGCCCAGCAGGGCTGAGCCGATAACGACATAGCCGATCAACATGCTGCGAGTGACCGCGCTCCTCAATGCTGTCGACATTGCCACCACTCCTGCCACAAGTCCCCTCCTGCCAGACGCCTCTCGCATGCCAGACGCCTCTCGCATATCAGAGCCCCTGCATAGTAGAACCTCAGCCCCTGCCAAACGATCAGCCTGCCAGAACTCCCCGCTTGCCAGACGACCATCCAGGTTCGATCCTGCACCATCTACTGCTCAGGCATTGCCGTCGGCCAAGCACTCCCGGCGAACACTACCGGCAAAGCCCTGACGGCAAGGCCGACTCGAAATCTCGCGATCCCAGAGTAGCCCGTTGAGTCCATTGTAGAAAGTAAAAATATGGTCTCATCGCGGCAGCCGCACGACGACAGCAGTAACGACGAACAGTCCTGTTCAGGCACTAGTGTCCTGTCTCCGAAATAGGCATATATTATGCGGGGCGTCCGGACTGCCTATTTCGGAGACACAAAGGACACTAGACTTAAAATCTACTTGCTAGTGTGGTTTATGTCTCTCAAA